>Ga0079225_10002813_pt1 | contig 10106 bp, 10 predicted proteins | sample Poulit2012_FD_76344 | JGI IMG/M metagenome (GOLD analysis project Ga0079225, IMG submission 76344) | Agricultural soil microbial communities from Georgia to study Nitrogen management - Poultry litter 2012 | ecosystem: Environmental > Terrestrial > Soil > Agricultural land | place: USA: Georgia...
AAAAGAAGATAAAAGAAAATAAAAAACAGTAACATTCCGTCTTCTCATCTATTTACCTCTCTTCAATATTTATGCTTTGAATAAAATCATTACTAAAGTTATTGATTCCGCCATCTTGATAAATGTATCCTCACTAATAAACGGCCATGAAATTTTCTCTCCGGAAAGGCCCTGATAAAAACGAGACAACTCCATTAACATTTTCTTGTAATTTTAAATGGTTGGGTCAAAGCCCTCATACGGATCTTGTTTACTTTATAAAATCCGCCCCGTCATTGCCCAAATAGAAATTGCCGTTTTATCTGTGTGGTTCAAAAATCGGTGAGGTACGTTACTATCAAAACGAATTGTATCACCCTCATGCAGAGTATGCTGTTTATCACCGAGTACAATCGTCATCTCCCCCTCTAACATATGACCACACTCTTCACCCGCATGTTTAACAAGCTGCTGATCTTCTTGACCAGGTTCCAGGTAGATCCGAATCATTTCAATATTACCATCTGTAATGGGTGTTAATAATTCATATTTTGAATGTGATTTGGGGAAATTTAGAGTTTTTCGTTGGTCTTTTCGGACGATGTGAGTAGATTGATCATCACTTTCTAAAAACGAGGATATCGATACTCCTAGCCCATTACAGATTTTATAAAGAGTTGTCAAAGTGGGGTCTGTTTTCTTTCTCTCAATTTGACTTATCATACTTACGCTGACACCCGACTTATCAGATAACTGTTTCAATGATAGATTTTGAGCGATACGTAAATCTTTAATCTTCTTTTCTTCAAACAATGGATCAACCCCAATTATTTTTTCTCTAATAAATATCTAGAGTTAGCCTGGTATCTTTTATAACGAAGGATGCCAGGCTGTAATATGTTTTCTTATACCATACCTGAGAACCAAAAGCCCAACAAAGTTCCAATGTAGTTTCCAATTATATAGCCAAGTGTTCCAACTACAAGAATAGGCCCTACAAGGTTCTTCCATCCTTTAGCAATTGCCATGGCCGCAGCGGTTGTTGGCCCGCCGATATTAGCATTACTGGCAACTAAGACGTCCTCGAGATTGTACTTTAGCATTTTTCCAAAAGACAAAGAGATCAGCATATTAATCATAACGATAATAAATACAAAGAGTAATAATAATGGTGCATTATTAATAATAAGTGGAATCGAAGCTGGTATTCCTATCACTACAAAGAAGATATATATTAAAAAAGTTCCGAACTCCTGACTTCCGTTAATACTCTCAAAATACCTTGGAAACAATCCCAACATAATAAATGTAATGGTCGTTAGCATTAAGTACTGATCGCCAAACAAACCATTAAGGATATTTAAAAATACGGAAACATTTTCACCAGAAGGGATAATCTGATCAATAAAATCAGCTATCTTAAAAGATACGATAACGAGTAAAAAGGCAGTTCCAATAGATAAAGCAATATCTTTTAAAGAAATATCCTTCCGTTTCCAAAAACTTTCAGCAAGTGTCTTTTCATCTTCCATTCCCTTTCCACTTTCCACTTCTTCAATATGTGGTGTGCTGAATCGCTTTCTAAAAAATGTTAATGTAGGCAATATCATTAAAATAACGAAATATATTGCCATCATCAGGTTATCGGCTACTACTGTCGCGGAAACCATTTCACCCGGGGTATCAAACTTTGCAGCCATTGCCGCGAAATTAACTCCTCCTCCTGTATAGGATCCACTCATCATGGCACCAATTTTTTCTAGATACGGAATATGGTCCTTTAATAAAAAGAAGCTGACAATTGTTCCTGCTACTGTCCCAACTGAACTGATGAAGAAAATAATTAATAATTTTCCACTTTCCTTCCAAATTTTCTTGAAATTGACATGAAATAAAAGTAACGGGATTGCAAGCGGTACGACTACGTCCCAGACAGCATCATATACCGGTGAATCGGTCGGTATTACCCCTGAATTTGATAAAATAATAGCTCCAATTAAAGCAATAATAGCCCCTGAAATCTTGGACGCCCAGCTATAACGCTGTTCTAAATAAATACTAATAGAAGCCCAAACTATAATAATTCCCCATAATGTTAGTGTATCATCAGGCTGGATAAGTGACTCTCCCACGCGTATCTCCCCCTTGTATCATAATTAATTCTATTTCAACGTTTTAAGTTTGGAAATATTTTTGCATAAATTGACTGGCGTTAGTAAAACAAATAGCTTCCAGTTCCTTGTCCGAAAAACCTCTTTGTAACATTTTTTCTAGTAGTCCGGGAACTTTTGTTACATCCTCCAACCCTTTTGTTAATGATGTGAATTTATTCCCTCCTAAATCATAGTCTTTTAGATAGTCAAGAAAATCAAAACCGAATGCCAAGCATTCATACCCAACAAGATTGGAAATATGAATGGCATGGTCTATAAATCGTTCAACATTCGGCTTTTCTTTATGAACAAATTCTCCATATGCATTTAAACCAATAATCCCCCCTCTAGCAGCAATAGCTTTTATCTGTCCATCCGTTAAATTCCTCTCATGATCGCATATCGCTTTTGCATTACTATGAGATGCCATTAAAGGTTGTTTTTCATCTACATTATACATATCCCAAAACGTTTCCTTATCTTGGTGTGAAACATCTAAGATCCAATTATTATTAATTGTTTGCTGAACTGCAAATTTCCCTGCCTTTGTAAGTCCTTTATCTTGGGCGGAATCAGTACCCGTACCGGTTGATATGAAGTTATGTTCGTTCCATGAAAAGATAGCATGTAAAACTTTATCTTGATTAAGTTCATTGAATCCGCTTTCAATTTTTGAGTAAATGTCTTTCCCTGTCCAACCACCCATAAAGGTAAGCCCTTCTAACCCCAAAAAAACATTAATTTTATTCGGGTCATGTTGCGTTTCATAGGAAAGAGTGGGATCCTTAATGATCGCATGTTTAGAGCTTTTTAAATCTTCCATTACGTAACTAAATATTGTTTGAAATCTTTTATAGGATCTGTTGCGAAATTTTGGTTCGACCCAGAAAACACAAATAACTGATTCCACACCACCCTTTTGAAGGTTAGGGTAATGTATTCGATCGAAGATGTTCTTCTCTCCTAAGCTTTTCCTCCATGCTATATCTGTGAACAAATCTGAATGTAAGTCAAAAATCCTCATGTTGCACGCTCCTTCCCTAGCAGAATTAGTTTTGAAAATAACTCCTTTCATGATCCATAACGTAATTATGTTATATTGTAATTTATTTATTATACTATAATTAATTATTAGAAATGTCATTTTTTTAGGAAGCAATTTTAATATGTTTTTTCGTTCACCTTAGTTCAGGCTTTAAACCATGAATAGATGCCTTCTACCAAGTCAAAGCCCAATTATGTAGTGCAAAATAAAAGTACATTACAATGCAACCAAATAAAAATACATAATCAAATCACCCACTATTGACACAAGCGAGCATGATAGCCTCTTTCGGTAGATTTACTTCCCCTCCTGGCTTTAAATTATATTTGCAGAGGCTCTCTATCATCTACTAAATTATTTTGTGTATTTTTCAATGCAGAACATTCCAATCTCCCGAGTAATTCTTCTTTCCAGCACCCCATAAAATTTATTCATGTATATCCATAAACAACCTCAATTTTACTTATATACAAAAATTACATATGATTAAATAAAGAGATACAAAGGGAGGATATTATGAAGAAGAAAATCAAGATTCTAGCAATGGGAGGAACTATCTCAGCACACCACGAAAACAGACTAGAGTTAAGTAACTATGCTTCCGGTCATTATTCCGGAGAGGAAATTATCGATACTATTCCGGAAATCAATGACATGGCAGACATAAGCATCGAGCAACTTACGAATTTCAGCAGTACACTAATTACTTCAAGTCACTGGATGCAACTAAGGGAGAAAATAAATCAGGCATTAAATGAAGAAAACTTTGACGGTATTGTTATCACACATGGAACTAACACACTTGAGGAAACAGCATATTTTATGCACTTAACATTAAACACAGAAAAACCGGTTGTTTTAACAGGTGCACAAAGACCGCTGACCGCAGTAAGTTCTGATGCCCATTTAAATTTGTACAATGCTGTAAAAGTGGCTAGTTCAGATGTTTCTTACGGTAAAGGTGTTTTAGTAGTTTTAAATGATCAAATTAACTGTGCAAGAGATGTCACCAAAACAAATACATACCGGTTAGAGTCTTTTCACTCAGGGGAATTGGGGTGCTTAGGCTTTGTTGATCCGGATAACTCTGTACAATTTTACCGTGTTCCTGCACGCCAGCATACAACCGAGTCTATATTTTCCTCGATGAACGGAAGTGAACTGCCTCACGTTGAGATCGTCTACTCCTATGCCGGAGCGGGTGGAAACATTATCAGGTCACTGACATCCTCAGGGAACGTAGATGGAATTATCATTGCGGGTACAGGAGCCGGCAGATGCTCATATGAAGAAGAAAAGGCAGCTTCAGAAGCACAAGAGAAGGGAATTCAAATTGTGATGGGGAGCAGATGTGAGCACGGAAGAGTTGTGCATCTTCAAAAATATGAACATCTTTCTGCACCTACAGCGGACAATCTTTCACCACAAAAAGCCAGGATTTTGCTAATGGTCGCTTTAACGAAATTCAAGGAATATACCAGGATTCAAGAAGTATTTAACACGTATTGATCTGAACCGTCACTACAATGTGACGGTCTTTTCGCAATGAGAATAATTAATAAGAAAGGGAGCCAGTTTGGTAGTCACTTAAAAATTTCATAAACATTTTAAGTGCCGGGAAAGTTATTGTATCTTCTCGATAATATGCCCAGGTTTCTCTTATTATCTGCTTTCCGGAAGGGTGCTCAAGCGGTTTTATATATAAATTTTCTTCTTCCTCTATGCAGACACTTGGTAAGATGGTATAGCCGATTCCGCATTTAACCATTTCTTTACTCATAGCTAAGTTTTGCACATCCATAAAATGATTCTTCGGCACATTGAAATTTTCCTTCCACCATTTATCAACAATGCTTTGTAAATGCGAATCCATATGATAATGAATGTATTGTTCATTCGGTAAATTGTCCAAATTAATCCGATCTTTAGATACTACATAAATTAATTCCCGCGATACCAACATTTTGCCTTCATTCCAATTTTCTGATCCACGCACTAGTGCAATCTGTACATTTTTCTTTTTCAAGTTTTGCATCATATCTGTACTAAAGCCAGCTATAATATCTACTTTTACTTTTGGTTGTTCACTCAGAAACTTTCCAAGTAAATGGGGTAAAACATAATGACCATAAGTGGATGCAGCTCCTATTTTAATTGTACCTTTCACTTCTGAATTTAATTGCCATATTGTTTCTCTTGCCTTCCTCATGCTTTCAAGAACTTCGTAAGCGTGTTTAATTAGCACATCCCCTTCTGGTGTAGGCACTATGCCTGTCCTTCCTCTATTAAACAATATCGCTTTTATATTATTTTCAATTTCTTTAATCCGGTAGCTAAGAGCTGGCTGACTCATAAACATCCTTTTAGCTACCCTTGTTATATTTCTTTCTTCATTTAATGAAGTTAGTATTTTAAAATCCATCTCATTCATTATATTATCCCTCTATTCTAAGCTCTGATCATAGATAAAACGGGGAATGAAGTAATCCCCGTTTATCGTACAAGTGTTTAATTCTCTTTTACTAGTTTGCGCTTCTGAAGCCAACCTAAAAAGACCGGATATAAAAGCGATAACATTGTCATGATTGTTAAACCAATAGCTACCGGTGATGAGAAAAACACGTTAATAAAGTTATCATGCGATATAATACTTTTTCTGAAGTTTTGTTCCATATCCGATCCAACAATAACTGCCAAGATCAAAGGAGCAATTGGAAATTGTAGTATTTTCATAATTAAACCAATCAAACCGAAAATGGCAAGGATATAAAAGTCAATAAGGCTATAGCTGAGTGTATATGTACCGACGAAGGCCAGTACAAGAATGAGTGGATAAAGAATTTTAGGTGGCGTACTCAAAATTTTAATCAGCAAACCTATTAATAGAATGTTAATAATAACAAGGAAGATGTTTCCTATAAACATACTATTAACAAGGGTCCACACCATTTCAGGACTATCTTCAAATAGCAACGGACCCGGCTTCATACCCAGCATGACAATTGCCCCTAGTATAACTGCTGTTGTCCCAGACCCCGGTATCCCCATTGTTAAAAGAGGAATGAACGCTCCGACAGAGGCTGCGTTATTTGCCGATTCCGGAGCTGCTAAACCTTCAATGGCACCTTTACCGAATCTTTTCGGATGATTTGATATCTGTCTTTCAATATTATAACTTAGCAATGAGGCAATTACTCCTCCCGCTCCTGGGAGAACACCTATTAAAAAACCTAACGGCCCACCTCTCACCATTGGCCATTTTGACAATTGCCATTGCTCCTTGGTAATCCACTTTTTACCGACCGGTTTATCTTTGCTAACAACTCTATCTATATTCATAAAGTTAAACAGTACTTCTCCAACAGCGTAAATACCAATAATGATAACTAAGAAATCTATCCCGTCACTTAATTCCGCAGCTCCAAAAGTAAAACGGTGTATGCCGGTTTGCAGGTCTATGCCAACTGTACTGAGCATCAACCCCAATAACATGGATATAAATCCTTTTATCATGTTACCTTGTGATAAAGAGACAATAGCCGATAAGGTAAACAACATCAATAAAAAATACTCTGCAGGTCCGAAGTTCAATGCAAAAGCAGCTAACGGCTTTGCCAAAACAATAAAGCCTATGATTGCAAACAATCCCCCAATAAGTGACGCAATAGCTGAGATTGTTAAGGCTTGTCCAGCTTGTCCTTTTTGAGCCATCGGATAGCCATCAAATGTTGCGGCGATAGCAGAACCATCTCCAGGTGTGTTGAGTAATATAGAACTTCTGGATCCCCCATACATAGCACCATAATAAATTGCAGCCATTAAAATCAATGCACTTGTCGGATCCATACCAAAAGTAACTGGAATTAATACTGCAACTGCAGTCGGAGAACCAAGCCCGGGAAGCATACCGACTACAGTGCCAAGAAATCCACCGATAAATACGAAAAACAGATTAATAGGCTCTATTGCTACTAATAAACCTTCTATTACGTCCTGCAATTCACTCATTATTTTTTCATCCTTTCTAAGGCAAGCTCACTTGCAATAATTCCGCAAATGAATACCATGTAACGAAAGAGAAAATAACAGCTACCAAGATATTCTGAAGCCATTTTCTTTTTCCGTTTATCAAAAAAAGCAAAGCTGACAGGAAAATGATTGTTGAATAGAGAAAACCTATCCGCTCAAATAAAAAAGAGTAAATCAAAATGAATATCAAAGAAAAAACGACCAAGTAGGGTGTTCTCCCCTGCAGTAGTTGTCTAAACACTGTAAACGCTTCTTTACGTAGCTTCCACTCCTGAACTAAATACAGGCTAGACAGTAGTATCATAGATATCCCCAGCACAACCGGAAAGTAAATAGGTGCATTTGGGTCTCCTGTCATTGAATCAGGTAAGCGGAATGTGATAACTATGTAAAACAAACCGAAAGCCAAGAAAAATAAAGGGGTTATTAACCTAGCCATTTCTATCACTCCCTTGTTCAAAGTAGTGTAGCGGCTTCGTTAAAGAAGCAAGTACACTACTTTTATAAGTCATTTTAAACCGGATAATTTTAATAATTCATCATAATGTTCCGTTTGTTCAGCTAAAAATTCTTTTGATTCTGAGCTGCTTTTATAGAAAGTTTCCCATTCATTATTATCAAGAACTTCATTCCAACCTTCAGTTTCCGCCATTTCTTCCATTTTCTCATCCCAGTAATTAATTTCTTCATCAGACATATTCGGAGGGCCTATTATTCCTCTCCAGTGCGGAAAGATTACATCCACCCCTTGTTCCTCCCATGTTTGAACATCTTCTAAATCTTTTACGCGTTCTTCTGATGCAATCGCAACTATATTAAACTTTTCTGCCAAGTAATGTTCTTTAACCTTAGAGAGCTCTGTAGCTGCCACATCAACATGTCCTCCTAATAATGCTGTGACTAAATCACCGCCGCCATCATATATTAAATACTCTAATTGGGAGACATCTACGTCCTCTTCCTGAGCTGCTTGGACAAATGCTAAGTGAGCATCGCTTCCCAGTCCTGGCTCAACGCCAATTTTAAGTGATTTTGGATCCTTCTTCAGTTGCTCCATTACATCAGTGCCTGTTTCAAGGTCAGATTCTGATGAAATAGTGACTGTCGGCCATTCAGTAGTTAAAATTGCTAGTGGTGTAAAATCTTCAAACGTAAGTTCACTTTGATCAAGTAAATGATTAGTAATAATTAAACTCGAATTCATCGCAACAACATGAGCGTCTTTACCTTTTAAAAATTGCCAACCATCTTCCCCATTTCCACCTGGTTTATTAATCACACTAATATTTTCTTCGATTATCTCTTCATCTATTAGAATTTTTTGCATTGCTCTTGCTGTAGAATCCCACCCTCCACCAGGTGAAGCTGGTGCTATAAACTCAATATCTTTCTTTGGAAAATTTCCTTCTCCGCTAGTTTCTTTACTTTCCGCTGAGCATCCGATGGTGATAGTAAGCGCTATCAAAAAAATAATAATAAAATACCTACGTAGCATAACTACTCTCTCCTTCATATAATTTGAATAAAAACCTTCAACAATCCAAGAAATTACTGATTAAAATACTACCAACCTGCGTCTATGAATAACTGAGAATCGCACACTTTTAGTACTTCCAAATAATAGATAGCGTTTACAACTGGGTAATCACCTCTCCATTCTTTTTTATCCCACAGTTTTCTTTATGAAATTTTAAAGAAAACATTTAAATCAGAAAAATATATTTAAGACACCTCCATCTTCATTTTTGTGTTTTTTACTTTAAAATTGTTTTCATTTCTTGAATTTTTCTGCTTAGAATGGGGCGCTTCTATAATTCACAATTAACATGAAGTTTTCTATTCTACCCTTCTAGCTAATTCTTACTTCTCATTTCGACACACAATTCGTGTGTTCAAAGTCCATAGTAATCATAATTTACAGAAAAGTCAACACCATTTGTGTTCTTTTATAATAAAAACTTCATTTTGTGTTAAGTTTCTAACGTAATAGAAAGAGGTGTTACGATGAAGGACTTTGGTTGGCGCCTAGAGAATCTGCGTGACAAAAGTGGTTTTACAAAAAGGGAAGTAAGTTTACTGCTAGGATTTACCGCAAATGTTTATGGGTCATATGAAAGAGAAGATAGAAGGCCCGCTTTAGAGACCATCATAAAACTTGCAGACATTTATGATGTTTCACTGGATTACCTCATCCGTGGTGAAGAATACCAACAAAACGACGTTAGCATATCAAATCAGAAAAAATTACAAACAGTAATTGATTACTTTAGAAATGCTGGAATAAATGATCCTTACTTTTTGCAACTTGAAAAATGGCGTTTGCTGAACAAGAATGATTTAAGGGAAATTAGTAATCACTTTGAATGGATGGTAGATAAAGCTCGTACCGGGAATAGAGATTAGAACAAGCTAGATTTATATAATTTTTTATTTTATATATTTAATGGACAAACCTAATAAGAATACAAAAATCTGCCGGTACTTGATATCATCGGCAGATTTATTTTATTGCATTATTTAATTATAATTCAGCAGTTTAATCTTGGTCGAGTATAGATTTTTTATAAGGTTCAGATAAGGTGAGCATGTTATCTCCTAATAAGCATAAATAACCCACTTTTCAGTTTTTAACTGGAACCTCATCAGGATATTTAGTCTCCAGAACGTGCCTTATAGGATTGTTGATAGATGAAAGCAAAGAGTATTTAGAGTATGCAATTACACTTTTGTCAGACTTTATGAACAGTAATCATTCAGATTCTAAAAAAAAGGATGTCGATAACAGTGCAATGCCTTATATATAATTGTGGTGATGACAATAATGTGGATCAGAGGGTATAAATTACAACACGGGGTAGTGCCTCCCTATTACATACAAGAAAATATAAAAGGATTAGTAA
>Ga0079225_10002815_pt1 | contig 10103 bp, 8 predicted proteins | sample Poulit2012_FD_76344 | JGI IMG/M metagenome (GOLD analysis project Ga0079225, IMG submission 76344) | Agricultural soil microbial communities from Georgia to study Nitrogen management - Poultry litter 2012 | ecosystem: Environmental > Terrestrial > Soil > Agricultural land | place: USA: Georgia...
GCCCAAGCAGACCCAGCAGAAGCAAGACAAGCCCAAGCAGACCGACCAGAAGCAAGACAAGCCCAAGCAGACCGACCAGAAGCAAGACAAGCCCAAGCAGACCGACCAGAAGCGCAGTGACGGGGCCGACAAAAAGCCTCGCCAGGGCACGAAGCTCGGCTCGATCACGAACTCCGCGCAGCAGACCGAACTGTGCGCCAAGGGCACCGACGAGCTCCGGGCCGGCGGTACGAAGCTGAGCGACGACCGCGCCGACGCGTTGATCGCTACCTGCGTTGACAACTTCGCCGTCGTGGCCGCGATCGACAGCGACGACCCGGTCGGCGACTGGCTGGCCACCAACGTCGACAAGCTCTGAGTCCGGTCGCGATCTCGGCTCGCGCACTCCGTACGGGCTTGGACTCTCTTCGGCGCCTCATTCGCCGAAGAGTCTGAGCGTGCGTCTCAGCGTAGACGCCGGGCGACCTCGGCTGCCCAGTAGGTGAGGACGATGTCCGCACCGGCCCGTCGGATCGACAAGAGCGTCTCGTCGATCGCGCGCTCCCGCTCGATCCAGCCGTTCGCGGCGGCAGCCTCGATCATCGCGTACTCACCCGAGATGTTGTACGCCGCGACGGGCACATCGACGCGCGCGCGGATGTCGGCAACCACATCGAGGTAACCCAGTGCCGGTTTGACCATGACGACGTCTGCACTCTCCTCGACGTCGAGAAGCGTCTCGCGTACGGACTCGCGGGCGTTGGCGGGGTCTTGCTGGTACGTGCGGCGATCACCTTGCAGGGACGACGCCACGGCCTCTCGAAACGGCCCGTAGAACGCCGATGAGTACTTCACGGCGTACGCCAGGATCGACGTGTCGGTGTGGTCGGCGGCGTCGAGCGCCCGGCGGATGACACCGACCTGACCGTCCATCATGCCGCTGGGCGCGACCATGTGTACGCCGGCCTCGGCGTGCGCGACCCCCATCTTCGCGTAGAGGTCGAGGGTGGCGTCGTTGTCGACCCGCCCGTGGGAGTCGAGCACGCCGCAGTGGCCGTGGTCGGTGAACTCGTCGAGACACAGATCGGACATCACGACGAGTTCGTCACCGACCTCGGCAACGGCATCGGCAATGGCGACGTTCAAGATGCCGCCCGGATCGAGCGCACCCGACCCGGTGGCGTCCTTACGCTCGGGGAGCCCGAACAGCATGACGCCGCCGAGGCCGAGCTCGGCCGCCTGACCGACGGCCCGGCGGGCCGATTCGCGCGTGTGCTGTACGACGCCCGGCATGCTCTCGATCGGCGTCGGTTCGTCACGGCCCTCCGCGACGAACATCGGGAGAACGAGGTTCCGGGGTTCGACGGAGGTCTCCGCGACGAGTCTGCGCACCGCTGGGGTGGTGCGCAGACGACGCGGCCTGTCCTGAGGGAACACCGTCACCTGCTCCGGCGCCGCGACGAGCCCTTGCGCTGCGACGGTTTGGTGACCGGATCGCCGGCCTCGATCATCGCCTGGCGTCGGGCGGCGCCGAAGTCGGCCAACGCATCGGCGAGCACCTCGACGGACGGCTTCTCAGCCTGGACGTCGACGCGCAGGCCGTGCTCCTCGGCGGTCTTTGCCGTCGCCGGACCGATGCACGCGATGATCGTGCTCGTGTGCGGCTTACCGGCGATGCCGACGAGGTTGCGTACCGTCGACGACGAGGTGAAGACGACGGCGTCGAACTTGCCGGTCTTGATCGCCTCACGTGTCGGCGCCGGCGGCGGCGCTGCGCGCACCGTACGGTACGCAGTGACGTCGTCGACCTCCCAGCCGAGTTCGATCAGCCCGGCGACGAGCTGCTCGGTCGCGATGTCGGCACGGGGGAGGAACACCCGATTGATCGGGTCGAGGACGTCGTCGTACGGCGGCCAGTCCTCTAGCAGGCCGCGGGCGGACTGCTCGCCGGTCGGGATCCGATCGGGCTTGATGCCCCACTCCTCGATCGAGGCAGCCGTCTTGTCGCCGACGGCGGCGATCTTCAACCCGGAGAACGCGCGGGCGTCGAGTCCGTACTCCTCGAACTTCTCGCGCACGGCCTTCACCGCGTTGACGCTGGTGAACACGATCCACTCATAGCGGCCCTCGACCAGGCCGCGGATCGCCTTGTCCATCTGCTGCGGGTTGCGCGGCGGCTCGACGGAGATGGTCGGTACGCCCTCCGACACCGCACCGTAGGCGTGCAGGCGCTGCGACAGGCTCTCCGCCTGCTCCTTCGTACGCGGCACCAGTACGCGCCAGCCGAACAGCGGCTTGGTCTCGAACCACGACAGCGTCTCGCGCAGATCGACCGTGTCGCCGACAACCGTGACGGCCGATGGCGAGATCGTCTGCTTACGTGTGTCGGCCGCAACGCTGTCGAGCGTGGACACGATCGTCGTCTGCGCGGTCGTCGTACCCGTCGCGGTGATCGCGATCGGAGTCGACGGGTCGCGTCCGGCTTCGACGAGTGCGTCGGCTACCGATGTCAAAGAGTCGGCGGCCGACAACAGCACGAGCGTCTGGTCGCCCGCGTACTGCTCCCAGTTGATCCGCGAGTCACCTACGCGGACGACCGACACCTCACGCTTGGTGCGTGTCGTCAGGGGCACCCCGGCGTACGCCGGCACTGCCGTCACCGGTGACAGACCCGGGACGATCTCGAACGAGATGCCCGCCTTGCTGCACGCGAGCGCCTCTTCTGGGCCCGTGGCGTAGGTGAACGGGTCGCCCGCGAGGAGACGCACGACGTTACGGCCCGACTTCGCGTGCCTGACCACGATGCGACCGCGGACCGACGGTGTCAGCGCGGCGCCCTCGTCATTGCTTCCGCCCTCGATGATCTCGGCGCCGTCAGGAGCCAACGCGGCCTGCTCGGGCAGCTCGGTGATGACGACGTCGGCGCGGGCGAGCAGATCGGCGGCACGGACGGTGAGCAGACTCGCGTCGCCGGGGCCGGCGCCGACGAAGCTGACGTGACCGACGGGGCGCGTCGGCTGCTCACCGGATTTGCGGTCGCGCGTCTTCGTCGCAGTCGTGCCACGAGACGCCTTGTCGGTGCGTTTCGTGGATCGCTTCTCGACGTCCTTCGCCTTGGTCTTCGTGCCGGCCGCGGCGCCCTTGGTGGCGCTCTTGCTCCGCGCGGTCGGCTTGGTCACGGTGCTGGTAGTCACAGAGTTCTTCTTTCTGGTCTGCCGTGGGTGTGCAGTCACAGGGCGGCTCCCTCGACGAGAGAAGCGGCGCCCTCGGTGAGCATCTCGGCAGCGAGACGCTCACCAATCCCGGCGGCATCGCCGGGGTCACCGGTCGAGGACATTCGAATCGTCGGCGCACCGGAGACTGCACCGACAACGGCTCGTAGCCACAGCTCGTCGCCGTCATCGCCCAAGGCGACCTCGGCGAGAGCTCCGACAGGAGCGGAACATCCGGCCTCGAGATAGCTGAGGATCGAGCGTTCCGCGGTGACGGCGGCGCGGGTGGCGCCGTCGTCGAGATGCTCGGCGAGTAGCGCACGAGTGGCTTCGTCGTCCGAGCGACATTCGCACGCGAGAGCACCTTGCCCGGGTGCGGGCAACATCTGGAGAGGATCGAGACTCTCGGTCACCTCGTCGAGACGGCCGAGACGCGACAACCCCGCCCGCGCGAGTACGACGGCGTCGAGCTCGCCGCTGCGCACTTTGCCGATGCGGGTATCCACGTTGCCACGCAGGCCCGTCACGGTCACGCCGAGACCCAGTGCATTGAGCTGGGCCTCCCGGCGCGGCGACCCGGTGCCGACGAGCGACCCTCGCGGGAGCTCGCCGAGTGTCAACCCGTCGCGCGAGATCAACACGTCGCGCGGGTCTTCACGCTGGGGGGTGGCGGCGAGCGTGATACGAGGCTCGCCCCGCGTGGGCAGATCCTTGAGCGAGTGCACGGCGACGTCGATCCGCCCTTCGAGCAGCGCGTCGCGTAGGGCAGAGATGAACACGCCCTGACCGCCGAAGCTGGTCAGAGGGGCGGTTCGGTTCGTGTCGCCCTCGGTCTTGACCGGCACGAGTTCGGTACGCAGCCCGGTCGCGGCCGTGAGGCGGTCGGCCACCAATCCCGACTGGGCTGTCGCGAGTGCGCTGGCGCGCGTACCGACACGCAGGATCGTCTCGTCACTCATCAGGACTCACCATCCTCGTCGTGGAGGTCAACTCGGCTCACCGCGTCGACGGCGGCCTGGTCGAGCGCGAACAACTCGGTCAGCGCATCGGCGTAGGTGAGGCCGTTCGGCTGCCCGGCGAGCTCCTTGATCCGCACGGTCGGGGCATGCAAGAGCTTGTCGGCGACGCGCCGCACGGTCTGGGCGACCTCGTCGAAAGTATCCGGGTCGAGGTCGCCACGGCGGGTGGACAACCGTTCGAGCTCGGCGTCGACGACCTCCGTGGCCATGGTGCGCAACGCGACGACGGTCGGTGTGACGCGCGCGGCGTTGCGCGCCGACAGGAACGCCGTCACCTCGTCTCTGACGATCTCGCGTACGCCCGCGACATCCGCTGCAACCGGCGCGTCGACGAGCGACTCGGCGAGCTCGGCCAGCCCGATCACGGTAACGCCGGGAATCTCTGCGACGCCTTCTTCGGCGTCGCGCGGAAGCGCGAGGTCGACGACGGCGTACGCCGACCCGGTGCCGCGGTGCGCGAGCGCGCCCACCACGTCGTCGACACCGATGACCGTACCGGTGGCCCCCGTGCTGGACACGACGATATCGGCGTGCGCGAGTTCGGCACCGAGGTCGGCCCAGGGCGCGGCGCGGCCGCCGACCGCATCGGCGAGCCTCCTCGCACGTTCGGCCGTACGGTTGACGACGACGATCTCGCGTGCGCCGCCGCGCGATGCGATCGCGACGGTCAGTCCGGACATCGCACCGGCCCCGACGACCAACACGCGCGCCTGTTCGAGGGGCACCACGGTCTTCTCGATCTGTTCGAGTGCCGCGGACACCACGGACGGGGCGGCCTTGTCGATGTCGGTCTCGGCGTGCCCGCGCTTGCCGACACGGAGCGCCTGTTGGAAGAGCACGTTGAGCTCTGGGCCGACGGTTGCCAGCTCCTGTCCGCGCTGCAGGGCCGCACGCACCTGGCCGAGGATCTGGCTCTCGCCCACGACCATCGAGTCGAGCCCGGATGTCACCCCGAACAGGTGCGCGACGGCGGCGTCGTCGTAATGGACGTATAGATTGCCGACGATCTGCTCGCGGGCCATGCCCGCCTGATCGGCGATGAGTGCGGCGACGTCCTCGACGCTGCCGTGGAATCGGTCGGTCGAGACATACATCTCGATCCGGTTGCAGGTGGACACGACAAGTGCCTCTGCAATGTGCTCGGTCTCGACCGCGAGCCGGTGGAGTTTCGCGATGTCGGGTTCTTCGAGCGCGAGTCGCTCGAGGATGGACACCGGAGCCGTTCGGTGCGAAACACCGACGACGAGTACGCTCACAGCTTGGTCACCGCCTGGGTCTTGCGCTGTTCGTGGTAAGCGAGAATCTGCAACTCGGTCGAGAGATCCACCTTGCGGACCTCGACTCCGTCGGGCACCGACAAGACCGTCGGCGCGAAGTTCAAGATACTGGTGATGCCCGCGTCGCACAGGCGATCGGCGACCTCCTGTGCGGCGTTGCCGGGCGTCGAGATCACTCCGATCGAAATACGCAGATCGCGGATCAGTGCGGGCAGATCGTCGACCGGGTGGATCCGCAGATCGCCGTGCTCTTCGCCGACGCGCGACGGGTCTCCGTCGACGAGTGCCACGATGCGGAACCCACGCGTGGTGAATCCGCCGTACTTCGACAACGCCTGGCCGAGGTTACCGATGCCGATGATGATGACCCGCCAGTCCTGGGTGAGCCCGATCTCGCGAGCGATCTGGTACCGGAGGTACTCGACGTCGTACCCGACTCCACGCGTGCCGTACGAGCCGAGGTACGAGAGGTCCTTGCGAAGCTTGGCTGAGTTCACGCCGGCGGCGGTCGCGAGCTCCTGCGACGACGCGGTCTCGATGCCACGGTCTGCGAGCGCGGTCAACGCCCGCAGGTACACGGGAAGGCGGGCGATCGTGGCATCGGGGATGCCACGTGCGCCACGATCGCCCGCGGTTATCGGCTCAGGCATGTCTGCCGAGCCCGCGGGGCCCGTGGGGGTGCGCATGTCCGTCACAAAGATCTCCTGCCGCACACCTCTGGAAGTTCGTACGTTCCGGCGCGATGGAGGGGGCGGTTCATCCACTCTATGAGTTTGTGAACGCGAGAACAAAATCGAGTGAGCGCGGTGTCCGATATCCGTGACCCACCTCACGCACGTGTGGCATATGGCGACTCAGCACCGGAATGCGGCCGGAGAAGGTCAGCCCAGGGCCTTACGGAGCCGCTGTGGGTCGACCCGCCAGAAATCATGTTGCCGCCCGTCGACGAACGTGACCGGAATCTGCTCGCCGTACGCCCGCATCGCCTCTGCATCGGCGGAGATGTCGCGTTCACGCCAGCCGACGCCGAGCTCCGAACAGACCGCCTCGACGATCGCGACGGCGTCCTCGCACAGGTGGCACCCGGGCTTGGTCAGAACTTCGACCCGCGACTGTTCACTCATCTGCGTCCCATCATGCCAGTCCCAGCGACTCACGCCGGGCCTGTGCACGCAACCGCCCCTTCGCCACCTTGCCGTTGGCGGAGTGCGGGAGGTCGGTCGTCACCGTGACGTGCTTCGGCCACTTGAACCGCGCGAGCCGAGCTTCGCAGTGTGACCGTACCCGGTCGACCAGTTCGGCGGCACTCGTCTGCGGGTCGCTCGGGACGACGAAGGCCTGCACGGACTCGCCCGTATCGTGATCGGAGATCCCGATGACCGCAGCCTCGGAGATCTCCTCCAGCTCGACGATGACGTCCTCGACCTCGGATGGATACACGTTGAAGCCGGACACGATGACGAGTTCGCGCAGCCTGTCGACCAGCGACAGATCTCCGTCGCGGTCGAGCACACCGACATCGCCGGTCGCGTACCACCCGTCGGCCTCAGGAGCGCCGGATCCGTCCGGCCAATACCCGGAGAACAGGTTCGCCCCACGGATCCAGATCTCGCCCGGGTCACCCGGCTGAGCATCGCGGCCGGAACCGTCGAGAACGCGCAACTCGAGCCCGGGTACGGCGGCGCCGACCGATCCGGTCTTGGGCGGCTCGTCGGGATCGCGCTCGCGCGCGGTCAGCGTCGATGTGATGACCGGCGCCGCCTCGGTGAGGCCGTACCCCTGTTCGATCGGCAAGCCACTGGACTCGACGAACAACTCGGCGAGGTCTTGATCGAGTGGCGCCGCGCCGGACAGTACGAGCTCGACCCCGGCGAGCTTCGTACGCAGATCGTTGCGACCGGCCCACGCGGCGCCCACCGGGGGTGCGATGGGGATGTTGGTGACCCCGTGCTCGACCACGACCTCGAGCGTCTGATCATGATCGAAACGACGGACGAGAACGAGTCGAGCGCCGGTGCGCAGCACCTGCCCGAGCACCACATTCAGGCCGTACACATGAAACAGCGGTAGGAGCCCGAGCACGACGTCCTTCGAGGTCATCGGGGACGGCTCGATCATGCCGATCTGCTCGACGCTGGCCAGCAGGGCCCGATGGCTGAGCATCACACCGCGCGGGCTCCCGCTCGTACCGGAGGTGTACAACAGTGCCGCGAGGGCCTCCGGATCGCTCGGGCTCACGACGGGTACGTCCGGCGCGCCGCTGAGATAGTGATCGAACGCGACCTCACCGTCTTCGAGATGACCGTCGACGACGACGATCTTCGGTACGCTCGAACGCGCGCGCAGCTGATCGTCGGCGGTGTCGAGGGCCGCCGCGAGCCCTCCGACCGCGGCACGCACGTTGTCGACCGTCGCCTCGTCGCACACCACGACCCGGCTACCGGAGTCGGCCAGCATGCGCATCAGCTCACCCGTCGCCGACCACGGGTTCATCGGCACCGCGACGTGACCCCCGCGCAGTGTCCCGAGATAAGAGACGACGAACTCCACTCGGTTCGTCATCGCCAGCGCCACGCGATGGCCCGCCACCAGGCCACTGCCAGCAAGTGCGCGAGCGGTCTTCTCGACCATCTCGTCGAGCTCGCCCCATGTCGCCGTACGCCCTCCCGGTAGGGACTCGACCAGGGCCAGGTCGGCCGGGCCGACCTGCGCGCGCTCGCTCGCCAGCGCACTCACGTTCACCGTGGGGATCGTCACTCTTCGAGTCTGTCACAGCGTGTATTCGCCCCCACACAAGCCACCGTCGGTCAGCGACCGGCGTCGGCACGATCATCGACGGAGCGTCACCGTCCCGCCCGGCGCGACCCGGTTGTTTTGTATCGATCGCACATAGCTTCATTCCTATTGGAGCTGTGTGCGATAGATACAAAACGTCGGCCGCCACGGTCGGCGTCGGATCGAGCCCGCCGGCGCGCACACCGTCCGCGCGTGACGGGCCACGGGTGGACGGTCCACTAGGCTCGATCCCGTGTCTTCTCGCCGTCGCTTCGAGTCGCGCCGAAGGCTGCGCTCACGGTCGGTGCTGGCCGGCGAGGCATCGGCCGCGTCCGCCGAGGTCGAAGCGGCGCTGGTGACCGTACCTGACCCGCGGGCCGCCGCGTTCTTCGACGTCGACAACACGATCATGCAAGGGGCGTCGATCTTCCACTTGGCGCGTGGCCTCTACCGCCGCGACTTCTTCCGGTCGCGCGACATCGCTCGCGCCGCTTGGCAGCAGGCGTACTTCCGTATCGCCGGAACCGAGGACCCCGAGCACATCGAAAGCGCTCGGTCGTCGGCTCTCGCGTTCATCGCCGGGCATCGGGTCGAGGAACTGGAGCGTCTCGGCGAGGAGATCTTCGACGAGACGATGGCGCACCGCATCTGGCCAGGAACCAAGGCTCTCGCACAGCAGCATCTCGAACGCGGCCAGCGAGTGTGGCTCGTCACCGCGGCGCCGGTCGAGATCGCGCGCATCATCGCGGCGCGGCTCGGGCTCACCGGGGCGCTCGGCACGGTCGCCGAGCATGTGGACGGCGTCTACACCGGCCGACTCACAGGCGAGATGCTGCACGGTCGCGCCAAGGCTGAGGCGGTGGTGGCACTCGCCCACCGCGAGGGTCTCGACCTCGAACGATGCGCCGCGTACTCGGACTCGTCGAACGACCTTCCGATGCTTTCGCTGGTCGGCGATCCGTGCGCGGTGAACCCGGATCGCAAGTTGCGTGATCATGCTTTCGAGCACGGCTGGCGAATTCGTGACTACCGCAGTGGCCGCCGCGCCGCGCGGGCCGCGCTGCTCACTGCCGCCGCCGCGGGCGTCGCATCGACGGCCGTCGCCATCGGGCTACGGTTGCGCCGTCGACGGCCGTGATCCGCACCGCTGCGGCTACCACACAGGGGGCCGATGGCGCAGAAAGTTGTCGAAAGTTGTATCAATGGGCGATACACGCAGAGTAATCGGCGGCGATTGTGGGTAACATCCCGTCGCAGCGTCCGCGTGCCACGGCGAGGGAGGGCTGAGCCATAACCGCTAGGCAATGTGGCGTCGGCATCGTTCCGGCGCTCCATGCCGTGGTCTCACAAGTGCGCGCACAGCCGACACTGAACGCTGATGACCTCGAGCTCGCGATCGTTCGTTCGGTACGCGGCAGCCCGACCGATCTCGGTAGCCAGAACACTCCCGAACCCCCCGACGACCCGCAGTCGGCGCGCATCGAGGCGCTGGTCGACCTCGCCAAGGGAGGCGACAGCGAGGCGTTCGGACAGTTGTACGACCACTACGCCGACCAGGTCTTCCGCTACATCTATTACAGAGTCGGCAGCCGGCCGCTTGCCGAAGATCTCACCGCCGACGCGTTCGTCCGTGCCCTGCGCGCGCTCCCCCGGTTCACCTGGCAGGGGAGCGACTTCGGTGCGTGGCTCACGACGATTGCGCGCAACCTGATCACCGACCATTTCAAGTCGAGCCGGACCAAACGCGAGTTCGTCGCCGACGAAGTCCCTGACTCCGACGACACCCGTGACGGACCCGAGCAGGAGGTCCTCACCAATGACGCGAACCAGGCGTTGATGGA
>Ga0079225_10002816_pt1 | contig 10102 bp, 5 predicted proteins | sample Poulit2012_FD_76344 | JGI IMG/M metagenome (GOLD analysis project Ga0079225, IMG submission 76344) | Agricultural soil microbial communities from Georgia to study Nitrogen management - Poultry litter 2012 | ecosystem: Environmental > Terrestrial > Soil > Agricultural land | place: USA: Georgia...
GCCGGCCTCCGTGGACTGGACGGCGGCCGCTAAAGTGATCTGCCGGCCTCCGTTTCCGTTACCGGGCACCAATGCCGGTTGCCGGCCTCCGTGGACTGGACGGCGGCCGCTAAAGTGATCTGCCGGCCTCCGTTTCCGTTACCGGGGCCGCCAACGCAATTACAACACCCCTCCCATCAAAAAAAGAGGCCTTGGCGGCCTCTACTCTTTCCACAATCATTACATGTCTTCTTTTGGCTTCCGGCGTTTGGCCACTATCCAGATGAATATTCCGAATCCGCCGAAGATGATGAGTCCGGCGTAGACGTAGCCGTTATTGAGACCGGTCTCTTCAGTGATGGCATAGAGTTCTGTCTCTTCCCGGTCGAGGACGGCGTTGTAGCTGTCCTGTCCATCTTCCGATCTGAGCTTGTCTCCGATGAGCAGGCCGCTCATCATCTTGCCCCGGTCCCCTGCTTCAAGCGGGACGTTGAAGTTTTCGGTCCTTGCTGTGTCGTTGATGTTCAGTATGAAATCGACGTCAGTGGTGTCGTATCTGACGACGTAGTGGCCGTCCTCGCCTGTTTTAAGTTCCGTCATATCACCGTCAAGCAGCTGTTTGTTCTGGGTGAATACGGTGTTGATCTCCTTGATGTAGTCGACGTCTTCCTGGTCTGTCCAGAGGTCCATCTGCCTGTGTACCGCAGGGATGCTGTCGCCGTTCAATGCGACTTCTGTACCGTATTGGAAGCTGACGGGGCCCGGGTATCCGTACAGATACGCGGTGAGCTGCTGGATGCGGGTACTCGGGAACATGTTTTCCCCGGCTGCATGCATGGTGAAGCGTTCGGTGAACCAGTGGTCTGCGAGCAGTATCTGTCCATCTTCCGGATAGGATGGTATCGCCTTATCCGTCGTACTGAAGGCTTCCGCAACTTCCTGTCTCATGGATTCTGAAGCGACATGGTCGAACCCTTCCGCCTCGACCGATTCGCTGCCGAGAATGCCGTATGTCGTCACGCCCTGCGGCATGAATTCCCGGGCGTCCACGCCGTCCTGCACCACGTTCATGCTGAGGCCGTCGATGCCGAATTCATCAACGAAGGATTGCGCCATCTCCCTGTATGCATCCTGATTTTCCGGCAAGCTGAAATCGATGAAATCCACATCGACAATGTCAGAATAGTATTCCTGCTGGAGTTTATTGAGCTCAGGATCCTGAAGGGCCTCATATCCCTCCACTGCACTTGCCGGCATATCGACGACGATTTTCATGTCCATCTCATGCGCCGCGTCGACGAGCGACTGGAACTCTTCCGCCCCGCCGAATGATTCTTCGATTTCTCCGTAGTTTTCCACGTCATAGCCCAGGTAGTCCTCATCCGACTTGTCGAAAACCGGTGACAGCATGAGTGTGTCGAATCCCATGTCATGTATGTATTCCAAATTTTCCTGTATGCCGCGGAAGTCCCCCCCGAATGGAAGCGGCTCCTCCTCGTCATCCGTCACATTGACATCATTCGCTTCATCCGCATTGAGGAAACGGTCGACGACAACTGTATAGATGCGGTCGTGCGGTTTTTCCCGGGCTGATGCCTCCTGCTGGAATATACCGCCCACAACCAGCATCACCATTATGTATTTCAATAATTTCTGCATTGTAATCCTACCTTCTCATCTAATATCCCAAGTATACTAGATTAAAAATAAAAATATCATCTTTTCAAAAAATGTTCACAAAATCCCATAAGAAAAGACACTCCCCCGAAAAAGAGTGTCTGATTTTGATAATATTATCTGAACAGCGCAGTGAGCGGTCCCATCGGCAGATAGATGCCAAGGCCGATCGTGATGACTGCAAGTACCAGGAATATGGTGAACAGCGTCTGTCCGGTACCTTTCCTCTTCCTTATCACTGCCATTTCCATCAGTCCGATTGTAAACAGGCCTGCAAGGAACTTGAGGCCGTACAGCATGCCGTTGATGCCCATCGCCTGTATGAACACCACAAGGCCCGAAACCAAGACGATGACATAGAACAGCCTTGCAACCATATGGGGAGCTTTTGCATACTTTGCATCCGGGTCCCCTGGATTTTTAATTGAGAAGTAAGTGATGAAGAAGAATACAACTGCAATGACAATTGCTGTAAGGTGTAAGTGTATCATGAAATCTCCCTTTCTATTGTGAATCACTTACCATTCTAACATATCCGTCCGGATTTTCATTCCCCGATATATGTCGTAAGTGTGCCAATGCCGTTGATTGAAATGCGGACTTCGTCGCCCTTTTCCAGGAACTTCGGCGGGTTCATCCCGGCACCGACACCGCCGGGTGTGCCGGTTGCGATGATGTCGCCCGGCTCAAGCACGACATACTTGGAAACTTCCGCAATCAGTTCATCAAGTTTCAGCACCATTTCCGATGTGCTGCCGTCCTGGCGGATCTCCTCATTCACCTTCGTGACGATGGAGGTCTGTTCCGGGTTCGGCAATTCATCCTTCGTCACGATGAATGGGCCCATCGGACAGCCGCCCTTCAGACTCTTGGACAGGAACGGCAGGAGGTGCTCTTTCTGCAAATCGCGCGCAGTGATATCGTTGATGATTGTGTAGCCGTAGATGTAATCAAGTGCCATCGAACTTTCGATCTTATCGGCACGTTTGCCGATGACAACGCCGAGCTCCCCTTCATAGTCGAGCGCACCGGTCACGTCCTTATGGTCCGGGATGACTGCTTCATCCCCGACAAGGCTCGTTGCAGCCTTCGTGAATACATAGAGGCTCTCAACTTCGTTGTCCAGCTCTTCAGCGTGCTTTCTGTAGTTGCGCCCGAATGCAATCACGTTGTTCGGCGGCGTCACCGGCGCAAGGAATTCTATATCCGCGAACGGTGCTTTATACTGGTCCGCATTACCGGACTGATCTGCTTTCTCCACTAATTTTCTTACGATTTCCTGGAAATCCAGAGTATTGTATGTCGATATCCCTTCGAGCAGCGTCTTCGGATAGTCCGCATCACTGCCGAAATCCTCGAACAGCTTCGGCAGCATCCATGCACTCTCCTCACGCTTTACCTTAACCCCGTAGTAAGTCTGATTTCCGTAGTTAAATGTTAAAAATTTCATGGATTACGCTCCTTTTGTTGTTTTGTCCATTATAACAGACAACCGGCTAATTTTTCTCTGATTTGTCTGAATTATCCGCAAATAATGATTCAATGCCGCCGATTCCCGCCTTTTGGAATAAAAACCCGCCGGCGATTGAAAGCGCATAGACTGCCGCCATGACCACCGCCATGGAAAGTATGCTGATGTCGCCGTATGCGGTGAATCCGACCCCGTAAAAGATGAATACAAGCAGTACGTTCTGAGCGATATACATCGTCAGCACTCTGCCGCCGAGCGGGGCAAACAGCGCGCCGGCTTTCTCCGGAATGACATCTGCGATGAACATGAGCAGGATGAAGTATCCGAGGGCGAGCACGGGGCCGCCGAAATTATCAGCCAAGAGTGTGCCGCTGTATGTGCCGAGCGTGACGACCTGGATCAGCTTCAGGGCGAGGCCCCCGCCCGCAAGCGTGATGAACATGGCGACGGTGAGCAGATGGTTTGCAGAGAGCATGTCTCTGATATCGAGTTTGGACAGCGCCATGCCTAAGAGGATCCACGGCAGGACGGTGAACATGAGTGCGTACACCGTGCCGGGGATGTCCGCTGTGAATATTTCGATATTTTTGCTGATGATCGCAAAATAGTCGCTGCTCCTGAATATGCCGGTTTGTTCATTCACCGTCTGTATGGCCGAATACATCTTATCCGTCGGCGAGCCGATATTCTCCAGAATATCCGGCAGGACGTTCACGGCCATGTGGAACACGAACAGGAGGACTGCCGAAATCAGCGGCACGAACCATTTCGATTTCAGGAATAGAAGTCCCACGAGTGCCGAGAGTGCGAGCCCCGGCAGGAAATCCCAGGCGAAGATGAACACCGACTGCAGGGCTCCGATGAGGAATACGGTGACTGTTATCTTGACAAGATCCGAAACTCCCCTGCCCCGCCAGCAATCCAGCATGTAACCGGTAATGAGGGCAACCAGCGGCATGACGGCACTGCCGGTGAATATATTGATCAGATGATATGAGCTGAGCTCGTCACCGCTCAGATATTCATATACATTTATCGCATCAAACGGCATCATGTAGTACATCCCGTTCATGAGGAGTACCGGGAAGAGTGCGACGGCCAGGATGAATTTTATGCTGCCTTCTTCAGTTTTCAATTTTAATCGCTCCATAATCAAAGAAATATAAGTACACAGTAACATCTTTGCCGAGGGCCTGCATCGCAGAGCGTCTGTAAATATCCATCTGTGTGCGATATCTTCCGGCGAGATCCGACGGTCCGAGGCCGGTGCCCGCCACACGGTCCGTCTTATAGTCCAGTATGACGTAGCTGCCGTCTATCTCGAGCAGGGCATCCATGATTCCCTGCACCATCTGATCCTCATATTCCGAGTAGCCGATCGCCTTCTGGTTCATGATGAACGGAATCTCCGTATGGATGGACTTCTGGCGCTCGAGCAGATCCGCCATCACACTGTCGGAAAGGAACTGTTCGATGTTACCGATCATCTTCTCCCGGTGCATATCGGTGATGAGCACGTCTTCCTGAGTATTGTCTTCAACCAGACGCCTGACATAGTCAGAGCGTTCCGGAGCCCCGAGTCCCCGCACTTCTTCGTAGCGGTTCATCATGTGCATCATCATCTGGTGCATCATCGTACCGAAGACGGGGGCATCGAGCGTCTCGTTGCGGAAGTTCGGCAGCCTCAGGTTCGGCGTCCGGTCATGGCGGATGACTGCACTGTCGTCCGGCGGCGTTTCATTGCGCCGTTTGATTTCCGTCACGGACTCCTTGAATACTGTACGCGTTTCGGCCTGATGCGGATATTTATAGAACAGCCTTTCTTTCAACAGTTCATTATCCGGCACCCTCAGCCCCTCGAGTTCAGAAAGTGATGCGAAACGCCTGTCATCCGCTCCAGCCTCCCCGGGCGGTTCAACATATTCCACTATGAGGGACGGAATCTCCTCATTGACGAAAATCGGGGCGATGAGGTCCTGTATGGTCCGGGCCTTCAGCCTGTCGTCGGCATTGATCAGCCCGGGTTCATAGGAATATTTTTCCTTATACTCTTCATTATAGACGAGCGGCATGATGAGTTTGTCGATTGCGCGGGTCATCGCCACATAGACAAGCCGCATCTCCTCGCTGATCAGCTCACTGAGTATCCGCCTGGCTGCCACTTCCGAATGGATGCTCGGCATCACTGCAAGCGCCTCGGGCAGGAAGCGTTTCATCGCAATGCCCTCTTCCGGATGGACACTGACCTTTTTCGAAATATCCATCATGTTCAGCCGGCGGTGCAGCCCTGCATAGATCACATAATTGAATTCCAGTCCTTTGGACGCATGGATCGTCATGACACGGAGCGTGTCATCGTCCGGTGACACTGTGTTCTCTTCCCCGAAGTCCTGGCCGTCATCGATCATGCGGTGGATGTACGAGATGAATTCATACAGTGACAGATGGGACATGGCTTCGAATTCACGCGCCTTTTCTATGAAGCCGTTCAGGTTTGCACGCCTTGATATACCGCCCCGGAGACCTGCGAAATATTCAAGGATGCTGAACTCAAGATAGATTTCATCAATCAGTTCCGGTACACTCATATACCGTGCATATTCCTGGAGCGAGGCAAGGGCATCCCGGAATTCATGGATCTTCTTCATGACCACCGCCGGACCGTCATATCCAACCAATGCCCCATACATGTAATCCGCATCCGATGACGCACGGATCCGTGCAATCTCGTCTTCGGAGAAACCGAACATCGGCAGCCGCATCATGCCGACCAGGTGATCGTCCTGCAGCGGGTTGTCGATGACAGAAAGGATGCTTATCATCGTGCGGATCTCAAGTGTGTCGAGATAGCCCGACCGGTTGTTGACGAACACCGGGAGCTCTGCTTCACTAAGCAGCCTGCGGTAGTTTTCATTATCCCGCGTGTTGCGCGTCAGAATGACGATATCCCTGTAGTCTGCGCCTTTCCTTACGAGCTCCCTGATCACATTGATGATGTGTTTTATCTCCGCATCCCCGCCATATTCAGCCCGGTTTTCGATGATATGGCACTCTGAAGGGAGCGGCGCCTCTTCGAGATAGTTGCCCTGCACCAGCCGGTGTGTGTCATCATACGGAATCTCTCCGACTTCCCGGTCCATGATCTTTTCAAAGACCGTGTTGGTAAGGCTGAGCACTTCCCCGCGCGAGCGGAAGTTGTGGTTCAGGCTGATCAGCCGGCCGCTGCCGCCTGTCCTGAATCGTTCCGACTTGGTGATGAACAAAGACGGGTCGGCCTGGCGGAATTTATAGATGGACTGTTTGACATCGCCCACCATGAAAAGATTCCCGTCCGATTCGCCGCCGGTCTTAAGCGCCTGGATGATGGCCTCCTGGACACGGTTGATATCCTGGTACTCATCGATCATGATCTCCTTGAACTGGCGGCGGTAGCGCTCCCCGATCGCCCCGTCCCCGGCGCTCAGAATCTGGAGCGCATAATGTTCATAATCCGAAAAGTCCATCTCATTGCGTGCACGCTTCTGCTGCCTGAAACGCCGCATCACAGAAAGTGCAATATCGATGAGCGCGTTATTGGCACCGTTCATCGGTGCGAGTTCCGCTTTCACGCGTCCGAGATCATACGCCGGTGCGTCACGCACCTCATTGTAGCGGTCCCGCACCCGCTTCTGCACGGCGAGCAGCGCCGCCTTGTCATCGGGATCCGCGATATTTTTGATGAAGGCGGAACGGCCGTCCTTCAGTGCGAATGCCGGCAGTTCCACAGGCCGGCCCGCCATTACGTCACCTGTCGCCCGCTCGACAGACATGACGGCGGATTCAAGCGCATCATAGGCATCCGTCACCTGGGTGTCTTTGATCGATTCGTGCACCGCCGTCCTGTAATGGGTCCGGAGCTTTCCAAGATCTGCACCAAGCGCATCGAGCTTCAGCCGGATGTCATGGTTGTGGTCCGAGAGTATGCCCTCGAGGCGGTCCACGTCGATATACTGGTCTCTGTTCCCTTCAAGGAATCCTTCCGGATCCGGGCTTGCAACCGCCGTATAATAAAGGTCGCGTATGGTGCCGAGCAGCCCGTCGTTGCTCTTATCCGTCGACAGCATGGTGGAAACAAGCCTGAAATCTTCGTCCGGCGCCATGTAATAGGATTCGAGCACACTGGAAATCACATTCTCCAGACGGAGCTTCATCTCGATATCGCCGAGTGTGCGCATGTCCGGGGACAGGCCGATTGCATTATAGTGCATCTGGATGAGATGGAGACAGAAGCTGTGCAGCGTCGATATATGTGCCTCTTTCAGCTTCAGCGACTCCTCATATATCCTCGGGTCCCTCTTTTCAAGGAATGCCTTCATGAGGGCTTTCTCGATCTTCTCCTTCATGTCGCGGGCACTCATATTGGTGAAGGTTGCAACGAGGACCTCGTCGATAGAGTACTTCTCCTCCAGGATCTTCCGGATGATGCGTTCAACCAGCACCGTCGTCTTCCCGCTTCCGGCGGCTGCCGCCACAAGGACATCGGAGCCTTCATATTCAATCGCTTCGAGCTGTTTAGCTGTCCATTGGACCATTGTCTCTCGCCCCGCTTTCAAAATTCTCTATCGTTTCGTCATCCACCGTATTCATCCTGATATCCCGACGGTTCATCAGCGGATCGATGCGGCAGGCGGATTTGAAGTCGCACATTTCACACGCGAGCCTCGTATTCGACGGATCGAGTGATATCGGTGAGGCAAGCACCTCACCCCGGTACATGCGGTCCGTCGTGTCCCGGTACATCTGCATGATATATTCCGCATAATGTTCAAACAGAAGCGGGCTGTAGTACCTGTGCCGTGTCGCTTTATTTATTTTCCCGGTCCTGGTGACTGAGATCGGGTAGTAGGTGCTGTACGCTTTGTAATCATCGAGTTTTGACAGCATGCCCGTAATGCCGGCCGAGGTCTCATCGATCATGCCGTCATAGTCGGCATTTTCATTGATGAAGGCGCCGTCCGGCCGCATGCGCTTCTTCTGTTCCTGTTCGGCGTGCTCCAGCGACTCCTCACCGTCGAGCGAGATGAGCGGATCCCTGACCGGGAAGAACAGCATGCTGTTCGGCATGATCCTCTCTTTGCCGAAATACTCCGGCCCTTTCTCCACAAGTACATGCATATATGTCATCATCTGCAGTTCGAGGCCATTCAGTATGCCCGCTTTCGAAATGGAACGTGCACTCGACTTGTAGTCGATCAGGTTCACATAGGCGCCGTCCTTCGTCTCATACATATCCACCCGGTCGATCTTGCCCCGCAGGTGGATCGTGTGTCCGTCCCCGCTCGTCAGCGTCACTTCGTCAATCGGACTTTTCACGAAGCCGTATGACAGTTCGGCTTCTGCAATCCTGTAGTCTCCCAGTTCCTCGATATCCCGCATGAACAGGAGCAGACGGACGATTGCACCCCCTGCACGCTGCTTCAGCGACTGGTAGTATCCCGTGTGATCGAAGATGCCGAACTGTATCGACCGGGCAAAACGCTCGATGGAATCCTCCACCTGCATCCTTATCTTCTCTTCATCATGGATGAGCGTAAACCCGAGTTTCGTCACGGTATCATAGAGTACTTCGTGGTACAGGTTTCCCAGTTCAAGCGGTGCCACCTGATAGGGCTTCCTCACATTGAGCTTGAGGCCGTAGGCGCTGAAATGCTGGAACTGGCAGCGGTGGAACGTCTCAAAACGCGAGACGCTCGCATTCATCTCCCCGCCGTACAGCGCCTGTGCGGCTTCTGTTGACAGCGGCCGGGCACGGTTGTCATGTGTCAGATTGCGCCTGAGCCTCGGATAGAAATCATGCCAGCTGTCCTTCATGAGCATCTGGAACGTCTCGATCCAGGGCCGGTATTCCGGCAGCCTGAGGAAATCCGCGGGGTCCTCCACCTGTGACGTCATCATCTCACGCATTTTCAGGTGCAGGAGCGGCTCCATGCTGGCGGCCGATGATATCAGGCGCTCCGGATTGAAGCGGCTGTACTCACTCACCCGCCTGTACTCGTAATTCCTCACACGCTCCGGGTGAGGAGGCATCACTTCATCGAGGAACGGACTGCGCTTTGTCACATCACCCGACGGCAATGTGACACTCCAGCTGAGGTACAGCCCCTCGGTCGCCCGGGTGATCGCCAGATAGAATACGAAACGTTCATCCCGGGCAAGTGTCCTTGAGCTTGGCGACAGTTCGATGTCCGCCCGTTCAAAGAGTGCCTTTTCCTCGTCGGAGATGATGTCGCTGTTCCTTGTCTCCCGGGGCATTGCGTCACGGTTCACGCCGATCAGGAAGATATATTTCTTGTTCTCCACTTTCGACAGGTCGAGTGAACCGACCATCACCTGGTCTATTGTGGAAGGGAGCAGGCTGAATTCCGCATTTTTAAGCCCGTCCATGAAGGCCTCATAGAAGACCTGGAAACGGACTGCTTCGTCGTCGTAGACGACATAGGCATCGTCCAGCAGGCGGATGAACATATTATATGCCTGTTCGGTTTCATCCCTTTCCTGGATCTGGTTGTTTTCATCCTGACGGACCATCTCCTCAGTGATCTTCTCAACTATTCCTTCTGCCATCAGGAAATCATAGATCAGGCCGATGTAATCGCGCACTGTCCGCTCCGTCCTGAATTCGGCGAACAGCTTCTCAAGACGCGAGAGGACTTTATTCTTGAAGTCGATCATATCCTGATACTGTCCGCTCTTGTCCACGGTATGGAGCACGCCGTTTTCGTCCGGCACTGTGATGTAGCGGAATTTGTCGTCATCGAACAGGGCGGCGCCGCCGAGGCCGCGCTCCAGCGCAAAGTTCTCCAGCTGGTCGATGTACACCCTGTCTGTATCCTCACACAGATATCCTGTCTTCAGCACGTTCATGAATGAATTGAATTCGTAATTTTTCGTGTAGCAGTCGAGGAGCGCCATGATGAACTGGATGAACGGGTGGGA
>Ga0079225_10002817_pt1 | contig 10101 bp, 9 predicted proteins | sample Poulit2012_FD_76344 | JGI IMG/M metagenome (GOLD analysis project Ga0079225, IMG submission 76344) | Agricultural soil microbial communities from Georgia to study Nitrogen management - Poultry litter 2012 | ecosystem: Environmental > Terrestrial > Soil > Agricultural land | place: USA: Georgia...
ACCCGTGCGCCATTCAACGGTAACGAGTGCATGCTCATCTATATGCTCGACGGCACGAACTACCGCTCGCATCCGTATACCGTCCAAAGTGTGCCCCGCTGAATCGAGCGATTCCAAAACCGCACGATCTTCAGTCAGGATCTTTGAATCAGCTACTGCATAGGTGTCACTTAGTGAGGGATCCGCTTCTTTCCATGCAGTGCTACGTGCTTTAGCCAACGAATCAATGATTGCTTGGAAGTCGACTTCTTGAGTAGTTTTGGTTTGCTCATCCGCCTGCGAGCCTACTGCTAGTTGTTCAGCTCCCGGATTTCCATAGGTGGCAGTTACCGCCACTCCCCCGGCTAACGCTAGGGTGCTAAGTCCCAAGACTATTCGCCGACGGGACGCACTGGGGCACCGTACCGCTTTACCTTTTGACCTTAGCTTTGCCGGCGACTGACGGCTTTGTTTTCGCGTGCGACGTTTTGGTGTCTGCGCAGCCAAGGGCTTTCTCGTGGGTAAAAGGAGCTCGTATTCCTCGCCCACGGCCGGAAACAAATCCACGGGTTCTGGCTTTGCCCAGTATGGGACAGCGCCCATTAGTTGGCTCAAGCTCGGTCGCAGCGCCGGCTGTTCTGACAGTGATGCTTCCAACAGCTCGATGGTGTCCGCACCTAAGTCAGGGTTGAGTGTCACAAGGGGAACCCTTGCATGCGTTGGGCCGGGCATCATACCTGTCAGACAGAACCAGCCAATGGCTCCAAGCGAATAAACATCGGCCGCTGCGCCTAACCCTTCAATCTGACCGGTCGGGTGAACCAATTCTGGCGCCACAAAACCCGGTGTTCCGGTCAGAGTAGAAGAATGTGCCGTCGCCCTGGCTGCTCCGAGATCAATAAGTACCGGCCTTCCGGTCAGGTCAAAGAGAATGTTTCGCGGTGAGATGTCCCCGTGGACGATCTGCTGACTATGTAAATACTGGGCAACCTGGAGCATTGGCCACAGTACCGTCACCGTGTTTGCAAGACTCAAAACACCGGTTGATGCAACAAGGTTAGATAATGATCCGCCAGCTAGAAATTCCCAAAAAGTAGTCTCTGCGAGGCTCAAACTCGGGGATAGTTCGCTTCGCGCGACCAAGTTTTCGTGGAACAGCCCCCCGGCCAACTGCGCTTCTTGCGAAAGTGCAGCAGCGTCCAGGTGCGTTTTGGGAGTTTTGCAAGCGACATACTGGGAACGCAATTCGTTATGCAAGAGCCATACATGTGCAGTTGAACCGCTACCCAGGTGCCGAATAAGGCGCCAGTCGTCAATTGCGAGCAACTGCGGTGGCGCGAATTTTGCTGCTATTCGGGTGCTGAGCAACTCCGATTCTCTATCTGTGGTCGAATTCACGGTTTATCTCCTCGGACAGGTAGGCTCTATCATGCCCGAAAATACAAAGGTCAAATTAAGTTGTCCACAGGGGTTAGGGCTAGAATAGGTTTATCATGGCTGAACAAAAATCTTCCGGCGCAGCTCAAGCGCCCAAAAAGGACCTCAAAACCGTTAAGGCTGAGCAGAAGGCTCGTCGTAAGACTGAGAAAATTGAGGCGAAAGAAGCGAAGAAAGCCAAGAAGGCTAATAAGCAAGGCTTCTTCAAACAAATCGCCGACGTCTTTAAAATGACGCGGAAGTTTGATCCATCGATTGTCTGGTGGATGGTTGGCGCGTTTGTCGCTGCCCTGGTGATCGGTCTCGTCATCGGCTTACTCACTGGTTCTCCAGTGCTGTGGACGCTGATGTTCATTCCGCTTGGTCTACTGGCAGCGATCATCATTATGAATAAGAAGGCGGAGAAAGCGGCCTTTGCCCAGATTGAGGGTAGGCCCGGTGCTGCTGGTGCTACGTTATCGCAGCTGGGTCGCGGCTGGGTCGTTGAGGATGACCCTGTTGCCGTTAACCCTCGCACCCAGGAGACAGTATTTCGTGCTATCGGTAAAGCCGGTGTTGTCCTGGTGGCGGATGGTGACTATAACCGTGCCAAAAAGCTGGCGGAGAAACAACGCAAGCACCTCGAGCGGTTCTTGCCGAACGTTGAGATCCGCACGATCCAGGTTGGCCACGGTCCCAACGAAGTAGAGCTGCACGAGGTGAAGTCAACGATCAAGCGGATGAAGAAGACGCTCAACCGTCACGAAGTTCGCGCCGTTGAACAGCGCATCTCGTCCATGCCTGTAAACAACTTGGGCATCCCGAAGGGCATTGACCCGAACCGAATGCGTCCTGACCGCAAAGCTATGCGCGGTCGCTAAACCCCTGATTTATTCAGCTGGCCGGTGTCGTGAGATTACATATGAATCTCTACGGTGCCGGCCAGTTTTTCATGAAGGCCACGACTATCCCCATCGATAACCAAGACCGGAATGACCAAGCACAGTAAAATCGCCCGAATCGCTGCCTGATAAAGCTTAATAGGAGCTCCGCCCAGCTGTACCACTTGGATTCTAAACACCCTTTTACCCAGAGTCGTCCCGAATAGCCACAGTAGGACGAAATGTAAGAATAAGAACGTAGCCAGTACAACCCATTGATTGTCAGGCTCAATGATCATGCCAATACCACTGGCCACAAACCAATCAATGAAAACCGCACCGATGCGACGCGGATACGAAGCCATCGAGGCTGGTCCTGACTCAGGTAGACCGAGAAATTGGCCAGCCCAGCGTGGCTGGTGAGAAGAATTTTGTGCGTTGCTCATCACCTCTAGCTTAGTGGCTTTGCTGAGAGCCCGGAGTATTGGCTGTTTTAAGAATGTCTATTGCACCGCATTCTCGCGTTCTGGAGACTCAGAACTTCAATGTGATCTGAAAAATCGTTAAGCTTGTACCAACTTATACACAATGAATGGAGTGACAATGTTCACCTCACCCGAAGAAGTTTTATCCTATATTCAGGACAAGGACGTCGTCTTTGTAGATATCCGGTTCACCGACATGCTGGGCGGCCAGCACCACTTCAACGTTCCTGCTGAATCCGTAGACGATGACTTCTTCACCATCGGGCAGCTCTTCGATGGTTCTTCCATTCCGGGTTTCGCCGGTATTGCCGACTCGGATCTGCAGTTGATTCCAGATGTTGGTACTGCTTTTGTCGACCCTTTCCGTAAGCACAAGACCCTGTGCATGTCCTTTTCTATCCTGTCGCCACGCACCGGCGAAGCTTACGTGCGTGACCCACGGTCGGTAGCCCAGCGCGCCGAAGACTACGTGGCTTCTACCGGTATTGCAGACACTGCTATCTTCGCAGCTGAAGCAGAGTTTTATATTTTCGACGATGTCCGATTCGAAACTCATTTGCCAAATCGTTCTTTCGCTTCCGTAGATTCTGACGAAGCTTTCTGGAACGACGGAAAGGAAATCGAGGGCGGCAACCTTGGTCACCGTAACCGGACCATGAAAGGCTACTTCCCGGTAGCCCCGGTTGATAAACACGCAGACCTGCGCGATGATATCTCGCTGCTCTTGGGCCAGGTTGGACTTGAGGTCGAGCGCTCACACCACGAAGTCGGTGCAGGTGGCCAGGGCGAGATCAACTATCGCTTCGACACACTAATGCGAGCTGCCGACGATGTCCAACTTTTCAAATACATCGTCAAGGGCGCTGCAGAACAGGCTGGCAAGACAGCAACCTTTATGCCAAAACCCGTGTTTGGTGATGGCGGTTCAGGTATGCACTGTCACCAGTCACTGTGGATGGACGGAGAGCCGCTGTTCTACGACGAAACTGGCTACGCAAACCTCTCCGATACCGCACGGTGGTACATCGGTGGTCTGCTGAAGCACGCTTCCGCTGTCTTGGCGTTTACGAACCCGACAGTGAATTCTTATAAGCGCCTGGTCAAAGGCTTCGAAGCGCCGGTCAACATGTTGTATTCCCAGGGCAACCGTTCAGCTGCGGTACGCATTCCGGTGACCGGAGCGAACCCGAAAGCCAAGCGCCTGGAATTCCGTGCACCGGACCCCTCCGGTAACCCGTATCTCGGATTTGCTGCCCAGCTGATGGCCGGCCTGGACGGTATTCGAAATCGTATCGAGCCTGCAGAGCCGATCGATAAAGATCTCTATGAATTGCCGCCAGAAGAGGCCCAGAATATTCAGCAGGCTCCACGCACGTTAGAAGAAGCCATTGACGCCCTGGAAGAAGATCACGAGTTCTTGCTGGCCGGCGATGTGTTCACTGAGGACCTCGTAGAAACCTGGATCCAGCTCAAACGCGAAACGGAAATCGCACCGATGCAGGCCATGGTTTCACCAATGGAATTTGAGCTCTACTACTCAGTCTGATCCCTCAGGCGACCACAGCAATCCAGGGTCCCCGGTCCGCAACTGCCAAACTCGGCACGTGTGGCCGGGGACTTTGTTTTATGCATCCGCATTGCGTCTACGCTAGAAGATCATGAGTACTTTCTCCGAGCACGCAAAAATTATCCCCGCTGGATTCGACGACGGGTGGATCTTAGAACTCGATGGCGACGTTCAATCGCACGTGGACTTAGTCGATCCCAGTGTGATCCGTTTCGAATATCTCCACCGCATCGCCAATGTAATCGACGTCTGTTGGCCAGCTACGCAACCGATCAAGGTATTGCATCTGGGCGCCGGTGCCCTGACACTCCCCCGGTATATTCAAGCCACCCGTCCAGGCTCTCACCAAACCGTCGTCGAACTCGACCCTCGGCTCATCCCGCTAGTAGTCGCCGAGTTGCCCCTGCCCGAAGGAACGCATCTGGATGTAGTGACCGGCGATGCCCGCGCCCAGGTCCAAGCAATGGAAACGCATTATTTTGATGCTGTCGTCGTTGATATTTTCACCGGCGGAGATACGGCTGCGCATCTGACCGGCGAGAACTTCTACCGTGAGCTCATAGACCGGTTGGCTCCCCAGGGTGTACTCCTGGTGAATATTGGCGAGGACGAAGACGGCCTACAGTTCTTTACTGCACAGGCTCGTGCCTTACACACCGTGGCTCGAGAATTTCAAGGGGCCTGGACGTTGGCTGATGCATCCACACTGGTGCAACGTAGTCCTGGTAACGCTGTCGTTGCAGCTGGCGGTGGATTGCCTATCGATGATGACGCGCAAGAAGTTTTGCGCTCTAGGTTAGCAGCAGCAGGGCCACACCCGGCGACCGTCTTGACCCCGAGTGACACCGTCTCATTGCTTGAGAATCTCAATGGTTAACCTAGATGAAGCTGAAAACTGCCGAATGTGAGGGACTCGGTGTACAGTAGTTGTTGTGTTCCGGGGTCGGTGAGAATCCGAACCGGCGGTAAAAGTCCGCGACCCCCGCGCCCGCGGGGTTGATCCAGTGGAATTCTGGTACCGACGGTGATAGGCGTAAAGCTTTAGTCCGGATGAGAGGAACGCGCTGCTACGACTGTTAGCAGCAATTCCCGGCGCACCTGTATCAAGGAGTCAGACGCCGGATGTTATCTCACACCCAGCTTTCTTCTGCGATGCAGCGTGCTATCACGCTTGCACAACGCGGGCCATCAGATGATATTAATCCCCAAGTGGGCTGTGTGATCATCGATGGGGCCGGTTCCATTGTTGCCGAGGGCTATCACGCTGGATCCGGATCAGACCATGCCGAAGTGGCGGCACTCAAGAACCTGGATCCGCAGCTCAATCCAATGGCCCTCACCGCCGTCGTCACGCTAGAACCGTGTAACCATACCGGTACTACACCACCTTGTGTTGTGGCCCTCCATACGTCCGGTATTGGCACCATCGTGTATGGGCAGCCCGATCTTGGCCCACATTCATCGGGTGGTGCAACCGAATTATTCGCCCGTGGTCACCGAGTCGTCGGCGGGGTGGAGTCCGAAGCCACGGCCCGACTGTTGCGCGGCTGGCATCAACGCACCGAGCAAACCCGCGGTCGGGTCATTGCGAAATGGGCCCAGTCGTTAGACGGTCGGCTTGCGGCCGCTGACGGCTCCAGTCAGTGGATCACCGGTGCCAAGGCACGTCGTCACGTACATCTGCAGCGCGCGTTGGCAGATATTGTCGTGACCACTAGCGCCACCGTAGCCGCAGACAATCCGGCTCTGACGGCACGCGATGAGCATGGATACCTCCTGGTGGCGCCCCAAGACCAACCGCTACCGGTAATCTTCGGTACCAGCGATGTCGATAACAATGCGGCAATCCACCAGCATCCCGCATTGGCCTGGCGAGGATTTGATCGTGCACCGCAATTTTCAGGACGAGACCTCGGCAGCCAGTTGACGGCCCTGGCCGAGTATGTGGATGGGGCACCACGAGTGTTACTTGAAGCCGGTCCCCGATTCACCACGGCAGTCTTAGCTGAGCAGTTGGCCAATGAACTGTTGATCTACACTGCGCCACTACTGCTGGGCGGGCCCCATCAAGCCGTCGGTGAGCTGGGTGTTCCAACCCTCACCGACGCCCATAAATTGACCTTCTCAAGTATTCATCGACTTGAGGCAGATACCGTTTCCACCCTGCGTAAGGATCACTAGTGTTTACCGGCATTATCCAAACCCGCGGTGACATAGCCGCCATCGACCAGACCTCCCCCGACACGTTGGCACTCACCATTCACGCCCCTAGTGTGCTCATCGATGTGCGGCGTGGTGATTCGATAGCCATCGACGGTGTTTGTCTGACGGTTACAGAGTTTACCGACCACAGTTTTACCGCAGACGTGATGGTCCAAACTCTTCAGCTGACCTCGCTGGGCACAAAGACCACCGGAGACAAAGTCAATGTGGAACCTGCCATGGGGGCAGCCGACCGCTTCGGGGGCCACATTGTGCAGGGGCATGTGGAATCCACCGCCACGGTCAGCGAGATCGAACCCGGAGAACAGTGGACCCGCATGCGTATCAGCCTGCCCGAACGGTTAGCACCGTATCTAATCGACCAGGGATCCATCACAGTCAACGGTATCTCGCTGACGGTTGCCGAAGTCACCGAACCCGAATCATCACAGCACTGGTTCGATATCTTTCTCATCCCCGAAACACTTGAAGCGACCACGCTGGGCATAACCGAGATTGGGGATGTGGTCAATTTGGAAACCGACATCCTTGCCCGCCATGTCGCCCGTATGCTCCAGTTCAACACCAAAGAGGAAAAATGAAACTCGCCACCATTCAGCAAGCCATCGATGTCATCGCGGCAGGTCAACCGGTTATCGTCGCAGACGATGAGGACCGCGAAAACGAGGGTGACCTGATCATTTCCGCCGAACTCGCCACCACCGAAACAATTGCCTTCATGGTCGAGTACTCCTCGGGACTATTATGTGCGCCAATGTCGGATGGAATTGCCGATCGACTAGAACTGCCCATGATGGTCTCTCAAAACCAAGATGTGCGCCAAACCGCCTACACGGTGACCGTTGATGCAGCCGAAGGGGTCACCACAGGCATCTCGGCTGCCGATCGTTCTCACACCGTGAACCTGTTGGCTTCCCCCGACACTGTCCCCAGTGACCTGAATCGTCCCGGCCATATTCTGCCGCTGCGCGCCGTCTCCGGTGGTGTCCGGCAGCGTCCTGGCCACACCGAAGCCGCTGTCGAGCTCATGCAGCTGGCCGGGCTGTCACCGGTCGGTGTGATCGCCGAAATTGTTGCCGACGACGGCGACATGATGCGTTTACCCGGCCTTGTCGACCTGGGAGCCGAACATGATATCCCGGTGATCACTATCGAAGCGTTGGCCGCCTACCTGAACCAAAACCATCCAGAGACTGCGCCGTCAGAGGTTATCCACCGGCACGTCTCGCAGCGTGCCGAAGCACTCGTCCCCACCAGCTTCGGCCCATTGACCATGAAAGTTTACCGCGACCGCAAAGCCGGGGTCGAACACCTGGCGCTTATCGGTCCAGATACGGTGTTGGCCACCGAGCAGCCCACCGTCGTCCGCGTACATTCTGAATGCCTCACCGGTGAAGCCTTCGGTTCGCTGAAATGCGAATGCGGGGCACAACTCGATTCAGCGCTAGAACATATCGGTACGCACGGCGGTATCGTCATCTACCTACGCGGCCAAGAAGGACGCGGTATCGGGCTGGGCAACAAGATCCGCGCCTACCAGCTGCAATCCACCGGTTTGGACACGATCGAGGCGAACGAACACCTTGGCCTGCCCGTTGATGCCCGCAGCTACACTGCAGCAGCAGAGATTTTAGACAGTCTGGGCATCAACAACGTCAAATTATTGACTAACAACCCGGATAAGGTCGATCAGCTTCAAGCCAACGGCATTAACGTCACTGAGCGCATCGGGCTGGTGGTCGGCCGACACCCCGAAAACGCTGATTATCTGACCACCAAAGCCACCAAACTCGATCACGTCATCCCAGCAGAATAGGAACACCATGGCCAAACACGGAGCACCCCAATTAGCAGTTGACGCCACCGGATACCGCGTTGCCATCATCGCCGGATCATGGCATACCACCGTCATGAATGGTCTCATCGACGGGGCCACCGCCACCCTCGAAGCTTCCGGGGCGGCCCATAAACTCGTCACCGTAGCCGGGTCCTTCGAAATTCCACTTGCCGCCCAAGCCGCACTGGCCAACGGCTACGACGCCGTCGTATGTCTCGGGGTCATTATTCGCGGCGATACACCGCACTTTGATTTCGTTGCTGATGCCGTGACCTCTGGACTCACCCGCGTACAACTGGACGCCGGAAAGCCTGTGGGTTTCGGTATTCTCACCGTGGACAACGACGCCCAGGCACTAGACCGCGCCGGACTTGACGACTCTTCGGAGTCCAAAGGTCAAGAAGCCGCCGAAGCTGCCCTGCAGTTAGCCGTGACGGTCAGCGACCTCGCGGAATAATCTAGGCCTCACTGGGCGCTGTACCTTCTAGACGTCACTACTTTGGAGGTACTTTGACTGCTCCCTATCCCGTGTCCATCCTGGATTTGGCAACCGTCCGTCATGGACAACCGATAGCTGAATCCCTGAAAGAATCCACGGAACTTGCCGTGATGGCCGACGAACTTGGTTTCCACCGTCTCTGGTTCGCAGAACACCACAACATGGAAACTATCGCGTCGTCGGCCACATCGGTTTTGTTGGCACATATCGGTGCGCACACTACAAATATTCGCCTAGGGGCCGGCGGCATCATGCTTCCCAACCACGCACCGTTAATAATCGCCGAACAATTCGGTACGCTCAAAGAGCTCTACGGCGACCGCATCGACCTCGGGTTGGGCCGGGCCCCCGGCACCGACCAGAAAACCCTGATGGCACTGCGCCGCACCAACCAATCTTCCGAGCGCTTCCCATCCGATGTGTTGGAACTGCAAGGCTATCTCAAAGACGAGTCGCGCATCCCGGGGATCAACGCGTATCCCGGATCAGGCACGAATGTCCCACTGATCATTCTGGGTTCCTCGCACTTCGGTGCGCAATTGGCCGCTCAGCTGGGTATGACGTACAGTTTTGCGTCCCACTTCGCACCGCAGATGCTTGAATCGGCGGCGGCGATGTATCGTACCGAGTTCACCCCGTCCGAAGATCTGCCAAAGCCCCATTTCATTGCGGCCGCCAACGTGGTCGTTGCCGATACCGAAGAGCGTGCCCAAGAAATGTGGGACAGCGCCAAGCGCGCACGTATCCGCACCATGCTGGGTCGTGGCCGGAAGCTCACAGACGATGACGTCGACCAGCTTCTTCACTCGCCTCCGGGCCAGCAAGTGCTGCAGATGTTGGAAATGACCGCGGTCGGTACACCAGACACCGTGCGTGACTGGTTGGATGAATTCGCCTCACGCGTCAACGCCGACGAACTCATAATCACCAATATGGCTGGCCCACTTGAGGACCGGAAACGTGCTCTGCAATTGATGTCGGATCACATCATTCACCGTTAAACACCGGCAGTCTACGGCCCTTCAACTCAGAGTTGGAGGGCCGTTCTTTTGGGGCTGTATCATTCAGCGAGCCTAGCTTTCGTGTGACCGTGAGGAACGCTTCGGCGACATCCCGTAGAACACACGTTCAAATACGGCGCGAGCATGTCGGGTGATCCGCAGGTAATCGTCCTCGAATTCCCCGACTTCACCTGAGTCATAGCCGGTCCAGCG
>Ga0079225_10002818_pt1 | contig 10100 bp, 8 predicted proteins | sample Poulit2012_FD_76344 | JGI IMG/M metagenome (GOLD analysis project Ga0079225, IMG submission 76344) | Agricultural soil microbial communities from Georgia to study Nitrogen management - Poultry litter 2012 | ecosystem: Environmental > Terrestrial > Soil > Agricultural land | place: USA: Georgia...
GCCGGCCGGTCGGTCCCCACCAGCCCCGCGACCCTCGGCTTCGACGACACCGCGATGGGAGCGACCTTCCGCACCGGCGACGCCGGGACCTACACCGTCGAGTGCGACCTGCCGTCCGACGTCTCCTCCACCCTGACGGTCGCGCCGCCGATCGTCGCCTCGGACGTGGTGGGTGCCGGCGTCGCCGTGCTCGTCGGCCTGGGCGTCGGCTTCCTGGCGTTCGTCACGCTCGTCATCGGCATCATCTGGCTCGTCCGGGTCAACAAGCGCATCCGCACCGGCCGGTACTGACCCTGCCGGCCGGCCCCGGTCTGCCCGTCAGGACGAGCCGAGCCGCTGCCAGAGGAACTCGTAGGCCAGCGCGCTCATGAACGCGGCCTGGGCGTTCGTCGCGGCCCCGCCGTGGCCGCCCTCGATGTTCTCGTAGTACGTCACGTCCTTCCCGGCCTCGGACATCAGCGCCATCATCTTGCGCGCGTGCCCGGGGTGGACGCGGTCGTCCCGGGTGGAGGTCGTGAACAGCACCGGGGGCGTCTGGGCGTCCGGGTCGAAGCGGTGGTAGGGGGAGAACGTCTGGATGAACTCCCACTGCTCCGGGTCGTCGGGGTCGCCGTACTCCGCCGTCCACGACGCCCCGGCGAGCAGCCGGTTGTAGCGCCGCATGTCGAGCAGCGGGACCTGGCACACGATCGCCCCGAACAGCTCGGGGTAGCCGGTGATCATGTTCCCCATGAGCAGGCCGCCGTTGGAGCCGCCCTGGGCGCCGAGGTGCGCCGGGTCGGTGACGCCACGGGCGATGAGGTCACGGGCCACTGCGGCGAAGTCCTCATAGGCGCGGTGGCGGTTCTCCTTCAGCGCCGCCTGGTGCCAGCGCGGCCCGTACTCCCCGCCGCCGCGGATGTTGGCGACGACGTACACCCCGCCGCGTGCCAGCCAGGCACGGCCCACCGCCCCCGAGTACGCGGGCAGGCGGGGGATCTCGAAACCGCCGTACCCGGACAGCAGGGTGGGCAGCGGCCGCACCTCCTCGTTCTCGGCCGACGGGACGGGGCCGACCTGGAAGTACGGCACCCGGGTGCCGTCCTGCGACGTCGCGAAGTGCTGCTCCACGTGCAGCCCCGCGGTGTCGAAGAACTCCGGCATCGACTTCAGCGGCTCGAGCTCGACGACGTCACCCGCCTCGTCCAGCTCCAGCCGGGCGAGCGTCGTCGGGGTGAGGAAGCCGGAGACGGTGAGCCACAGCTCGTCGGACTCGTCGCGGTCGATCGCGTCGACCGCGACCGTCGCCAGCCGCGGCGCGTGCCACCCGGTGCCGGCCGTCGACAGGTCGAGCGGGCGTCGCCGCCACTGCCCCTGGCCGCTGGGAGGGGTGTGGACCTCGAGGCGGTTGGTGACGTCGTCCAGGACGTTGAGCACGAGGTGGTGACGCGTCCACGTGGCCCCGACCAGCGCCGTCGTCCCCGTCGGGGTGTAGAGCACCGCGAAGTCGCGTGAGCCGGCGCGGAAGTCGGCGAAGCGGATGGCGAGCAGCGAGCCGCCCGGGTAGGTGCGGCCCGCGACCGCCCAGTCGTCGCGCAGCTCGACGGTGAGCCACTCGCGGTGGAGGTCCGGCTCCGCCGAGCGCGGCACGTCGATGCGGGTCAGCTCGCCGTCCTCCAGCACGTAGACGTCGGAGTCGTAGAAGGCCCGTGCCCGCCACACCAGGTCACGCTCGAAGCCGGGCGTGAAGTCGTGCGCCGCACCGACCGACAGGTCGGTGGCCTCCCCGGCGAACACCTCCGGGGCGTCGGCCAGTGCGGTCCCGCGCTCCCAGCGGCGCACCGTGCGCGGGTAGCCCGACGTCGTCATCGAGCCCTCCCCGACGTCCGTGTAGGCGAAGACGACGTCCCCCGAGCTGTCCGCCCAGCGCAGCGCCCCCTTGGACTCCTCGCGGGTGAAGCCGCCCGCGACGAACGTCTTCGTCGTGAGGTCGAACTCGCGGGTGACGTCGGCGTCGGCGCCGCCGCGGGACAGGGCGACGAGCGCGCGGTCGTAGCTCGGGCGCAGCACCTGGGCGCCGTGCCACACCCAGCCCACGCCCTCCTCCTCGGCGAGGGCGTCGACGTCGAGGAGCACCTCCCACTGCGGGTCGTCGGTGCGGTAGGACTCCCACGTGGTGCGTCGCCACACGCCGCGCTCGTGCTCGGAATCGGTCCAGAAGTTGTACAGGTACTCCCCGCGCTGGACGACGGCGGGGATCTTCTCCGTCGAGTCGAGCACCTCGAGGATCTGCTCGCGCATCTCCTCGAAGCGGGTGGTCCCGAGCGCGGCGACGGCCCGCTCGTTGTGTGCGCGGACCCAGTCGAGGGCCTCCTCGCCCTCGACGTCCTCGAGCCAGCGGTGGGGGTCGGTGAGGGAAGTCGTCATGGCCTCATCACATCACGCGCTCCGCCGTTCCCCCGCGGACGACCGGGAGGGGCCAGGGCCGCCACCCGCGTGCGGCGCGACTGCGTCGAGCGGTGGCCCCGCTCCACGCTGCCGGCGGGCCCCACCCCGTGGCCTGTGCTCTTGACCGGGCCGGAGCGCGCTCCGTACGCTCGGGGCGTTATCAATCGCTAACCGGCGGGCGGGCGAGGGTGCCGCCGCCGTCAGGAGGCGCGAGCGATGTTCGAGCTGTCCGACGAGCACGAGGAGTTCCGTGCGGCCGTGCGCGAGTTCGCCGAGGCGGAGGTCGCGCCGCACTGCGCGACCTGGGACGAGGAGCACCGGTTCCCGGTCGAGCTCGTCCCGAAGATGGGCGAGCTCGGGCTCTTCGGGCTCACCGCGCCGGAGGAGCTCGGCGGCCAGGGCGGCGACTTCCTCTCACTGTGCGTCGCCATCGAGGAGCTGGGCCGGGTGGACCAGGCGGTCGGCATCACCCTGTCCGCCGGGGTGGGGCTGGGGATCACCCCGATCCTCGCCTTCGGCACCCCCGAGCAGCGCGAGCGGTGGTTGCCCGACCTCGTCGCCGGGCGTGCGCTGGCCGCCTTCGGGCTCACCGAGCCGGACGCCGGCTCCGACGTCCGGGCCACCCGGACCCGCGCCCGACGGGAGGCGGAGGAGTGGGTGATCGACGGCGCGAAGAGCTTCATCACCAATTCCGGCACCCCGATCACCTCGGTCATCACCGTCACCGCCCGCACCGGCGAGGGGCCGGACGGCGACCCCGAGATCAGCGCCCTCCTCGTCCCGGCCGGCGCCCCGGGGCTCACCGTCGACCCGCCGTACCGCAAGCTCGGCTGGCGCGCCTCGGACACCCACGGCCTGACGTTCGGCAGCTGCCGGGTCCCGGCCACCAACCTCCTCGGCGAGCAGGGCGCCGGGCTGCGTCAGTTCCTCCAGATCCTCGACGGCGGACGAGTCGCCATCGCCGCCCTCGCCCTCGGGCTCGCCCGCGCCTGCCTCGACCTCGCCACCGACTACGCCCGCGGCCGCACCGCCTTCGGCCGCCCCATCGGGGCGCACCAGGCGGTGGCGTTCCAGCTCGCCGACCTCGCCGTCGCCGTCGCGGCCGCCCGGGCACTCACCTACCGGGCGGCCTGGCTCAAGGACGAGCACGACGCCGGCCGCCGTCCCGCCGCCGAGGTGCGGCAGGCCGCCGCGATCGCCAAGCTGCACAGCAGCGAGGCCGCCGTCGCGGCCGCCCGCACCGCCACCCAGGTGCTCGGCGGCAACGGGTTCATGGAGGAGTACCCCGCCGCCCGGTTCTACCGCGACGCCAAGATCCTCGAGATCGGCGAGGGCACCTCCGAGGTCCAGCGGATGGTCATCGCCCGCGGCCTCGGCCTACCCCGCTGAGCCGCCGACCCCCAGGAGCGCGGCGAGTGCCATCCGCCGCAGCAGCCCGGCCATCGCCGCGCGGTCGAGCCGGGCGCTGTGCGGGGTGGAGTTGATCAGCCCGAAGACGGCGTGTGCGGCCGACCGCGCCGTCGCCTCGTCGGTGCCGGGGACGGCGTCACGGACGGCGCCGACCCAGATCTCGACGTACTCGCGCTGCAGCCGGCGCACGCGGCGCTGCTCCTGCGGCCCGAGGCTGTCGAGGTCGCGGAACTGCACCGTGATGAGCGCGGGGTGGTCCAGCGCGAAGTCCACATGCCAGTCGACCAGCGCCCGCAGCGTCTCCTGGCCGGGCGCCGTGCCGGCCACGCGCTCGCGCGCGCCGTCGCGCAGGCGCCGGCTGATGTCGACGAGCATCTGCGCCAGCACCGCCTCCTTGCTGGCGAAGTGCCGGTACAGCGCCGGCCCGGAGATGCCCACGGCCCCGCCGATGTCGTAGATCGACACCCCGCGGAAGCCGCGCCGGGCGAACAGCTCGGCGGCGGCGTCGAGGATCTGGCGGCGGCGTGACCCGGCGGGCGCGGTCTCCCGAGCGGCAGCTGAGCGCATGCCGACATGGTAGACGCCCGTGTTATCGAGTGCTAACGTCGGCCCGGTCAGCACCACCGGCGCGGGAGGGTGTCGTGGCAGGTGGGAACGGTCCACCGCCGAGCCTGGCGGAGCTCGCCGCAGAGCTGCGGGAGCGTACGGCCAGGGTGCGGGAGGGGGGTTCCGCGCAGGCACGGGAGCGGCACGTCGCGCGGGGGAAGCTCCTGGTGCGCGAGCGGGTGGACCGGCTGCTGGACCCGGGGTCGCCGTTCCTGGAGCTCTCGCCGTTGGCGGCGTGGGGCATGTACGGGGACGAGGTGCCGGCGGCGGGGGTCGTGACCGGGATCGGCCGGGTGGCGGGCCGGGAGTGCGTCGTGGTCGCCAACGACGCCACCGTCAAGGGGGGCACCTACTACCCGGTGACGGTGAGAAAGCACCTGCGGGCCCAGCAGGTGGCGTGGGAGAACCGGCTGCCGTGCCTGTACCTCGTGGACTCCGGCGGGGCCTACCTGCCGATGCAGGACGAGGTGTTCCCCGACCGGGAGCACTTCGGGCGCATCTTCTACAACCAGGCGCGCCTCTCGGCGGCAGGGGTGCCACAGCTCGCGGCGGTCATGGGCTCGTGCACCGCGGGGGGAGCCTACGTGCCGGCGATGTCGGACGAGACGGTGATCGTGCGGGGGCAGGGCACGATCTTCCTCGGAGGCCCGCCGCTGGTGCGGGCGGCCACGGGTGAGGTGGTCTCGGCCGAGGAGCTCGGCGGCGGCGAGGTGCACGCCCGCACCTCCGGGGTGGTGGACCACCTGGCGGAGGACGACGCGCACGCCCTGGAGATCCTGCGCCGGGCCGTGGGCACGGTGGAGGGCGCTCCGGCGCCGGCGCCGGAGCGGGCACCGGTGGAGGAGCCGGTGGAGGACCCGGCCGGGCTGTACGACGTCGTGCCGGGTGACCTGCGCACGGCGTACGACGTGCGGGAGGTGATCCGCCGCGTGGTGGACGGGTCGCGGCTGGAGGAGTTCAAGGCGCTGTACGGCCAGACCCTGGTGTGCGGGTTCGCCCGGATCTGGGGCTACCCGGTGGGGATCGTGGCCAACAACGGGATCCTGTTCAGCGAGTCGGCGCTCAAAGGCGCCCACTTCGTCCAGCTGTGCAACCAGCGCGGCGTGCCGCTGGTCTTCCTGCAGAACATCTCCGGCTTCATGGTGGGGCGGGAGTACGAGAACCGGGGGATCGCCAAGGACGGCGCCAAGCTCGTCACCGCGGTGGCCTGTTCGGTGGTGCCCCGGTTCACGGTGGTCATCGGCGGCTCCTTCGGGGCGGGCAACTACGCCATGTCCGGGCGGGCCTACGACCCGCGGTTCCTGTGGATGTGGCCCAACGCGCGGATCTCGGTGATGGGCGGGGAGCAGGCGGCGGCCGTGCTGGCCACGGTGCGCCGGGAGGGGCTGGAGCGGGCCGGCACGGGGTGGTCGCAGGCGCAGGAGGAGGCGTTCAAGGCCCCGATCCGGGAGCAGTACGAGCGGCAGGGTTCGCCGTACTACTCCACCGCCCGGCTGTGGGACGACGGCGTCATCGACCCGGTCGACACCCGCCGGGTGCTGGGGATGGGGCTGGCGGTCGCCGCCGACGCCCCCGTTCCCGACCCCCGCTACGGGATCTTCCGGATGTGACGGCGATGCCCTTCACCACGCTGCTCGTCGCCAACCGGGGGGAGGTCGCGCTGCGCGTCATCCGGGCGGCGCGTGCGGCGGGGCTGGGCACGGTGGCGGTCTACTCCGACGCCGACCGCACCGCCCCCCACGTACGGGCGGCCGACACCGCCGCCCGCCTCGGCCCGGCACCGGCGGCCGAGTCCTACCTCTCGGTCTCGGCACTGCTCGCCGCCGCGCGGGCCACCGGCGCCGACGCGGTCCACCCCGGCTACGGGTTCCTCGCCGAGAACGCCGACTTCGCCCGCGCCGTCACCGCCGCCGGCCTGGTGTGGGTGGGCCCGCCGCCCGCCGTCGTCGACCTCATGGGACGCAAGGACGAGGCCCGCCGCGTCGCCGCGGCCGCCGACGTGCCGGTGCTGCCGGCCGTCGAGGGCGACGACGACGCCGAGCTGGCCCACCGGGCCGTGGCCGAGGTCGGGCTGCCGGTGCTGGTGAAGGCCGCCGCCGGCGGGGGCGGGAAGGGGATGCGCATCGTGCGCGAGGCGGCCGAGCTGCCCGCCGCCCTGGCCGCCGCCCGCCGGGAGGCCGAGGCGGCGTTCGGCGATGCGACCGTGCTGGTCGAGCGGTACGTCGAGCAGGGGCGCCACGTGGAGGTCCAGGTGCTCGCCGATGCCCACGGCACCGTGCTCCACCTGGGGGAGCGGGACTGCTCGGTCCAGCGTCGGCACCAGAAGGTGGTCGAGGAGGCTCCCGCCCCCACCATCGCCCCCCGGGTGCGGCAGCTGCTCACCGGCGCCGCGGTCCGCCTCGCCCGGCGGGTGTGCTACGTCGGGGCCGGCACCGTGGAGTTCCTCGTCGCCGGCGAGGAGGTCTTCTTCCTGGAGATGAACACCCGCCTGCAGGTCGAGCACCCGGTCACCGAGGCGGTCACCGGCCTGGACCTCGTCGACCTGCAGCTGCGCATCGCCCGCGGCGAGCCACTGGCGCTGACCCAGGAGGAGGTGACCGTGCGCGGCCACGCCATCGAGGCCCGCGTCTACGCCGAGGACCCGGCCCGCGACTTCCTCCCCCAGGCCGGCCGCGCCACCCTCGTCCGGTGGCCGGCCCACGCCCGGGTCGACGCCGCCCTGGAGCCCGGCCAGGAGGTCACCACCTGGTACGACCCCATGCTGGGCAAGGTCATCGTCCACGGCGCCGACCGCGACACCGCCCGCCGCGCCCTGGTCCGGGCACTGGACGACACCGCCGTCGTCGGCCTGACCGCCAACACCGGCTTCCTGCGCCGCCTCGTCGCCTCCGCGGCTTTCCGCGACGCCCAGGTCCACACCTCCTGGCTCGACGCCCGGCCGGGTGCCTTCCCGCCCGACCCGCCGGAGGCGGTGAACGCGGTCGCGACCTGGCTCCTGGCTGGTGCACGGCGCGGGCGCGAGAACCGGACCCACCCGTTCGGCACCGGCGACGGATGGCGGCTGTCCGGCCCACCCGCCCCCGTCCTGCTCGACCTGGACGGCGCCGGCGAGCCGCACCGGGTCGACCTCGCCGAGGGGACCGTGCAGGCCGGGCCGGACCTCCGGAGGGTCCGGCAGCTGGCCCGCGACGGCGACCGGCTGCGGGTGGAGGTCGACGGGCTCGCCCATGACGTCGTCGCCTGCGTCAGCGCCGAGGAGGTGACGCTCGTCCACCGGGGAGAGGGGCACACGGTCCGCCTGAGGCGGCGGACCGGCACCCGGGACGAGGCCGCCCGTGACGGGGAGGTGAGGGCCCCGATGCCCGGGCTGGTCCAGACCCTCCACGCCACCCCGGGCCGTCCGGTGCACAGCGGCGAGGTGCTCGGTGTGCTGGAGGCGATGAAGATGGAGATCGCCGTCCGTGCCCCGTGCGACGGGGTGGTCGCCGCCGTCGGGGCAGCGGCCGGGGAGCACGTGACGCTGGGCCAGATGCTGTTCGTCATCACCGCGGAGGCGGGCAGATGACCGATGTACCGGCCTATGGGCAGCACCCGGAGCCCGGGCTGCCCACGCGGGTGGAGATCTACGAGGTCGGACCGCGCGACGGGCTGCAGAACGAGGCCGCGGTGGTGCCCGCCGAGGTCAAGGCCGAGTTCGTCCGGCGGCTGGCTGCGGCCGGGCTGCGCAGCATCGAGACGACGAGCTTCGTCCACCCCCGGTGGGTTCCCCAGCTCGCCGACGCGACCGAGGTGCTGGCCCTGCTGGGGCCGCTGCCCGGGGTGCGGCTGCCGGTCCTGGTGCCCAACGCGCGCGGGCTGGACCGGGCGCTGGCGGCCGGGGTGGGCGAGGTCGCGGTGTTCGCCAGCGCCACCGAGACCTTCGCCCGCAGGAACCTCAACCGCACGGTGGCCGCGTCGCTGGAGATGTTCGCCCCCGTCATCACCCGTGCCCGGCAGGCCGGGCTGGCGGTGCGGGCCTACCTGTCGATGTGCTTCGGCGACCCGTGGGAGGGGGCCGTGCCGGTGGCGCAGGTGGTCGACGTCGCCGTGCGGCTCATGGACCTGGGGGCCGACGAGCTCTGCCTCGGTGACACCATCGGGGTGGCCACCCCCGGCCACGTCACCGCGCTCGTCGAGGCCCTCGGCCGGGCCGGCCTGGGCCCCGACCGGCTCGCGGTGCACTTCCACGACACCTACGGACAGGCCCTGGCCAACACGCTGACCGCGCTGCGCTGCGGCGTCACCACCGTCGACGCCGCCGCCGGCGGGCTGGGCGGCTGCCCCTTCGCCCACAGCGCCACCGGCAACCTCGCCACCGAGGACCTGGTGTGGATGCTGCACGGTCTGGGCATCACCACGGGCGTCGACCTGACCGCTCTGGTGGCCACGAGCCGCTGGATGGCCGAGCGGCTGGGGCGCCCCAGCCCTTCCCGCGTCGTCCAGGCCCTGTCCCCCCAGTCCGCCGAGGAGTGACCGGTGTCCCTCGTGACCGTCGTGCAGCACCCGGGCCACTGGGCCGAGATCCGGCTCGACCGGCCCGAGGCCCACAACGCGATCAGCACGGCCCTGGCCCAGGAGCTCGCCGGCGCCTGCGCCACCCTCGCCACCGACCCCGCGGTCCGCGCCGTCGTCCTGGCCTCCAGCAGCCCGAAGGCGTTCTGCGTGGGGGCCGACCTCAAGGAACGGGTCGGCTTCACCGACGCCCAGCTCATCGACCAGCGCCCCGTCTTCCGCCGCGCCTTCGCCGCGGTGCGCGAGCTGCCGATGCCGAGTGTCGCCGCCGTCCACGGCCACGCCCTCGGCGGCGGGCTGGAGCTGGCGCTGTCCTGCGACCTCGTCGTCGCCGACGAGACCGCCGTCCTCGGCCTGCCCGAGGTTCGCGTCGGCCTGGTCCCTGGCGGCGGCGGCACCCAGCTGCTGCCGCGCCGGATCGGCCCCGCCGCGGCTGCCGACCTCATCTACACCGGCCGCCAGGTCCGCATCGACGAGGCCCACGCCCTCGGGCTGGTCGACCGCCGCGTCCCCGCCGGCCAGGACCGCGCCGTCGCCGCCGAGCTCGCGGCCCAGATCGCCACCAACTCGCCCGTGGGGCTGCGCAACGCCAAGCACGCCCTGCGCGCCGGCCTCGAGGTCCCCCTCGACGCCGCCCTCGACATCGAGGACGCCGCCTGGCGCGCCACCGCCTTCTCCGCCGACCGCCACGAGGGCATCGCCGCGTTCAACGAGAAGCGGCCCCCGGCCTGGCCGGAGGGCTGAGCCGCGGATCGCCGCCCGCAGCACGCACCGGCGGGGTGGGCCACCCGGGAGACCCGGTGCCCACCCCGCCGACGGGCGTGCTACTCGTTGCCGATCTTCTTGTCGGCGGCGTCGCGTGCCTGGTCGAGCTTGTCGCCGTGCTTGCCGCCCGTCTTCTCGTCCGCCATGTCGGAGGCCCGGTCGAGGCCGGCGTCGCTGGCCTGCTCGGCCTTCTCGCCGCCGAGCGCGTCCTTGGCCTTGTCCCCGATACCCATGTCGCTCCTTCCGTCACCGCCGGGTGCGGTTCTCGTCCCTCGACGGTGCGCCTCCTCGGCCGGGCCCGCAACGTGAGGGCGGTCGGGGGTGGACGTCCCGCGCCGCCC
>Ga0079225_10002819_pt1 | contig 10100 bp, 11 predicted proteins | sample Poulit2012_FD_76344 | JGI IMG/M metagenome (GOLD analysis project Ga0079225, IMG submission 76344) | Agricultural soil microbial communities from Georgia to study Nitrogen management - Poultry litter 2012 | ecosystem: Environmental > Terrestrial > Soil > Agricultural land | place: USA: Georgia...
AATATTTAATTTCATTAGAACATTTGAAAACTGTCGTAATAACAATCGGGATTTTCATATTATTTATTTTGTTCCGCAAATTTTTCACAAAATATATATTTAAATTTTTACTTAAAATTGGTCATAAAGGGAAAACAGCGCTATTTCCCAATATTTTAGCTGCCTTTGAGCGACCATTACAATGGTTTTTTATCGCATTAGGATTATATATTTCCATTCAATATTATCCACATTATAATGGGATTGATGAACCAACGTTTAAATTATTACGTGTTTTTGTCATTTTTTTAATTACTTGGGGATTATTGAATTTAGCTTCTAGTTCTTCGCAGATGTTTCGTTTTATTAATGAAAAGACAAATATTAAACTAGATGATATTTTAATTCCTTTTTTATCCCGCTCATTACAAGTAATTATTGTCGCAATTAGTATTAGCGTAATTTTACAGGAGTTCAACTATCAAGTTGGAGGCTTTTTAACCGGATTAGGACTAGGTGGTCTTGCTTTTTCATTAGCCGCACAAGATGCTATTGCAAATTTATTTGGTGGAGTTATTATTATTACGGAAAAACCATTTACGATAAATGATTGGATTACAACACCAAGCGTAGATGGAACGGTAGAAGATATATCATTTCGCAGTACAAAAGTAAGAACATTTGCGCAAGCGCTAGTAACGGTCCCAAATGCAACACTTGCAAATGAACCGATTACGAATTGGAGTAAAATGGGTAAACGTCAAATTACATTTTCATTCATGCTAATGTATGATACTCCAACAACTATTGTAGAAAATGCTGTTACGAAAATTGACGAAGCTGTTCGTACACATCCAGAAGTACACCAGGAGACAATCTATGTAAAAGTGAATAATTTAACAGATCAAGGAATTGAAATTATGTTAAACTTTTTCACCGCTTCTACAGAATATGATCCATATATTCATACGCGCGAGGAGTTAAACCTTCGTATTTTAGACATATTAAAAGAAGAAGGGGCAGAAGTCGCTACACCAATGCGCAATTTTCAAACAGAGCAACAATAGAAAAAGGCGATAAAGATTTTATATCTTTATCGCTTTTTCTTATTTTATGATACGATATGTAAGGGTTTATAATAATAATGTGGAGGTTTTATGTTTCATGTGGTTTATATTTGCTATTATTACAGCAATTGCTTGGGGTGCAGCTAATTTATTTTATAAAAAAGGATCTAATGTCGAAGAAAAATATACGCATTTAAAAATTGTCATTATGGTTGGGTTTGTTATGGGGATTCATGCAACCGCATATATGCTTATAAAAGATATTACTTTTGATCCTTTTGACATGGTTCGTTATTTTCCAGTATCCTTCATGTATATTTTATCGATGACAATTGGATATATCGGATTACGCTACATCGAATTATCGATTGCAGCACCAGTTCAAAACTCAGCTGGAGCAGTAAGTGCAATTTTATTATTCATTTTCTTTCCACGCGAAATGAGTATGATAGATATTGCTGGAATTATTATTGTGACAATCGGGGTTATTACGTTAGCCGTTTACGAAAAACAAGCTGAAACATATGCATTAAAAAGACAAAATGAAATGATTGACCCTAAATACCAATTAAGTTTCTTAGCAATTACATTCCCAATTTTATATGCGTTAATTGATGGAATTGGTACATTTTTAGATGGTGTTTATTTGGATGAATTGACATTAATTCCTGAGGATAATGCATTAATTGCATATGAATACACTTTTTTTATCGTCGCTGTTCTTGCTTTTATATATGTACGTTTTATAAAAAAAGAGAAATATTCATTATTTAAAGAAAAAGATCGTGGAACAGCCGCAATTTTGGAAACGACAGGACAATTTTTCTATGTATTTGCAATTGCAGGAAATGCGATTATCGCTGCACCACTTATTGCTGCACATGGAATATTCTCTGTTATTTTATCAAGAATTTTCCTCAAAGAAGTTCTATCTACTCGCCAATACGTTATGATCGGGGTCGTAATGTTCGGTATTATATTATTAGGTTTATCAGAAGGACTTGCTGAATAACATTTGCAATCAAAAATCTTAACGTAGATATCAATTTTTACGTTAAGATTTTTCTTTTATCCTTCATTTTAAACTATTACATATATTTTAGTTGTTTATTCTAAATCAAAACTACTAGTGTGAACCGATGAAATGCTCTGCGGCTGATGGTCTTTGTAATCGGATTTAATCTAAAATACTCATTGAACAGTATTCCTTATCACAGTATCCTCGCATCAATTCTTGCAACTTCGGGTCGTAATCTTGCAACTTCGGGTCATATTCTTGCAACTTCGGGTTGTATTCTTGCAACTTTGGCTCACATTCTTGCAACTTCAGGTCGTATTCTTGCAACTTTGACTCATATTCTTGCAACTTCAGGTCGTATTCTTGCAACTTCGGCTCACATTCTTACAACTACCCAGTTTCCATATTTGCTACTTTACATTTGCATAACGATCAAAAAGCATTAAGCTACTCTTCCTTTTTAAATAGCACGTACATAGAGATACACATAATTTTAGTGGAATACTTACATCCCCATCCATATCTTGCATTAGGATTGCCTCCTTCTCTTGTAAGATATGATGGTCGAGAAACCAACTTTAAATTATCACGACAGGAGACATTTTTAATACCATGCTAAAAGTTACTTAAAAATACCCGGCAGAGCCAGTGGTTTTCAAATGCATAAAAAAGGAGCTCATCCACTATTGGATAAGCTCTCTCTATTATGCTTTTACTTTTGCAAATTTCTCAGCATTTTTCACGACATAATCGTACGCGCTTAATGATGCTGTAGCAGATGCACCCATTGAAATAATAATTTGGTTATAAGCAGAGTCTGTACAATCTCCTGATGCGTAAACACCTGGAACGTTTGTAGCCCCGTACTTATCTACAATTATTTCACCCATTTTATTTCTTTCAACTAAGTCACCGAGCCAATCAGTATTTGGTACTAAACCAATTTGAACAAAAACACCTTCTAATTCAATATGTTTTTCTTCTTCTGTTGCTCGATCAATATAAGTAATTCCATTTACAACATCTGTACCAGTAATTTCAGTCGTTTGTGCTTGTTTAATAACAGTTACATTTGGTAAACGATGCAGACGATCTTGTAAAACAGAATCTGCTCTTAACTCCTCACCAAACTCTAATACTGTTACATGTTCTACGATACCAGATAAATCAATTGCAGCTTCAATTCCAGAGTTTCCCCCGCCAATTACTGCAACACGTTTACCTTCAAATAATGGACCATCACAATGTGGACAGTATGCAACACCTTTGTTGCGGAACTCCTCTTCACCAGGAACCCCTACTTTACGCCAGCTTGCTCCAGTAGATAGAACAACTGCTTTACTTTTTAATGTTGCGCCATTTTCTAACTCTAATTCTAGATAATCTTTTACTTGTAAACTTTTTGCACGTTGTAAATCCATCACATCAATATCATAATCTTTTACATGTGACTCTAAGTTTGCTGCCAATTGTGGACCTTCAATGCTGTTCACACTGGCAAAATTTTCAATGGTAGCTGTATCTAAAATTTGTCCACCGAATCGTTCTGCAACAATTCCAGTACGGATTCCTTTTCGTGCAGCATAAATTCCTGCTGTTGCCCCACCAGGGCCTCCTCCAACAACTAATACGTCGAATGGATCTTTATTAGCAAATTCACTTGCATCAGGCCCTGAACCTAATTTTGCTAAAATTTCCGGAATCGTAATACGTCCTCCGTTGAATTCTTCTCCATTTAAGAAAACAGTTGGTACAGCCATAATTTTCTTTTCTTCTACTTCTTGCTTAAATGTAGCACCATCAACCATTGTATGTGTAATGTTAGGATTTAATACAGTCATGATGTTTAATGCTTGTACTACTTCCGGACATACTTGACATGTCAAGCTTACATACGTGTCAAAATGGTATGTGCCTTCTAAATTTTTCACCTGTTCTGCTACTGCTTCATCAATTTTTGGTGCCCTACCACTAACTTGTAATAAAGCTAATACTAATGAAGTGAACTCATGGCCTAAAGGAAGACCAGCAAAAGTTACGCCAGTCTCCTCTGTTCCACGGTTAATGCTGAAACTAGGTGTCCGATTTAAAACAGTATGTTCAATTGTTATTTTAGACGATAATGAAGCTAGTTCATCTACTAAAGATGTCATATCTTCTGAAGCCTTGTCGTTTCCAACACTTAGCTTAATCGTTACATCATCTTCTAAAAGCTCCATATATTGTGTTAATTGTGCTTTCATATCAGCATCTAATATCATTTAAAGCACTCCTTAAATTTTTCCTACTAAGTCTAAGCTAGGCTTTAATGTTTCAGCGCCTTCTTCCCATTTAGCTGGGCAAACTTCGCCTGGGTTATTGCGTACGTATTGAGCTGCTTTAATTTTAGAAACTAAAGTACTTGCGTCACGTCCGATTCCATCTGCGTTAATTTCAGCAGCTTGTACAACACCATCTGGATCGATGATGAATGTTCCACGTTGTGCAAGACCTGCATCTTCATCTAACACGTCAAAGTTACGTGAAATTTTTTGTGAAGGGTCACCGATCATAATATACTCAATTTTGCTAATTGCATCTGAGTGATCGTGCCATGCTTTATGTGTAAAGTGAGTATCTGTTGATACAGAGTATACTTCTACTCCTAATTCTTTTAATTCTGCATATTGATTTTGTAAGTCTTCTAATTCTGTAGGACATACGAATGTGAAGTCAGCTGGGTAAAAACATACGATACTCCACTTTCCTTGTAAATCTTGATCTGATACCGAGATAAACTCTCCGTTTGCTGGGTTATATGCCTCTGCGTTAAATTCTTCGATTTTCTTACCAATTAATGACATGAAAAATTCCTCCTAAGTATATATTGAATATTATTGATTAATCTATTTCTTATCAATAATAATTCTAATCTTATATTTATTCTCCATCTTTTCGATGCGTTTGTCAAGAGTTTGTGTAATTTGTCACATATCGTTCAATTTCTTGTCTTTTATATAGTATGTTCCATACATGAAAAGGTTATACATGTCTTTTCATGTACGCTCATCCATCATTTCCATACTAATTGAATCTCATTTACAAGATCAATTTCTCAATTAAGGATAAAACGAATATGAACACACTTTACAAACATGAAAACTCTTATAAAAATTAATTTTTATCCATCCACAATTATTTATTATAATCAATTCTAAATTAAAATCAATATAAATAACTTCGATTCTTTTAATATTTACCCTTTATTATATATACATTCGAATTCTCAATTACTTTCACAATAATGATAATAAAGATTTCATCATCTCGAAAAATAAAATGATATTTATTTTCGCTTTTATTACTTTAGGTTGTTTAGTTATTTTGACAAAATAGGATGTAGCAGGAAAAAAGGCGCCATTTTCAGGAGATTGATTTCCTAAACATGCCGCCTTTCACATAATTAAATCTTACATAACCACAAAGCTTATTTCACTTCATATTTATTTTCTTTCATATCTAAAATATAAGCATTTAATACTCCACCAGTATTAATGATAATTCCTGATAAATAAAACCAAATCATTAATATAATGACTGTTCCTAAACTTCCATATGTCGCTGAATAGTTTCCTAATGTATTGACATAAAACGAGAAGCCTAAAGATGCAATTTGCCATAAAATCGTCGTAAATAATGCGCCCCATACAACATACGTCACTTTAATTTTTCTATTTGGTGCGAATTTATACAAAATAACGAATGCGACAAAGAATGTTAAAGAACTCGCTGAAAGACGGACGAGATCCCAGATCTCTGCCAAACTATGTAATCCGATTAAACCGAATAACTTTTCTCCAATTAATTTACCAAAAACGGATAACAATAATGCAACTGCAACTACTATAATAAGAACAAACATTAAAACAAATGCTACTAAACGATTTTTTATGAAGGAACGTTCTTCCTCAATTTGATATGCTTTGTTAAATGATTTTGCAATAGCATTAAATGCATTAGATGCAGACCAAATTGTACCTAGTATACTAACTGATAACAATCCACCACTTCTCGTATTTACTAGATTTGTTAAGTTCGATTCAATCATCACGACTACTTCTTCAGGCAAGTATGTACCGATACTATCTAAAAATTCATCTACTTGAATTGGCAAAAAACCTAATAATGTTACTAAGAATAGTAAAAACGGAAATAAAGATAAAAGGAAAAAGTATGCCAATTGTGCAGATAGGCCCATCACGTCTGCCTCACCTATTCGACGTGTCATTTCCTTTGAAAATAGAATGATTTTTTGCATATTTTTTCCCTCTCTCCCATTTACAAAACAACATCATCTTATTTTAAAAATCTATTTACAGTTGATTCTACTTGTTCTAATGTGTTGACCGCACCGTCTACATTATTTTCTACAAAAGATGATACAGATTGCACTGTTTCTTTCATTTGGTCAATCACTTCTGATGGGTTTGCAACACAGTCTGTTACATTATCTTTCAAATGTACGAGACCATCCTTTGCATATGCACGTGTTTCCTTATTAAATAAACTAACGACTCCACCAATTGCCGCTCCTGCAATAATTCCTGTTAATAGTTTTCTTTTCCCCATTTTCCTGTCTCCTAACCATTTATTTTATGTTCTATTTTAATTTTTTTTAATAAAGCATCACATGCTTCACTTACTAATTCATATGTATAATCAAAATTCCCTGTAAAATATGGGTCTGGTACATTGACTTCTATTGGATTTTCTAAGACATCCATTAATTTGCCAAAATGAAACTTCTTTTTGTCGAATGAATAAATATCTTCTATATCTAATATATTTTGATCATCCATTGCTAATATATAATCAAATGTCTCGAAATCTTTTTCATTTACTTGCCTTGCTCGCATACCATCATATGAAATTTCTAACGTATCTAATTTTCCCCTTGTACCATGATGTGGCTGTTTACCTGTATGCCAACTGGCTGTCCCTGCAGAATCTACTTCAATCTTATTTTCCAATCCTGCTTCCTTTACTTTATGACGAAAAACCGCTTCTGCCATTGGGGATCTACAAATATTTCCTAAACACACGAATAATACACGTACCATACGATCTCTCCAATATACTATTTTTTTATATTGTACAATGTTTATGAAATAGGTTCAATACATGCTTTTTCATTATGTTTCACGTTATTTACCACATCGCTTACAGTATAATAATGAAAATGAACATCGTCTACTTCATCTAAAAATTGCTTTGCTTCTGACGCATTACGGAAACTATCTTTTAACCAAACATCTTCCGCTTCTTCCGATAAAATAATCGGCATTCGGTGATGAACGGAACGAATGGATTCATTTGCTTCCTTTGTAAGAAGCGTGCACGTAAACAAAGGACCATTTTCATCTTCCCACTTATCCCATAGCGCCGCAAAACTAAATAAATGTGTCCCATCTACTTGAATACGTTTCGGAATTCTTTCCATATCTGTTCGTTGCCACTCATAGAAACTATCTGCAATGACAATACAACGTTTCCTCGCCATAAGTTGTTTAAAACTAGACTTTTGATGTGCAGTTTCGCTTCGAGCATTAATCATTTTCGAGCCAATTTTTTTATCTTTTGACCAAGACGGAACTAAACCCCATTTCAAATATCCTGCCCGTCTTTTTGTGCCATCATGGATGACAGCTAGCACATTTTGACCTGGTGCTACATTATAACTCATTTCAAAATTTGCAATATCTGTTCCAATTTGGAATCGATCTATAATGGTTTGCTTATCTTGCAAAATTGTATAACGTCCACACATATGTGCTGATGCTCCTTTCATGGTCGAATAAGAATTACCCTTGTATGACCTATCATATCATGAATCCCTGTTTTTTCTTTTGTAAATGCTACAATCAAATATAATAATTTAAAGCCGAACGTAAGATTATAAATAAATCGCCCTACAACTTCGCGGAATAATAAATCTATCCACTTGATTGTAGCACCATCTTTTCGAACTACTTTTAAACCGAAAACCATTTTTCCTAATGTTGCCTGAAAAAGTTTCGTCATACAAACAAAATATGCATAATAAATAATAGTAGAAACAATAACAGAAACAGACCATAATGGAAACAATGATTTCTCTTGGATGTTTATAGGTAAAAGTGAATCTACGATAATACCTTGTAAACTAATAATAACAATAATATCGACTAAATATGCCCAAAAACGCAACCAAAATCCTGCAAACTGCATATCGCCTTCGTTTAATTCGTTTGTTCCTTCCACATCCACTTTCATAAACGACTCATATGTTGTCATATCCATATTCCTTTCTATTAATATAAATACATTGCTTGTGGTTTATCTGATTGACGAATTAAATGCATAACTGTCTCTATCTCACTATCTGTTTGTAGCAACTTATTTTTAGCTTCCATTACAAAATAGGAAAACATATTTGCTTCCTGGTTATATTGAATTACTTGTGCATTTTCTAACCCGTACGTTTTCTGTAAATCTTCCAATGCATCATTAAATGTACCTACTTCATCCACTAGCCCAACCTTTTTAGCCTGGTTTCCTGTATATACTCGTCCATCTCCAATTTCACGCACTTTTTTCTCCGTCATTTGACGTCCATCGACAATAACTTGGACGAATTCATCATACATTTCATCAATCATCGATTGTAAAATTTCTTCCTCTTCCTTCGTCATTTCTCTTGAAGGCGACATAATATCTTTATGTTTTCCACTTTTGATCGTGTTGAATGTTATGCCATATTTCTCGGCTAAACCAGCATAGTTCATTGATTCCATAATGACACCAATCGAACCTGTAATCGTACTAGGTGTTGCGAAGATTTTATCAGCCGGTGCTGCCGCATAATATCCTCCAGAAGCAGCAGTTTCCCCCATCGTTACGTAAAATGGTTTATCATATTCCTCTTGCAATGCAAGTAAACTTTCATGAATTTCTGCCGTCGGTCCTACTGCTCCACCTGGAGAATCGATTTGCAATAAGACGGCTTTTATACTATCATCTTCTGCTGCTAATTCAATTGTTTTTAACATACGATAATGGCTATATCCTTGTCCAATATGTGGAGGAATAACATCTTCCATAATTACACCGTTTAGTTGTAACACAGCAATTCTTTCATCCCAATCACCATCTTCTATTATTTCTTCATCATATGTAGGATCACTCATCGAAAATAAATCATTTTGTGATATCCGGGCAATAGAAGTATTAAATTGAACACCAATAGAGACGATGCATAACGACACTACAACAATTAAGGCAATCCAACGTTTTTTATTCATATGCGAACTTCCTTCCTTAAATTTTACTCTATTAAAAATCGTACATGAAAGATAATATAAGTACAATTAATTTCACGTAAAATGTAAATGTAATTGGCGAAAATATAATGCAATTAGAAAAAATTTAACAACATAGTTTTAATCACAACTTCTTTGGCGATCATACATCTATTAATATGCTTCATAAAACTATTTCTTTCCATCATTTTAATGAAAATGAGGCTTGAGTATACTAGTTTCTAATGTTAAACGGGACCCGTTTTCATTTCAATATCATTGTAATGAAAGGAACACCTCAGACAATCTGTGTCTTCAACCCGTGGCATGCGCAGTAAATTAATGGAGTGACGTATTTGATCAAATAAAATAAAAAGGTAACTCCAGTAACTTTAATTTACTAGAATTACCTTTTTTATTTCAATAGGTTTAATTCTTTATTTATGAAAACTTCGTTTCAACCCAGTCTCAACGTATTTATTATTTTCCGATAAACTGTTGTGTCCAATAGTTGCCATCTTCAATATACCCAATTCCGATATGTGTATAATCTTTGTTTAAAATATTTGCACGGTGTCCTTCACTATTCATCCAAGCATCGACAACTTCTGCCGGTGTACGTTGACCCATTGCAATATTTTCACCCGCTGTTCGATATGTAATACCAAACTGTTTCATCATATCAAACGGCGAACCATATGTTGGGCTTTGGTGATCAAA
>Ga0079225_10002820_pt1 | contig 10100 bp, 9 predicted proteins | sample Poulit2012_FD_76344 | JGI IMG/M metagenome (GOLD analysis project Ga0079225, IMG submission 76344) | Agricultural soil microbial communities from Georgia to study Nitrogen management - Poultry litter 2012 | ecosystem: Environmental > Terrestrial > Soil > Agricultural land | place: USA: Georgia...
AATCTTATCGCTAACAAATGAAATGAAAAAAGTCGTCCAAAGTAAAACTGAACCGGCAGGCAAGCTGGAAATTGGATCCGTTGAAACTGTTATTAAACTACCGGTCATTTTATCTTCCTATAACAAAAAATTTAAAAATGTAGACTTATCACTTGTTACAGGAGTTACTGAACAACTGCAAAAAGATGTATTAAACCATCATTTGGACGGCGCTTTCGTGACAGAAACCGACCAACATCCTGAACTCGTTTCTCATGACGTTTTTCAAGAAGAGCTTGTCTTAATATCAGACAAGATGAAAACGTCATTTGAGCAATTAAAAAAAGAGCCGTTTTTATGCTTTAGCGAAGGATGTGGCTATCGAGCAAAACTTGAGGCATGGTATAAAGATCAAAACATAACGCCCCAAAAAGTCATGGAGTTCGGGACATTAGAAACAATCTTAGGGAGCGTTACGATGGGACTAGGGATTACGTTTGTTCCAAAATCAGCAGTTTCCCATTTAGAAGAAAAAGGACTCGTCCAATGTCATTATTTGCCTGAAAAATATAGTGAAATTAAGACCGTATTCATTAGACGAAAAGACGCATATTTAACCTCCACACTCGAAAAGTTTATTGAAACGTTTGAGCATAGCAAAGGCGAGCCAGCTTATCCGCTGGCATTTTAATGATTCTTATACATTTGCAGTTAAAAAAGTTTAACTGTCCCCTGTACCATTAAGGCATCGTCGAAAGGCTTGGGAATGCCAAGTTTTCCAATATCTAATGAAGGATGAAAGTTTATGGAATTTATACTAGATCGTTCGATTAAAAAGCCTATTTATAAACAAATTGCAGAACATATTGAGAAGGGGATTACATCTGGGGAGCTATCTCCAGATCATCCTTTGCCATCTGAACGAGCGTTAGCAAAAAAGTTAAATGTCAACCGGAGTACAATTGTAACTGCTTATGACGAATTACATGCAATCGGTTTAGTAGTCAGAAAAAAGGGAAGTGGCACCCACATAAGTACGGATATATGGGGGATAGCACACAAACGAATTCCAAACTGGGGGAGATACGTAGAAGATGGTTCATTTCTTCCAAACCTTCCCTTAGTACAGAAACTTCGTATCGAAACTCAGAAAAATAAGATGATTAATTTATCAAGCGGAGAATTGACACCGGATTTATTTCCCAGTGATCAATTCACTTCTATACTAAAGGAGAATCCTTTTGATGAACATTTGGGCTATGGCCATCCACAGGGAAATGAGGTATTGCGAGAAACCATTTGTAAGCATGTGGAAACCTATAAAAATATGAAAGTTCAACCAGATTCCATCCTAATTACATCAGGTGCGCAACAAGCCATACATCTTATTGTTCAATGCTTATTAAAACCAGGTGATACAGTGGCTATTGAGAATCCGTCTTATTCGTACTCTCTACCTGTCTTTCAATCGGCTGGATTCAGAACTTTATTATTACCTGTTGATGAACATGGTGTAAATCCGGATGATATTATTTCCTTTCAAAAAAAACATCGAATTCGTATGCTCTTTTTGAATCCCGATTATCAAAATCCTACGGGAACAAAAATGTCTTTGGAACGTCGGAAGAGAATATTGGAATTATCATCAGAATACGGTATTCCTATCATAGAGGATGATCCTTATAGTTTAACATCTTTTGATGGTAAAATTGGATCTACGTTAAAATCTATGGATGATAGTGGAAATGTTCTATATATTAGTTCGCTATCAAAAGTTGTAGCGTCAGGGTTACGTATTGGCTGAATTATTGGGCCAAAAAAGGTGATTGAGCGCCTATCGGATGGTAAGCAACAAGTTGACTTTGGACATAGTGTCTTTCCCCAATGGATTGCGAATCAATTTCTGGATTCTCCTCAGTTTGACAAACATATTACGAAGTTAAGAAAGCAGTTGAAAGAGCGTAGAGATACGTTGGTATCAGCATTAGAAAATTTATCAAAAGATAAAAGTCATTTTTTTGTTCCACAAGGTGGAATTCATTTGTGGTGTAAGATAAATGTAGAAATAGATGAATATAAGTTACTTGAGGAATCAATGAAAAATGGCGTTTCATTCGTTCCGGGAAGTATAATGGGTTCAAAAAAAGGGCACGTCAGATTTACTTATGGAAGAGGGGAAAAACAGTCAATTAGAGAAGGGGTTTCTAGGTTTGTTCGTGCACTGCAAAGTTTTGATGGGTATTGAAATCATTAATAGAAGGTACTTGAAAAAATGACTTTTGGATTTATCCAGGAGTCATTTTTTCATAGCTTAGGAAATTATAAAACTTATATGAAATAATCTTATTCTATTATCAAATAAGATTGGGCGTTTTGCTGGATTCATCTTTCACTTTAAAAAGTGGATGGGTCTAAATCTGTTATATTGGATGGTGATAATTAATTGAAATTAATTATAATTGATGATGAAGGTATCGAATTATGATTGAACGTAATCTTGGAAATGAATTGATTTGAATTGAAAAGCATGAACTAAAGTATTTACAAGTAAATCCGAAAAAAGGAAAAACATAATGAGGAAGTATATGGAAGATGTTTAGTGTATAGAGGGAGAGGTTTATATTGATTAGCATATGGATGATTATTGCATTGGTTCTTTTATTTGGTATTGCCACAGTATGGACACTTGTTATTTTTAAACAAGAAGAAAATAAAATTAAAAAATATGAAGAAGAGGACACGGTAGAGAATGAAATAAAGCGCTCACTTGAATATGAAAGCAAATCATTGAAATCGAATGTTCCCATTTTAACTTGGATATATACTATTACAATTATTGTATCACTAATCGTTTTTGCGGTTTACTTAATTTAGAATAATATGAGTCTAAGATTTAAAATAATAAGGCGGAATATGTGAGTGTACAGTAAATTTAATGATTATCCTACTTCTAAAATGAAAGAAGTACAGTATAAATGTAGAATGCGATAAAAATAATCACTCTTAAATGATAGGATCATATTAGAAAGGGCGCTACAACATGTTTTCGAATCGCACGATCCACTCACGAAAAGCGCTTGAGAAAATCCAACCCTATTCTCCAGGGAAACCGATATGGGAATTACAATCAGAACTGGGATTGGAAGACGTCATTAAAATGGCATCTAATGAAAATGCAGGAGGTCCGTCAAACAAAGCAGTTGAAGCAATTATACGTCATGTTGCACAAATAAATCGCTATCCGGATGCCGACGCTGTGCATTTAAAAGAAATAATAGCTTCGAACATGAACTTGAGACCAGAACAATTAATCATCACAAATGGCGCAGATGAACTAATAACGCTTATTTCGGAGACATATTTGGAGACAGGTGATGAAATCATTGTACCATCACCTTCTTTTAGTGAGTACGAATTTGGTTCAATAGTTGCTAAAAAATAACAGTAGGCTGTTTTATATTTTTCACTAAGGAACCTGCTTCTAATTTCAAAAGCGTACAAATGAACCATGACCCTAAAACTAATAATGTTCGTGTTGCGGTTGTCGAGCAATATGTAACGAAAGATATGTATCCGACAGTTTTGGCCTGTTTGGCGACTTGCTGATTCTTAAAGGATGGTAGTGGTTGGTTAAGATACTTAGAGAATATGGTAAGTAAACTCAAAACCGAGTAGGCGTTGCCATTACTGACCACGTCCCTTACAGAACCACACGTGCGGACCTTCGCATGTGGCTCTTCCCATATATCCCATTTAGAGGTAACGTTCATCGTAAACAGATACAAGACTTACTAAACCAAGTTCTACGAAAAATTGGTTATCTAATGCTACATGAACCATTGGGCTTTTGAAGCTTCGCCACGCAAACATGCGTATCCCTCGTAAACTTTCTTCCCTCCACCCCTTTCTTCTCAGAAGGCGGTGGAGGTTCTTTACTTTTCGCCAACTCCTCAGTTGAACCAAAGTGGTTTATTCGGGAAGAAAAAACTAGTCAAACACTTTATTGACTTTGAGTTTGAGAATAATAAAACGGAAATTATGAGCTTATTAAATAAAAAATAACTTTTTTTATTTAATATAAATACCATACTGCGGTATATTGTTTAGTAAATGCCTAGGTGAGGTATATAGGAGTTATAGGTATTAAACCATTGATTTGCTAAAAAGGAGTTTAGAAAAACATTGTTAAAACCTGATATTGGGAAAATTAAAGTATACCCTAGTAGGACATCATTGGGAACCTGAAGGGTATAAACATGACTATTTCGATGAAGGGAATGGAATGCCGATAGGAATTGGTTGGAAATTGTGTCGTGGATCGCGATTATCATTAGGATATTACAGATGATAATTATTGCGATTGATGTTAGTAAGCATCCCCAAAAGATGATACCTATTATGAATATTGTCTGGCCGCTTACCGTCTTGTATTTTCCAATTGTGGGGATGTGGGCTTATTATGAAAATCGATCATAACAGTATTCAGGCCGGTCACATGGGCCACCACGATCATGATCATATTCACGATAATCAGAAAAACATGTCCCATCAGGCATATGAATCACCACACCATGAACATATGGAACATCACGGACATGGCACAAATCTTTTTGGCAAAGCGTTTTTGTATCAACCACACAAACACGCCAGGTAATGTGTCTTTTATTATCAATCAAAGGATAGATATATATGTAATTCAAAATTTGAGGAGGATTAACATGAAAGGTAAAAAAATAATAATGATTGCTGCTTTACTAATCATTTCCGTATTTATATTAGCTGCATGTGGCAGTGGAAACGGTGAAACTGATACAGAAGGAAATGATGCAAACCAGCAAAATACAAGCGAGGAATCATCCCCTGATTCACAAGGTAATATGTCCAAACAGATGTCTAGTTCTGGGGAAGTTCCTGCCGGTGTGCAAGAGGCAGGGAATCCAAAATATGAAGTCGGAAGTACTGCTATTATTAACGTCAAGCATATGAATATGGAAGGCATGAGTGGCGCTGAAGCTACCATCACAGGAGCATATGACACTACTGCCTATACTGTTTCATATACCCCGACAACAGGCGGTGAACCAGTGGAAGATCACAAATGGGTTATACATGAGGAATTTCTTGTTGAAGATCCGGGAGATACCCCTTTAGAATCAGGTACTGAAGTTACCCTGAATACTGATCATATGAAAGGGATGAATGGTGCAACTGCAACAATTGATTCAGCAGAAAATATTACCGTATATATGGTGGACTTCACTCCAACTACAGGTGGGGAGAAAGTTGTTGATCATAAATGGGTTGTTGAAAGTGAACTTGAACCTGTCGAATAAGTAGATCAGGAATTCTTGTTTGTTTTGAACATAAATTAATTAATGATTTAGAAAGAGGAATGTATATGTTAACTTATGATGCAATAATAATTGGATTTGGGAAAGCCGGAAAGACATTGGCTGGGGAACTTGCCAACAAAGACTGGGACGTGGCGTTGATTGAGAAGGATCCAAAAATGTATGGCGGAACCTGTATCAATATCGCATGCATCCCGACAAAGATCCTTGTTCATGATGGATTAAAGGACATAGCTTATGGTGACGCGATTGAACGGAAAGATAGAGTAGTGGAAAAATTGCGGACAAAAAATTACAAAAATATCGCCGATCATAATCAGGTTACTATTTATGAATCGGAAGCAAAGTTTCGTTCGGATAAAGAAGTAGAAATAGAAATGGACGAGAAGAAAGAAGTGTTAACGGCGGAACACATATTCATTAATACAGGAGCTACCAGTAATATTCCGCCGATGAAAGGAGACCTTTCATCGGACAAGGTCTATACAAGTACTTCTTTAATCGACCGGAAAGATCTTCCAAAAAAACTAACAATCATTGGGGCTGGTTATATAGGTTTAGAATATGCTTCTATGTATAACAATTTTGGTTCGGAAGTAACGGTAGTAACCCCTGAATCAGAGCTTCTTCCTCATGAAGACCGCGAGATTATAGCTGAGGTGCAGAAGGAAATGGAAAACAAAGGCATCCAATTTATTTTTGGAAAAAAGGCTGAAAAAATAACAGATGAAAATGAAAATACTGTCACACTATCGTTATCCAATGGTGAAATCCTGAGTACGAATGCAGTACTGCTTGCTACAGGCCGGAAGCCAAATGTGGATAATATCGGCTTGGAAAATACAGAAATAGAACAAACGGGGAAAGGTGCAATCAAGGTCGATAATAATCTGGAAACAACGGTATCGAATGTATGGGCACTTGGTGATGTGCGAGGAGGTATGCAATTTACTTATATTTCCCTTGATGACTACCGTATTGTCATGGACCACCTGTTTGGAGAGAAAGAACGATCCCTTAACACACGTAAAAACATACCATATTCTGTATTCATCGATCCGCCATTATCCAAGGTTGGGTTGACAGTAAAAGAGGCGGAAGAACTGGGGTATAAAGTCGCTGTAGGTAAACTGCCAATCGCCTCCCATCCTCGTGCACATGTGATAGATGATTTACGCGGTTTATTTAAAGCGGTGGTAGACAAAAAAACAGGAAAAATTTTAGGTGCCACCTTATTTGGACCTGAATCACCCGAATTGATTAATTTAGTGAAATTAGCAATGGATTTGGATGCCCCTTATACGTATTTAAGAGATCAGGTTTACAATCACCCTGTCATGAGTGAATCCTTTAATAATTTGTTCGATATAGAAGTGTGAAGAAAGTATGAATAAATTGAAATAGGGAAGACTTTTTCTTGGCAAGTTACTGAGTCAAAAAAAAGAGGCTTCCCCTATGGATCATTTCGTTTTTAAATCCATGTTTTATTGTTGGACAATTTACTTTACAGTATATAATTATGATATGCACAAGACCTCAACAAATAATATGCTTGCGCATGCATGTAACTTGAATTGAGAAAAACAGTTAATTACGCTATAATTATTTTTTAAGTGTGGAACTATTTGATTTAGAATAGGTGGCGTATATGATGACAATGAATCATGATTTTATGGATTACTGGTTATCCATAGATTCTATACAAAATAAAGTAAAAAAAGATTTGGAAAACATACTGCAGACCGAGTACAGCCTATCCCTAAAAGAATTCTACGTGCTTTATCATCTTTCCAAGACACCTGACAAGAAACTGAGATTACAGCAATTGCAAGAAATGCTCAGTTTGAGTCAAAGTGCGCTTTCCAGATTAGTAGGTAATATGGAAGCAAAGAGCTGCGGTGTTTTAGAAAAGCAAATTTGTACAGATGACCGAAGAGGTACCTACACGCATCTAACAGAATTTGGGGAACAAAAACTGCAAAAAAGTCTCGTTTCCTTTCGTGAAATACTAAAGTCACACGTATCTGATGTTGATGTTGAAGGAATAGTAAAACAATTATTAGAAAAATTATAAGATACTATGTCCTGTCGAAGTGCTTAAAAGAGGCACTTTTTTTGTTAAACACTTTGATTTGACAGGAAGAATATATACCATATAAGATATATGCATGTGTAATGCATGTAATTTAAAAGAGGGAGTTTGACAATGACAGACAAAAATTCATTATTTGAGACAGTTAGATTAGGTAATACAACATTAGAAAGCCGTCTAGGGGTAGCTCCCATGACGCGCATTAGTGCAACATCTGAAGGATTAGTAACCGATCAGATGGCAGCTTACTACACATCATTTGCCCGAGGTGGGTTTGGGCTAATCATTACAGAAGGAACTTATATTGATGACAAATACAGCCAAACCTATTTTGATCAACCGGGTATTGTTTATAATGAACAAGCCCAAGCATGGAAGAAAGTGGTAGACTCCGTTCATCAAGCAGGAGCGAAAATGATTATGCAATTACAACATTCAGGTGCAATTTCTCAAGGGAATCGTTTTGCACAAGAAACACTCGCTCCTTCTGCTATCCAACCAAAAGGCGAACAATTAGCAATGTATTTAGGGGAAGGCCCTTTCCCAACGCCAAAAGAGGCGACCAAAGAAGAAATTACAGAAATTATAACCAGCTTTGTTCATGCTGCGGAACGTGCGCAATCAGCAGGGTTTGACGGGATTGAACTTCATGGTGCTAATGGTTATTTGCTTGATGGTTTCCTTACCGATTATACGAATCAGCGTACAGACGAATACGGTGGTTCAACGGAAAACCGTGTCCGTTTATTAGTAGAAGTATCTAAAGCTGTTCGGGAAGCAGTAGGTGAAGACTTTACCATTGGTATTCGGATTTCCCAAGCAAAAGTAAACGATCACGCACACAAATGGGCAGGGAAAGAAAAAGATGCCCAAATTATCTTTGGACAATTAGGGCAAGCCGGTCTTGATTATCTCCATGTTACGGAATACGAAGCGTGGAAGCCTGCATTTGATTCAAGCGGGGAGCCACTTGCTGCTCTGGCGAAAAAACACGGGAAAATTCCTGTCATTGCCAATGGTCATTTAGAGGATCCGGAAAGAGCGGGGGAAATGATTGAGAATGGAGAAGCCGATGTGGTTACTTTAGGTAAAGGAGCACTGGCTAACCATGATTGGGTCAACAAAGTCAAAAATGGAGAACCATTATTAGAGTTTAAGCCAGAAGAAGTGTTAAGACCAAATGCAAAAATCAAGGAATTTGAAGAATAAATCTTCACTATCTGGCAGTACTTTATTTGAAGAAGCCGAATTAAAAAGTCGATTCCTGACGTTAAGGAATCGACTTTTTAGGTTGAAATTCACTTGCAGAAAAATACTACTTGCATTATCAATAAAAGGGGTTATCTTAATATATGAGATCACGTTAAAGATTTCATAGTCATATATCATGTGGAGGTTGTTTTATGGAAAAAATTAAGATATACCTAGCAAGCCCTTTTTTTAGTAAAGAGCAAATTGAGAGGGTTGAACGGGTAGAGAAAGCGCTGGATGCGAACCCCGATGTGGAATATTTTTCACCTAGAAAAAATCAGCTAGAACATCTCCCATTTGGAACTAAAGAATGGGCTCAAGCCATTTATGAGAATGACGTTAAGTATGTAGAATGGGCTGATGTTATCGTAGCTGTCTTGGATTACGACGGAGAAACAGAATTACATGGTGTAAGACATGGTCATGTCGATTCAGGCACAGCCTTTGAAGTTGGATATGCTATCGCTGCTAACAAACCAGTAGTTCTAGTACATGAAAAAGGTGGCATCGTTAATTTAATGCTATCACAAAGCTGCCAGGCATACCTGGACAATGCTGAAGCAATTACAAATTATGATTTTAAAACAATGCCTGAAATTCCTTTTGATGGGGAAGTATTATAAGCCGACTAACGATAGTCGTTTTATCATTTTAACCGGCATCTTACTCTTTCAACATAATGGCAGTAGCGTTGAAGAAGAAATGAATTTACAAAAAAATTCTAGTGTTATCCGATTATAAAATTTAAAATAGTTGAAGTGGAAAAACCAACACCGGGTCAAAAAAATTAACTTTTGAATAAGATTTGTAATCCATACAATTGGTTCATACATTGTATGGTTTTTTTATGTTAAGATAAATAAAATGTTAACCATTCAGGATGTGAGTAAAATGAAAAAAAGAACAGATATAATAACTGCATTTCGTGTTGCTTTTCCAAAGACAGTGCCTATTTTGGCAGGTTTTGTATTCTTGGGCATTGCTTATGGCTTCATGATGAATGCGTTAGGGTTTAATGCCATTTATCCAATATTAATTAGTCTTATCGTATTTGCAGGTTCTATGGAGTTTGTTGCAGCGAACTTATTGATTGGCGCATTTAATCCGCTTACTGCTCTTTTTCTAACTTTGACAGTAAATGCTCGACATTTGTTTTATGGCCTTTCCATGCTCGGTAAATATGATGGAGTCGGAAAGAAAAAGTGGTATATGATCTTTGGACTTTGTGACGAATCCTTTGCAATCAATAATACGATCGATATACCGAAAAATGTTGATAAAGGCTGGGTGATGTTTTTTGTCACATTGCTTAACCATGTCTATTGGGTATTAGGCGCAACGCTGGGCGGCATTTTTGGATCTTTTGTCAATTTCGATATTCAGGGGCTTGATTTTGTTATGACTGCTCTCTTTGTCGTTATCTTTCT
>Ga0079225_10002822_pt1 | contig 10094 bp, 5 predicted proteins | sample Poulit2012_FD_76344 | JGI IMG/M metagenome (GOLD analysis project Ga0079225, IMG submission 76344) | Agricultural soil microbial communities from Georgia to study Nitrogen management - Poultry litter 2012 | ecosystem: Environmental > Terrestrial > Soil > Agricultural land | place: USA: Georgia...
ATGATTCCTTGGCACCGCGAACTCCAGGACCTGATCAAAGACTTTCGCGACCGGAACGAAAAAGAATATCGCCTCGAAAAGCTTACCATAACAATAGAGGAAACCCGCGACCGCCTCATCGCCGAATGCAAAAAAAATGACTGCCCGAGCGACGCGACCTTGCCTTTCTCCGAACTTCTCAGCCACGCCGAGGAAACATTGGAGAAAATCAATTGGGAAAATCAGGCTCGCAAACAAAAGGAAGACGAACTGACAAAGCTCACCCGCGAACTCCGACAAACCGAACGCGATCTCGCCGATTTCACTGCCCGCGAAGAAACAGCTCGCAACAAATGGGGCGAAACCGTCGCACCGCTCGGACTCTCCTCCACTTCCAGCCCCGAAGAAGCTCAGACAGTCCTCGACGATATCGGAGAGGTTTTCCAAAAACTCAAAGACGCTCATTCGCACCGGGAGCAAATCGAACAGATCAAAGATCGCTGCGAACGTTTTGAAAACAGATTGGCATCTCTACTCGAAAACCTGAGCGAAACTTCCGACAAAAGGCCTCCCGAAGACATCGTTGAACACCTGAACCAACGTCTGATCAAGTCGCAGAAAAACCAGGAACTGAACGAATCTTTTCAACAGGAAATCCTCAAAAAGGAAGAGAAACGCCAAGAAGCAGAAGCTCGTAAAGAAACGGTAGCCGGTCAGATCGAAGATCTTCTCAAAGAGGCAAAAACAGATGATGAGGAAAACCTTCCCGACCTCGAACGCACTTCCAAAAAAGCCCAGGAGCTCGATCAATCGATCACTTCCCTTCGCAGAGAACTCATCGCTTTCTGCCGAAACGAATCTCCCGAAGAGCTGATTGCCGCCATCCACGAGACAGATATCGACAGCCTTCCCGGCGAAATCAGTCAAGTGCAAGCCGATCAGGAAGAACTCCAACAACAGCTCAACGCGCTTGCGGAAGAGGTCGGCGGTCTACGGACCCAACTCAACGAGCTCGACGGAAGCCCGGCAGCCGCTCAAAAAGCTCAGGAAATCGAAGAACTCAAGGCCAAGCTCAAGGTGAAAATCGAAGACTTCGCTCGAGCGCGGCTCGCTTCAACCTTGTTGCGCCGCGAAATCGAACGGTACCGCGAAAAACATCAAGGTCCCGTCCTCCAACGAACCGGCGAAATTTTCTCCCGCCTCACCCTCGGCTCTTTTAGCGGTCTGGAAACCGATTTTACCGGCACAGACCAACAGATCCTCGTCGGACTCCGCCCCGACGACACCAAGGTTCCCGTCGAAGGGATGAGCGACGGAACCTGCGACCAGCTCTATCTCGCCCTCCGCTTAGCCAGCCTCGAACATCATATCGAAAACAGCGAACCGATGCCGCTGATTCTCGACGATATTCTGGTCAATTTCGACGACGAACGCGCTCGCGCCACCCTCGAAGTCCTTTCGGAAATTTCCGGTAAAAATCAGATCATCTACTTCACCCACCACCGCCACATCCTCGAAATCGCAAAACCGCTCCAAACGACGATTCACGAACTTTCGCCCATTTCGACAAATTCCCTCAGCGAGAACGAGCCTCTCGCCACGCTTTCATAAAAACACTCTCAAGCACTCAAAATAGTTCCATCCTTCGACAACTGGAATCAATCATCCATCCAGTTCGAATATTTCGGAAACGAGTATCCCGCATTCTCCGTGATTTCTAAAATGATCGCATGCCTTTTCTTAACACGCTCGGTCGGCTCGAGGGGACTCCACTGCCTCGGCGCAGGCATGATCGCCGCTAGCATCGCCGCTTCTTCACGCGTCAATTCCAGCGCCGAAGAATTATAAAAATGCCCTGCCGCTGCTTCAATCCCGTAAATATCGACTCCAAATTCGATCGCATTCACGTAAAGTTCGAAAATCCGCTCCTTCTCCAAAAGCCGCTCCATCCAAAAGGCATAATAAGCTTCAAGTCCTTTTCGAATCCACGAACGCCCCCTGCCAAAGAAAAACGGAACGCGCACACTGCTGTGTAATCGTCGACGCACCACGCGGAGAATTCCCGGTCCGTCGCGCCTCTCTCCATGCCAGCCGGATCTGCACCCAATCAAATCCATTGTGATTCAAAAACTGCCGATCCTCCATGACCCAAACCGCCCTCTGAAATTCCGGCGACACCTCCGAAAGCTTTAAACTGCCGCGTCGCGAATTTTCTCCCGGATCAAAAGTTCCCACATACAAAACCTGCCAAGCCGGAATAAGTAGAAAATCCCCCATCTGAGCTGGAAACCTCCCGATTGACGTTTGTTTGCGGTCTGATTATCTAGGTCTTCAGATAATCGTCCGAAATTTTTACTTCTGATCGTTTCCAGCTATGAAGTCTTCTGATTCTCCTTCGTCAAAACCGTCACCAAAACGCAAATGCGGGCGCTGCAAAAAACTGATTTTCAGCCTTGTGGCGTTAATCGCGCTCTACGTCCTTTTCGGTTTCTTCGCAGTGCCTCCGATCGTGCGCGCGGTTGCAAAAAGCCAGGTTGAGAAAAACCTAAATGCCAATCTGGAACTAGAATCGGTTTCTTTCAATCCGCTGACGTTGCGGCTCACGTTGGAAGGAGTTTCGCTGAAAGATCTCCAAGACGAAGAGGTTCTTCGGCTCGGAAATGGTCAGTTCGCTCTTTCCCTTTCCTCAATCCGCCATCTGGCTCCTGTTCTAAAAGAGGTTCTTCTCGACGAACCGGCTATTTTCCTGGCCCGCGACTCTGAAGGCGCGATCAATGTGCTCCATCTTCTAAAAGAAATGCCGGAAAAGGAGTCCACAGAAGAGTCTCCTTCGACGGAACTCCCAAAAATTGCCATTCAGCGTTTCGCGATTACCGATGGGAAAATCGAGCTGAAAGACGAAAGTCTGCAAGCTCCGGTCTCTCTATCGTTTTCTCCGATCACTTTTGATCTCAACGACTTTTCAACATTTGACGAAGAGGGAAACCAACTTCGTTTTGCCGCAACGAGTACTTCCGGAGGTTCGGCCAAAGGCTCCGGCTCGTTCTCTCTAGATCCGATCGCCGCAACAGCCGAGCTCGAGTTGACCAATTTCGATATCGCCGCCTTTGCCGCCTACATTCGAGAATTCGTCGATGTCGACCTCCGCCAAGGAGAGGTCGACCTAGCCCTTACCGTAAACCTCAAAGCCGATTCGGAAGAGGAAATGATCGCCGGAAACCTCCAATCGCTTGCTCTTTCCAATCTCACCCTTTTTCTTGCCGAAGCGGAAGATCCGTTTTTCACACTCGGTGAGGTTAAAATCGCGAATGCGGAATTCGCTGCCTGGGATCCGCGCCTCACCGTGGAATCGATCACCGTATCCGACGGGAACGCCCGCGTGCAGCGCCTCGAAGACGGCTCGATCGATCTTCTGGCCCTGATTCCACCCACTGAAGATTCCAACACAGAGGAGACTGCTACCGAAAAAGCAGCTGACCCGCTCGCGCTCTCGTTTTTGGTCGAAAAATTCGATATCAACCGCTTCGACTTCTCCGTTCTCGATTTCAGCACTGGAGAATCAGCTGAACTCGACGGACATCTTGAGAACATTGCATTTCAATCGATTACCGAAGATTTGAACCAGCCGATTCCGTTTCAGATCAACGGCTCGTTGCTCGAAGAGGCTCAATTTCATTTCGCTGGCAATGTAGTTCCGCAAACGCTTGCCGGTGAAGTTGAGCTCGCAATCGACTCGATTCCGCTGATCCGATTCAACCCGTGGATTCCACTTTTTACCGATCTTTCGCTCCATTCGGGAACCGCAGGCGTCGAAGGAAAAATCGAACTTGTGGAAGGAAATGACGATCTGCCGGTCGTTTATTTTACCGGAAAATCGGAAATCAAAAACCTCGAACTCCGCGAAGAAGAATCTCCGGTTCTCGGCTTCAACAACTTGCTGCTCGACGGCCTGCACCTTCAGTCCGAGCCGCTTTCGATCCAAGGAACTTTAATCCAACTTGACGGGCCGCACGCGGTTCTCGTTCTCGAAGAGGACGGAAATCTAAATATCCTGCGTCTGCTCAGAATGACCGAACCAGGCGAAATTGCGGAATCGGCGGATTCTCCAAACGAACTTCCCCCAACTTCCGAAGAATCGCCTGCCGAAACCGCCGACTTCCCTCTAACCTACGAATTCGACGCCATTGAGATCAAACAAGGCGACATCAAAGTTTCCGACGAAACAGTTGTCCCGGCTTACGCAACCCAGCTGAACCAGCTCGATATCGAAATCGCTGGCCTCGCTTCCGATCCGACCAGCCGTGCGTCGATTAACCTTTCCGGAAACCTTCCGAATGCCTCGCGTGTCCACATCACCGGATTCGCAAACACCCAGCCGGAAGATCTTTACGTTGACCTAAAAATCGCGCTCGCTGGTTTTTCACTTCCGCCGGCCTCGTCTTATTCGGGACCGATTATTGGCCGAACAATCTCCCAAGGGCGGCTCGATTTCAACACAACCGCAAAAGTCGAAAACGACAATCTTTCCGCTCAAAACATCATTTTGCTCAAAGATTTCCGCCTCGGCGATCGAGTCGAGTCCGATGCGCCCAATCTTCCACTCGACCTCGCTCTCGGACTTCTGCGAAACCGCAATGGCGAGATTTCCCTCGAAATTCCGCTCTCCGGACAGCTCACCGATCCGCAATTTAGCATCACCGCGGTCGCCACAAATGCCCTCTTCTCCGTCATCCGCAACATCGCCAGTTCCCCTTTCTCCGTTCTCGGCAACTTGGTCGGAGGAAAAAGCGGAAAAGAACTCTCCGAGCTGACCTTTGCCGCGGGCCTTTCAACTTTATCGGATGAAAATCTGGCCACTCTCCGAAGTCTCTCCGATGCGCTCAGTCAACGTCCGGCTCTGAAAATCGAGATCAACACCTCGGTCGATCCGGAAACCGACCGCCCGGTTCTTCTGGAAAACCGGCTTCGGGCCGAAATCCTCGCTCATCAGGAAAAATCGGGCGCTGTTGCAGAGTTTCCGAACGAAGACCCGCTGAACGATCCCGGCCTTCTTCTCGCTCTTTACGAGGAGCGTTTTGGTCCGCTTGAAATCCCGGAACCGCCGATCGAAGAAATCGAAATCGCCGAACCGGAACCCGATTTCCCTGAAGTTTCCGAGGAGACTGAAATCGTTTCCACAGAGCCGGAGCCCGTTCCCGAGGATTTAACCGAAGAAATCGAACCGGCCAAAAAACCGTTCATCGTCGTAAAAATCCCGCAATGGGTGAAAAAACTTTCTGCCAAATTTTCCAGATCTCCGGAAATCGAACTCGCTGAAGAAGATTCGCCTTCAGCCGTCGAAACCGAACCTGTGCCTTCGGAGCTTCCCGAAGAAATCGATGAACCGGAAACAGTCGAAACCGACGTTGCTGACGCCGAAATCTCTGAACCGGAACCGGTAAAACCGGAGATTGTGATTCCGTCGATCGAGGAAATGCAGAAAAAACTGCTCGCAACGATCAAAATCACCGATGCCGATCTTCTTCGTCTTGCCGAAGAGCGGATGACTACTGTTAAGGAAGCTTTGCTCGCGACCGATCAGCTGGAACCAGACCGCATCTCCACAGGAACATCGGGCATGGATTCGCACACAAAAGCCGAATTCAAACTCCACTGAGTTAGCGAAATCTCATGGGCGAACCTCCTATACCTGAATCCGTTGGATTCACTTTGGAAGATCTTCCACTGCACGAAAATCTCTTCGGATTAGCGGTCAGCACAGTCGTTCTTCTCCTGGGGATCATCCTTCTTCAGGCGGTAACGTCGCGGTTTATCCGAAAAAGAGTCGTATCGCCGGAGTTGCGCCGAAAATGGCTCGTGCAATCCCGAAACGGAATCGTCCTTCTACTCGTATTCGGGATCATCTTCATCTGGGGCTCGGAACTGCGAAGTCTCGCCCTTTCGGTCGTTGCGCTCGCCGTTGCGATGGTCGTTGCCACAAAAGAACTCATTGTCTGCATCACCGGCACGATCCTCAAAACAGGAGGCCGCTCTTTTAAAATCGGCGACCGTATTCAGATCAAAGATTACAGGGGCGACGTCATCGATCAGACTCTCCTGACAACCACGATCATGGAGATCGGTCCCGGCAAACTCAACCACCAGCGGACCGGCCGGATCACCGTCATTCCCAACAGCCTTTTTGTCTCGGAAGCGGTCATCAACGAAAGCTACACCCACGCGTATGTTCTCCATGTATTCATCGTTCCTTTCAAGCGGAGCGACAAATGGCAGGAAGCTCAAAAAGCACTTTTAAAAGCTGCTCAAAAACAATGTCGCCCCTATCTGGAAGATGTTCGAAAACATATGAAAAAGCTCAGCGACCAAAAAGGCTTCGACCCGCCTTTGGTCGATCCGCGCGTGACGATTCAAGTTCCAGCCGCCGACGAAATCCACCTGATCGTGCGGGTCCCCGTCAAAGCGACACAGCGCGGCCAAATCGAACAGGCAATCCTCTGGGAAGTTTTCACAACCGCCCAATTCTCGAAGTCGATCCCCAACGAAAAAGCCCTCGTCGAGAAGCCCGAAGAAGACGCAGAACTCGCCACGCAATAACGGAGCGAAGTTAAACAAAACCAAGAGCGCCTTTCCTCCATTTAAACGTCCGGGATTCGCCCCACTCGATCTACATGCAGCGGTTGCAACTCCTTCAACTATCGTTCATAAAACTTAAATCCAACAATGCGAAATAGTTTTAAAACGATGCAGAGAACAAAAAGGAATTGCCTGAATCGTCCGAGCCCCACCCAACCGGCTGCCCCGACGATCCCTTCCATCACCGGTTACACAGCGCCCAAAAACCGAACCCTTTCTGGTTTTCTTTAAAAAGACCTTTCCCAGGCACATGCCCTTCTCCGGTCCCCATTCTTCCCGCGAATCTGTTCGAAAACTGCAACAGGAACTCCACCGTTTCGTCGTCGACGAATCGACCGCCAGACGACAATCGCATCGGCGCCTTTGGTCACTGCCGATCGAAGAGCGCAAAAGACAGGGCAAATGCATCTCCGGCCTCCGCTTCATCCGTTTCCACGACAACGAAACGGCCGTTTTCCATTTTTCCCGAAATGATTCCGACTTCCGCGAGGACGATCATCTCCGATTGAGCCGCGGCGATCCAGCCGTCGATGGCGGTATCCGAACTTCGATTTTTCGCGAAACAACCGATCAGCTTTATCTCAGCATTCCGCATTCGCACGATTTTCAACCCGATCAAGAATGGGTTCTCGATATCGATTTTATCGACTTGGAACGTTTCTACCTGGAGGCCATCGCCGAACTCGGAGAAACCGCCCGCGGCCGCGATCGGATTTTACCACTTCTCGACGGACAACTCGCTTCCGAACTCGACCTCGCCGAATTCGACCAAAGCTGCGATGCTTCCGAGAAAGCCGGTTTCAACGATTCCCAAACCGAAGCAATCGCCACCGCCGTTTCCACCGATCTCTGCTGCCTGATTCAAGGTCCGCCCGGAACCGGAAAAACCCGTTCGCTCGCCGAAACCGTCTCCCAACGTGCCGCCCGCGGCGAACGAATCCTCGTCACCAGCTTCACTCACCGCGCGATTCACAACGCCCTCAATGCAATCGAACGCGCACAACCCGATTGCCCCATCGCAAAAATCGGACGAAAAATCTTCGATCCCGATCTCCGCGTCGAACAATTCGAAACCTTTTCCGACACCCCTTTCGCTCAATCCGCATCGAGTTACGTCATCGGCGCCACACCTTTCGCTTTGCGAACAAGCCGACTGAATAACATCGAATTCGATACGGTTATTTTCGACGAAGCTAGTCAAGTTACTTTGCCGCTCGCCATCATGGGAATGTTGAGCGGCGATTCTTACATTTTCTTCGGCGATGACAAACAACTGGCACCGGTGCTTCAAACAATCGATCCGGCCGATGCCCACCATTTTTCCATTTTCGGCAGATTGCGCGGAAAATGCCCCGAATCCATGCTCACAACCACCTATCGGCTGAATCACTCCCTCTGCCATTGGCCCTCCGAGTCTTTTTACAATGGAATCCTTTCGCCCGATGAGCAGGTCGCCGAGCGCCGCCTTCTGCTCCGATCGCAACCCCAAAACCATCGGGAACTGCTCGATCCGAATTCGCCTTCGGTCTATCTTCAGATGCCCATCGGTCGAAGCAAAACCTATTCCCGACAGGAAACCCATCTCGTCGTCGAACTTCTCGAAGAAGCTTATCGCTGCGGCCTTCCTCTTTCGGAAATCGGTGTCGTTTCCCCTTTCCGCCGCCAGGTGCGCGAAATTCGGCGTCTTCTCCAGGCCCGAAAACGCATTCCCGACGAACTCGCCGCCGATTGCACCATCGATACGGTCGAGCGAATGCAAGGCCAGGAGCGCGAAATGATCATCTGCTCGCTCGCCGCATCCGATCCGGAATTTATCGAATACCGCCGCGACTTCCTTTTCCAACCGCAACGCCTCAATGTCACCGCCACCCGCGCCCGCACAAAATTCATCCTTCTTGCCAGCCAAACCTTCCTAAGCCTCCCTTCCTTCGATCCCGATTTTGCCGAATTACAGGAAAATCTCCGCTTTCTCCGGGAATGCTCCCTCCAGCTTGAATGGGACAATTCCCGGGGCGCCGAGATCCCAACCGATTCCCTAAAACGGGAAAATGAAATACCATGGCTCGAATGATTCCCAGTCAACCGGTCGGCCGCGTTAGCCCCGAGGTCGCCACCGCTTTCAGACGTCTGAAACAGATGCCCGGAGACGATTGTGTTTGCTGCCTTTCCCTTCCTCTTAACGACGAAATCAGACCGGAATTCCTCGTCATCTACAAAGAACGAAAAGCGTTTCTTCTCTCCGTCTCACCGGTTTCCGCCGAAGCTGCGGAAAGCGTGATTCAACAATCGCTCTTCTCCGACGACAGCGACCAATTGACACCTGCCACGTTTGGCCTTCGCGAAATCGGGGTTCTGGAAACGTTTTCCGAAAATGTTGCCGCTGAACTCGGACTCGGCGATCGACCGATCGAATCACTCGAACGGGCAATTCTTTTTCCACATGTCCCCCAATCGATCCTCGAAAGAATTCGTCAAATCCGTCCCTCCGATGGACTCGAATTCTGGGGAAAAGAAAACCTTTCGACTCTGGCCCTGCACAAACGTTTCTCAAAACACGATCCGGGCGAAGATGATTGCGGCTCGCTGATCCAGGTTCTCCGCACGCATTTCTCTCCGGAAGTTCGCATTCCGAAACCGATGGTCGGCCGCTCTCACGCAAAACGGGATCTCGCTGCTGGACTGACGTCCCACCTCCTCGATCTAGATCAGGAAATGATCACAAAACTCGACCTCGCCCTCTCTCCGGAAGCCGAGGAGACCGTTTCCGAGATTCGCACGCGACTGATCACCGGCGTTGCCGGAAGCGGAAAATCACTTGTTCTCCTCTATCGGGCCATGTTGCTCGCCCGCATCCCGCCCGGTTCCCGACTGCTGATCCTCACGCACAACCGCCCTTTGCGCGGCGACCTGCACGACCGCTTCAATCGGATCGCGCCCGATTCCAAAGTCGATTGGGGCACCTTTTACCAATGGTGCAAGGTAAGGATGGGATCTCATTGGCGTGAAATTCTGAAACCGTGGGAGCGAAACGCGCTAATCGAGCAGATTCTTGATGAAACCAAAGCAACCGGCCGGGCCTTCACCACCGAATTCATCCTTGAAGAAATCGACTGGCTCAAAGATCATGGAATCATCAACCTCCTCGATTACCTCACCACGCCCCGAACCGGCCGCGGTTACGCCCTTCAGGAAAACCAACGCCGCACGATCTTCCAAATCTACAAAAAATATCAACAGCAGCTGGTCGACCGAAAAATCGACGACTGGAGCAATATTCCCCTCCGCTTCCTCCACTTAATTGACAACAAGGAACTCCAGCTTCCGCTCTACGATTTCATTTTCGTCGACGAAGCCCAATTTTTTGCACCGGTCTGGTTCGAGATCGTGCAAAGAGCCGTTCGACCGGAAACCGGACAACTTTTCCTCGCTGCGGACCCAACCCAAGGCTTTCTAAAACGCCGAATTTCATGGGCCGGAAGCGG
>Ga0079225_10002823_pt1 | contig 10094 bp, 5 predicted proteins | sample Poulit2012_FD_76344 | JGI IMG/M metagenome (GOLD analysis project Ga0079225, IMG submission 76344) | Agricultural soil microbial communities from Georgia to study Nitrogen management - Poultry litter 2012 | ecosystem: Environmental > Terrestrial > Soil > Agricultural land | place: USA: Georgia...
TATGATGGAGAAACTCATTTCTTAAAGTTAACAGGTTTAACAGATAACTTTAAGGTAGAGTATGAAAATAATGATCAAGTAAATGCTGGATTATATGAAGTGATAGCTAAAGTATATGATAAAGAAAATAATAAGTTAGTTGAAACTTTAATAGGAACCCTGAAAATTAATAAAAAAGAGTTAAACTTAATCTTTGAAGGTAAAGATGTTAAATATGACGGAAATGCTCATTCATTAAAGGTTAATGGAGACTTATCAGAGGATATATCAATAAACTATACAATAAATGAGTTTACACATCCTGGAAAATATAAAGTAACCGCAATTATTTTAACAAATGGTAACTATATAAATGAAGGATTAATGGAAGCACACTTAAATATATATTATGAAATTACTTATAAGCATCCAGAAAAAGACATTGTAGTTAAGAGTTACGATACTTGGATTGACGAACATAATGTAGATACTACATATAATAATTATATATTTGAAGGATTTTATTTAGATAAAAACTATAATCATGAATTACCTAACATGTATCATTTGGATGGGCATACAAACTTTTATATGAAGTATAAACGAGAGGAAATTATTTATGAAAATGTTATAAGAGATGGTAATAATGTGTTACATCCAGATGGAACACCTGTATTAATTCCTAATTATAAACAACAAGCAGAAGAAATTAGAGGGATATGGATTTCAACAGTATTCAATATAGATGTTAATCCAATAGTAAATGGTAATATAGAATCTTATAAAAACCATATTAAAGAAATATTAGATAATGTTAAGTTAAATAACTTTAACACAATATTCTTTCAAATTAGATCTATGAATGATGCATATTATTATAGCGACTTAGCACCTATATCAAAATATTTAACAGGTACTGAAGGGTTAGATCCAGGCTTTGATGTCTTAAGTTTCATTATAGAAGAAGCACATAACAGAAACTTACAGCTACATGGATGGTTAAATCCTTATAGAGTAGCTTCAAGTGATTTATCATTTGATAGTATGCATGAAGACAATCTTGCTATTAGAAGACCTGATTTAGTAATTACTGATGGTCACGGAAGATATATATTAAATCCAGGTGAAGTAGATGTTCAAAATTATATTAAAGATATAGTTAAGGAAGTATTAACTAAACACCCTAATATTGATGGAATTCATTTCGATGATTATTTCTATTTAGACACATTAGGTGAAAATAGTTCATCACCTGATTATCAAACATATTTAAATAATAGAACAAATAGTAGTCAAACTATTGCTGACTTTAGGAGAATGAGTGTCACAAATATGGTTGAATTAGTTTATAATGAAGTTGAACATTTTAATAATAATAACAACAAAAAAGTTAAGTTTGGAATATCACCATCAGGTATATGGGCTAATGATTCATCTAATTCATTAGGATCTAATACAAATGGCTATGAACATAACAATAGAATATATGCAAATAGTTTAGAATGGATAGAGAAAGAAATTATACATTATATAATTCCTCAAATATATTGGAGCTTCACTTTAAATGTTGCTCCATATGCTCATTTAGTAGATTGGTGGAGTAATGTTACTGAAAATACTAATGTAGAATTAATTATAGGGATTGGATTATATAAAGCAAATGAAGTTGATTGGATATTTGATGAAATACCCGAACAACTTATATACTTACAAAACCATGAAAACATTATAGGTTCATCAATGTTTTCATACCAAGATATATTAACACATAGTGATGTTATGAATTTTATTAAAAATAAATATTGGATTGAACAAAATCAATCAGTTTGGTATTAATAAAACATTTTAAATGAAGAAAAGGAGTTAAAATGAAAAATATTAAAAGATTATTATTAGGTGTAACGTCAATAATTTTATTGTTTGTATTTTCATTAAATAGTAGGATTATTATAGCAACTGGGTTTACACCACCCGAGAATCATTTCGTTATATCAGAAAAGAATTCTCAAATAGTCCCGGGCGTAATGGAAAAAGAAGTTATTTATAATAACGCAACAGGGGAAAATCCGGTTTCTGGATTTGTTGTTGATGTTAATTTAGAGGCAGAAGGTGTAAATATAATGGCTTCAACGACAAATTACGATGAAGCAGGAACTCAAACGGTGAGACAAATGGCTAATGCTGTTCAAAGAAGAACAGGTAGAAATGTCGTTGCTGGTGTCAATGCAGACTTAAATTGGAGCGGTACTGGATTATCAAGCGGAGTTACAATTGTAGATAGTAAAGTCATTACAGATAAACCATCAATATTCTTTGGAATTACAAATGATAATAAGGCTGTAATAGGTACTGCTTCTGACTATAGTAGTATTAAAAACGAGTTGAAGCAAGCGGTAAGAGGTATGGGTTGGCTTGTTAGAGATGGTAAAGCAACAGCAACATCAACATCGCTTGCTCCAAGAACGGCTGTTGGTATTAAAGCAGACGGAACTGTTTTCTTTTATGTAGTTGAGGGTAGAGCATTCCCTAGAAGTGTTGGGATATCAACTAAGGATCTTGCTGAGATTATGTTAAGCTATGGTGCAGTCAACGCATTAAACTTAGATGGTGGTGGCTCCACTACTTATATAGCGAAAAAAGAAGGGCAATCAAATTTATCAGTTAGAAACTATCTATCAGATGGCAGCGAAAGAAGTTCAATTTCATCATTATTAGTGTATTATGATGCTGAAGGTGATGGTGTTTTTGAAAGAGCTACAATTACTTCTAACGATGATCTATACACACCTAATTCAGAAGTGGAATTTAGTGCTGCTGGTTTGGATAATGCAGGTTACCCTGTTGAATTACCTAATGATTTAATATGGGAATTAGAAGATGAAAGTTTTGGTATGATTAATGAAGGATTATTTCAATCAACTGGGAAAACGGGTGAAGTTATTGTTAATTTAAAACAAGGTGAAAATATTGTAGGTAGTAGTAAAATAGAAATTAGAAAACCAGATCAAATGCTTTTTCATCAAGAGGAATTTAATTTAGCATTTAATGAAGAAAACAATTTTGGATTAAGACTTCTTTATGAAGGAAGAGATATGTCTTTTAATAATCAAGACATTGAGTGGGATTTTGATGAAAACTTAGGTGTAATGGTGAATGGAATATTTAAAGCTAATCCTGACACTAGTATAGACAACAAAATTATTAGGGCGACTTATATTGATACTGATGTGTATGTCGAAGCTAGAATAAATGTTGGATTATTACCATTGGTTGCTTGGGATTTTGAAAAAGTTAATGGATCTAATGATTATTGGTATGATTTTTTAGCTACATCACATGAAATTGGGGCTGCTCCTGAACGTGGTGAAGAAGTTTCTTTTAGTATTGTTGATTCTAGTGCAGGGGAACCTGTAAGATTTGGTGAACAATCTCTTAGAGTTGATTTTGATTTTACTAAAGCGCAGAAAAACACTACCCTTAGTTTGGGAGTAGGGCCTGAAATTAATCAAGTTCCAATCGATGGTTCTCCAACTTCAATAGGTGTTTGGGTATACGCGACTGAAGAACTAGAAGGACACTGGTTTAGATCAATGGTTTATCAATATAATGGTACTGAGCCAGATGGTAGTATTAAGTATCAAACTCAATATTTAGATTGGCAAGTTAAAAGAGAAGAAGGAGAAGAGGGAGGAAACAAAATAAATTGGGTTGGCTGGAAATATATGGAACTCGATTTAACTGTTTTAGCTAAACCACTCGCATTTTTTAGAGGGCAAACATTTAGACTTTTAATTTCAAACTCGGGCAAAGAGGGGTCAATCCCTATGAATAGAGGTAGCTTTTACTTAGATAACTTAACATATATTTACGGACATAACCCAGATGATGTCCATGATCCAGTTATTGATTATATTAAAGTAAATGATATAGATGTTCAAGATAGTGTAAATTTAAATACTAATGATATTAGAGTTGAGTCTATGTTCTATGATTATGACAATGAATTTTCCTCAGGAATAGACTATAATTCAGTTCAAATATTTATTAATGGTAAAGGATATAAAGATCATCCAAATCATGATTTACAACTAATGGATGAAGATAAAGTTTATTTATCTAATATATATTTACCAGATGGAACGCATAATATTCAAGTAATGGCTGTTGACAATGCAGGTAATAACGTAACTAGAAGCGTAATAGTTAATATAAATACAAACTCAAATAATAAAGTGTATTTTGAAAGCGATGACTATGCTTTATTAGGAGAAAAGCACACTTTAACATTAAAGGCTGATGATATTTCTAATATTGATTATGCTGATTTATCTCTTAGATTAAGTAAAGATTTTGAGACATTTGATGAATCGCCATTTTTTGATGAGAGCTTTTTAGAATTTGGAGAAGGTTTTGAAGGAAGTTTTGAGTATTTAAATAGTATTCAAATGTTAAACATTAGAGTGGATAGAAAATATTTAAACAATGAACCGATAGAAACTAATGATTTTATTTTCAAAATTAATTTTGATGTAAAGAGTAACTTAACAATTAATCATCGATTAGATTATAGCTTGACTAAAGGTGAATATGGTTACATAAACAATAATAATTATGAAAACATTGAAACAAGTTTTCACATGGAGTATAAAAGATTAGAACTCCAAGCTTCTTTAAGAATTTCATATGATTTAATACTTGTAGGATATGAAGGTGAATTTATAGTTTTAGATGGTAATAATGAACCGGTATCAAATGTTGAGATTTTCTTAACTAATGCCCAAGGTGCGAAACAAAGATCACTAGGTTTTACTGATGGAAATGGTGTATTGTATACGGAAGAGTTTAGTTCGGAAACTCAAGAGTTTCACTTGTTAGCGGAATCGGAAGATGAGAGATCGTTTATAATAAAAGGGCAATCACTTAGTTCTTATGGTGAAGAGGATGGAACTCCGTATAATATTATTTCAAATGGTGTCGAAAATCCAGAGTCATCTAAAAATATTACATGGTTTAGTAATGTTTTAGCTGATGAAGATGCAATTATAGAATATGCATTAACTAGTGAACTCAGTGAATTAGGAGAGACGGCATTTAATCAAAAAAATGCTACTACAAAACTGATAGGATTTACAGGGCAAACAAACTACAGAGATAATTATGCAGTTAACATTAATAATGTTGTTTTAAGAGGGTTAGAAAGTGGCAAGAGTTATACATATAGAGTTGGTAATGGTAATGTTTGGTCAGAAAATAAAACATTTAAAACAGTTCATAAAAATGGTGATGTAAATATTCTTCTAATTGGAGATTTACAAACTGAAAACTATGATATCTTAAAAGATAATTTAAATTATATCGCAAATGATGGTGTTGACTATGACTTTGTTTTACAAACTGGAGACATGATTGATATAGGGAATAACTTTAGTATGTGGAACGGAGCACTAAATTCATTATCGGAATCTGATTTACAACATTTAGACATGATACATGCTTTAGGTAACCATGAGTTTTTAGGGGATGTAAATGCCGAAAAATCAGAAGCAATCTATAACTTCCCACAAGGAGGAAGTCATAAATATTTCTCAGTCCAATATGGTGTAGTGTATATAGCATCTTTAAGCCATACAAAAGACACAGAGTTGGTACAAGAATTTCTAGATTGGTTAGTTGTGGATGCTAATGAATCAGATGCACTCTGGAAAGTGATGATAACTCATGAACCTATTTATTATACAAATCCAGGTGGTGGGAATGGATTATTAAACCAAATGGCACCAGCATATATAGAACAAGCTGGCTTAGACTTTGTATTTACCGGCCATGACCACACGTATACAAGAACACAACCACTATTAAATGGTGTACCACATGAAGATGGAGTAGTATATATGATTAGTGGTGCGCTGGGCGAAAAAGGATATAATGCTGTTGACAATCCGGATTTCCACTTTGAAGTAATGAACGACCAATTTGAGTCTGTATATGTATCAATAGAGGCAAATGATAAAACATTTAAAATAACGGCTCATGATCCTGAAAGGGACGAAATATTAGATGTGTATACTAAGACAAAAGATGTAGAGCATGAGCATGAATATACATTAATTGGAGATAGATTGGTTTGTGATGAATGTAATTATAGTAGAGCGCTAGCCGGATATGTTGGATTCGTACATAATGAAGAAGGTAAACTAATGTATCATCTGGCTGATGATTTTCATAAAGGGATATATTTCCTTGAAGATAATATGTATTACTTTGATGAAAAAGGATATGCTTCCATTGGCGAAGTAGAAATAATGGGTTTAACAACTTATTTTGATATGAACGGAAAATTTGTCTCGGGTGGGACAGGGTATGTTTATGATAAAGGTAAAGTTTATTACTATGTAGAATTAAGCAAACATATCAGTTATGGTATGACTAAAATTAACGGCAAATATCATTATATGAGTTCAAGTGGTAGTGGTGAAATACAAACAGGGTTATATTATATTTCTCACTTGGGTGGATATCATCTATTTGATGACAAAACAGGAAGAGCATTGACAGGTGTAAACTATTACAAAAATTTAAAGGTTGAAACGAATGAAAAAGGATTAATTTTATCTGGTGGTACTGGAATTTCTTATCAAAATGAAAAGATATATTATTACGAAAACTTCAATATTCAAAAAACAGGATTTATTAATATCGATGGGTATACATATTATTTTTCTACAACCACAGGTGAAGCGAGAACAGGAAAATATAACGGATATATATTTGATGAATATGGGAAAATGATCAAAGGAAAGTTCGTTAAAGATCACAAAGGTATTAGATACGATATTGGATATACTACCAATAACCTTGAAAGTTATGTTACAGGTTTCCAAGAAATAGATGGTGATATTTATTACTTCGATGAAGACGGTTATTTAATGACAGGAACATTTGAAGTAAATGGGTTTAAAGTAGAATCCGATGAAAATGGAATAATTCAATTTTAAATAATCATATTAACGAAACATCCGCAAAATTTTGCGGATGTTTTTTAAACTAACTTAATATTATTGCAATTCTTCTTACTTTCATATACAATATAAATATAATGTTTTATAACCGAACAAAGAAAGGGTGTTATGTTTTGCATAAAAAAGATACATTCTTTAACAGAACAGTTAAATATAAAGAATACTTAGTATTAGACTTAATCGAATATAATGAAAACATAACACAAAGACAACTAGCGAAACTCGCTAGTGTTAGTGTATCTATGATTAATACATATTTAAATGACTATGAAGATAAAGGCTATATAATAAAAGATGTTATTAGTTCTAAAAACATTAAATACAAACTAACACCTAAAGGTATTGAAAGAAAGAGATATTTAAATATCGGATATTTAAATTCCTCTTACCAAATATATATGGATGCTAAAAAAGAAGTTAGAAAGTTTATTAAAGATATCATTAACAAAGGTTATAAAGACATCATCTTTTATGGTGCAGGAGAAGTATCTGAAATACTCCTACAAACCATTAAAGATGATAACACCTTAAACATTAATGTATTAGGTGTTATTGATGATAATAAGAGTAAACATAATACATACATATTAGATCATTTAATTAGTTCACCTGAACTAATTAAAGAAATAAAACATGATGCTATTATGATAGCTTCATATACACATCATAAAGTTATATATGAAAAGTTAGTTAAACTAGGATATAATAAAAATAGAATAATGTATTTTTTTAATTAAGATATAGAGGGAATAAATATGAAAAAAGATAACTTATATGAAAATTGTGTAGTTTGTAAAAGACTAACAAATGTAAAAAAAGATAAAGATGTTAATGATAGACTCTTTTATGTTAAAGGAGTAGGTCAACTTTGTGAAACTTGTTTTCATGAAGTCTTTTACATGAAAAAAAATGAGGAATAATTATTTCCTTTTATACTTATATTAAAATAAGGATGATTAATGAATGAAAAGAAGAAGAACTATATATGAACTTATATTTAAAAGACCAATGGACTTTATATTATCATTACTAGCTATTATAATACTAAGTCCTATAATGATTATAGTAGCGATACTTGTTAAAATTAAATTAGGTGGACCTATTATCTTTAGTCAAGAAAGACCAGGAAGATACGGTAAGCCATTTAAAATGTATAAGTTTAGATCTATGACCAATGAAAAAGATGAAAATGGTAATTTACTTCCTGATGATAAGAGATTAACTAAATTTGGTAAAAGATTAAGAGCTACTAGTTTAGATGAACTACCAGGTTTATTTAACATACTTAAAGGTAATATGAGTATAGTAGGACCAAGACCACATTTAATAAAAGATTTATGGTTTATGACTGAAGAAGAAAAAAGAAGACATTTAGTAAGACCAGGTCTTACGGGACTTGCTCAGGTTAAAGGAAGAAACTCCATTAATTGGGATGAGAAATTTGAATATGACTTAAAATATATTGGAAAGATCACCTTCTTTAAAGACATACTTATAATGTTACAAACATTTTCAATAGTATTTAAAAAAGAAGGAATAAGTAATGAAGGAATGGAAACACATATTCCATTAGGGGAGTATAGATTAAAACATGGTGAAATTAGTGAAGAAGAATATAAACAAATAATAGGTGATAATTAATGGTTAGCATCATAATGCCAGCGTATAATGCTCAAGAAACAATTAAGGAGTCCATAGAATCTGTAATCAACCAAACGTATACAAAATGGGAACTAATAATAATCGATGATTGTTCAACTGATAATACAAGTGAGATAATTAAATCTTATGAAGATGAAAGAATCATATATATTAGAAATAAAATTAATTTGAAAGTTGCGAAAACCCGTAATAAAGGAATAGAAAAAGCAAATTATGATTATATTGCTTTTTTAGACAGTGATGATGTTTGGCATCACGATAAACTTGAAAAACAACTTTCATATATGACTAATAATTCGATTTCGTTTTCTGTTACGGATTATGAATTGATTAATAATAATGGAGAATCTACTGGAAAATACATTAAATCCAAGACTCAAAACTATAAACAACTATTAAGAGGTAGTAGAATCGGTTGTTTGACTGTAATGATAAATAAGACGAAAATAAAAAAAATTCACTTTGATGATATTGGACATGAAGATTATGCTCAATGGTTGTTAATACTAAAAGAAAACGATATTAAGTCATATTCTCTAAATGAGATATTAGCGAAACATAGAGATACTGAGGGATCGTTGTCTGACAACAAAATTAAAACCACCAAGTGGGTTTGGAACATTTTTAGAAAAGTTGAAAACAAGAGTATGATTTTTTCTATGTATTTAATGATGAGATATATAATTAATTATATTGTTAAAAAAAAATCATTAAAATAAATTAAATAAATATAAAGCCTTATTAATAAAACAAATTAAAGAATGCATAGAAAAATAAAAAATAGCATTGACTATAATATATATATAAAGAAAGGAATTATGCTCTATTTTAGTGCTATAATCATAAATGAGAGCATATAATATATAGAATGATAACGATAATAGTTCCTGTTTATAATTCGAGATATAAAATAAACAATTTAATAAATTCATTAATAAATCAAAGTGATAAAAAATTTGAAGTTATTTTTATAGATGATAATTCTAAAGATGATTCAATTACACATATAAATAATAAATTGTCTAAAAGCAATGTAACATATAGTATTTTAGAGAATGATAATAATTTAGGACCAGGACCTACACGTAATAAGGGGCTTAAATATGCATCAAACAAACATATTACCTTTGTTGATTCAGACGACTATATAGATTTGGATTTTGTAAAAATTTTAAACTTTGAAATTCAAAAAAGTGATTTTGATATACTGTTTTTTGACTACTATAGAAAAAACAAGAAATCAGTAATAAAGTTCTCTTCTGTTAGTAAGGGGGCAATGTATAATAATAAAAATCACTATAGACTCAATTCAAATTTGAGTACTTGCTGCAAGCTATACAGAAAAGATTTCTTAGTAAAAAACAATTTATTATTCCCGTCCTTTTTACGAGGTGAAGATACTGTATTTGCTTTAAATGCAATCAATCGCGCTAA
>Ga0079225_10002824_pt1 | contig 10093 bp, 7 predicted proteins | sample Poulit2012_FD_76344 | JGI IMG/M metagenome (GOLD analysis project Ga0079225, IMG submission 76344) | Agricultural soil microbial communities from Georgia to study Nitrogen management - Poultry litter 2012 | ecosystem: Environmental > Terrestrial > Soil > Agricultural land | place: USA: Georgia...
CCGCCGATCAGCACCAGGCGCGCTTCGAAGTTGATCACGATGAAGCAATCGCTGTTGGTGCCGTCGCTCGTGTGATCCGCCTGTAGGCCAGGCAGATGAAGAAGCGTGAACTCAGGCGCGAAGTCGGCAAGCGCATCGGCTGGCGGGCGGATGAACATGTTGCGGGCGAAGAGGCTGTGCCAGGCTGTCTCGGTGATCACCCGCACCTTTAACCGATAATCCGGATCCGCCCCGGCCCAGAGGTCCTGGAGGTAGACCTCGCGGCCCTGGACGTAGGCGCGCGCCTTGCTCAAGAGCCTGGCGAAGTGCTCCCGCGACAGGGGACGATTGACCTCGCCCCACCAGATGGAACTGCTGGAAGAAGGCTCTTCGACGATGAACTTGTCGTCGGGAGAGCGCCCTGTATGCTGTCCCGTATAAGCAACGAAGGCGCCGCCGCGAGCCAGAAGACCTTCGTTCCTTCGGATCGCCGCTTCGTAGAGCAACGGTGTATCCAGATTACAGAAGACCCTGGCAAGATTGCGAAGCCCCGGGACCGCGAGATTCTGTCTAGTGACGACCGGACCACTCTTCTCCACGACGGCTCCTCCAGCCTTTTATTTCCTTGATTAAGGAAAGGGGTTAGGTAGCGCCTGTTCAAATGGCAAGATTGGGCCGAGATGTGTTCCTTCTTTCACCTCGCATCGCAAACCGCGGAAAAAGCAAGCGCCGGCCGCTCCGCTTCAAGCCCAAGGAGCCCAGCAGCCTCCCGCCGTGAAACGATGGCTCCTGGCTTGAAAAGGCTGCCCCAATTTGGCCATTGCACCACGTTAGATAGCACTGCAGAGAGGGCGATCTATGCGAACTTCAAGCGAGCGTCAGAGCGCCGGGCCGCTAACCCAGGACCTGGGGCAGGAGCGAGTCGACATCGCTCTGGTCGATGACGACCGCAACATCCTGACGTCAGTGTCGATGGCGCTGGAAGCGGAGGGTTTCCGTGTACGCTGCTACACCGATGGCGCGGAGGCCTTGCGCGGGCTCACCGGTCAGCCTGCCGATGTGGTGGTGCTCGATATCAAGATGCCGCGCATGGACGGCATGGAGCTGCTGCAGCGCCTGCGCACCAACTCCAATGTACCGGTCATCTTCCTGAAGTCCAAGGACGAGGAGGTGGATGAGGTTCTGGGCCTGCGCATGGGCGCCGACGACTACATCACCAAGCCCTTCTCCCAGCGCCTGCTCATCGAGCGCATCCGCGCACTGCTCCGGCGCGACCGGGTGGCAAAGGAGGAGCTGGAACCCGGCAGCGACACGCCGATCCGGCGCGGTGATCTGGTGCTGGATCCCGCACGCCACCTCTGCACCTGGAAGGGCGAGCACGTCAACCTGACGGTCACCGAGTTCCTGATCCTGCGTGCGCTGGCCCAGCGCCCGGGTCACGTGAAGAACCGCGACCAGCTGATGGACGCCGCCTACGGCGAGCACATCTATGTGGACAACCGCACGATCGACAGCCACATCAAGCGTCTGCGCAAGAAGTTCAAGATGGTCGATGACGGCTTCGCGCAGATCGAGACCCTCTACGGGGTCGGCTATCGCTATCGGGATGAGTGAAGCGGGTCTCGTTTTCCCGGATCACGAGGCCATTCCGAGAAGACGCGATCCGCTTTGACTGCTGGAGCAAGGGCACTTCTGGAACATGGCTGCGCCAGCCCTTGAGGGCGAGACCGTGAAACTGGGCCGCACCTGGTCCGGCTGGCAGCCGCGCAAGGCGCAGGAGCCACCCGTTGGACAGGTAGCGACTTCTGCGCGGAAGGCCCGCCGGCGCCGTCTGCGCCGGCCCGCCTGGCGCTCGCCGCTCACGCGTCGGATCCTGCTGGTCAACATGCTCGTTCTGCTGATCCCGGTGCTCGGCCTGCTGCACCTGGAGCAGTACCGGCAGAGCCTGATCGATTCAGAGATCGAAGCGATGCGCACCCAGGCGACGACCGTTGCCCTTGCGCTGGGGTCGGCTGCGGTTCAGGACGGGCTCAGCGGCGAGCAGCAGCTGATGCATGAAACCGCGCGGCAACTGATCCGGGTGCTGCTGGGCGACGTGACCTCGACCGCCTCTCTGCGAGCGCGCCTGTTCAGCCGAAGCGGCGAACTGGTCGCCGACTCCTCTCTTCTCGGCGGACCGGATGCCACCGTGCGTGTCGAAGAGCTTCCACCGCCCCAGGACGGCACCGAGATCTTTCGCCAGATCGAGGATTTCTACGAAGTGACCATGCGCCGGCTGCTCCATCCGGAGTCCCTGCCGCTGTACCAGGAGCCTTCCTATCAGTCTGCGTCGGACTACGGAGAGGTGGAGCAGGCCCTGCAGGGCGAGGTGGGCGCAGCCGTGCGGCGGGATGCGGGACGCCGGCTGGTCCTCTCCGTGACGGTGCCGGTGCAGCGCTACCGGCAGGTCGTGGGCGGCCTGATGATCAGCAAGGACGGCGGCGCCATCGATCAGGCGGTGCGCGATCGGCGAAGCGACATTTTGATCGTTTTTGCGGTCGCGCTCGCAGTCACCGTCATGCTGTCCTTCTATCTCGCTCGCACCATCGGCCATCCCATACGGCGGCTGGCGGAGGCTGCCGATCAGGTGCGCGGCTCGTCCGGCCGGGTCGACGCCATTCCCGATCTCACCGCACGGCGGGACGAGATCGGCGACCTTTCGGCAGCGCTGATCGAAATGACCCAGGCCCTCCACAACCGCCTGGAGGCGATCGAAAATTTCGCCGCCGACGTGGCTCACGAGATCAAGAACCCTCTGACGTCGCTGCGCAGCGCCGTGGAGACGGTGAACCGGATCGAGAACCCGGACCAGCGCGCGCGCCTGATGAACATCATCATTGACGATGTCGCCCGGCTCGATCGCCTGATCAGCGACATCTCGGACGCCTCCCGCCTGGACGCGGAACTGGCCCGGGCGGCCAGCGAGAAGGTCGACTTGGCAGCCTTGCTGGAAACCCTGGTGGAGGTTCATCGGGACCGGGTCGATGCCCTGGCGCCACATCTGCGCCTGACGATGCCCGCGCGGGGTCGCTTGATGGTGCTGGGCAAGGAAGGAAGACTGGGGCAGGTGTTCGGCAACCTGATCGCCAATGCGATCTCCTTCAGCCCGGCGGAAGGCGAAATTCACCTGGCCGCCCGGCGGGAGGGCGCCTGGATCTTCGTGACGGTGGACGACCAGGGGCCGGGGATCCCGGCCGGCAAGGAGGAAGACATTTTCAACCGCTTCTACAGTGAGCGACCCGCCGGCGAGAAGTTCGGCACCCACTCCGGCCTCGGCCTCTCCATCTCCCGGCAGATCGTGGAAGCTCACAATGGTGGCATCCGGGCGGAGAATCGTGCCACGGGGGGAGCCCGCTTCATCGTGAAGCTGCCGGCGGCCGTGTGATGCCTCGGGAGTCGCGCATGGAAAGCCTTCACGCCACCTGTGTGGCTCTACCCACGCCCTCGGGACCGCTCGGACTGCTGCTTCGCGGCGGTTCCGGGAGCGGGAAGTCAGCGCTGGCACTCCGCCTTATCGATGAAGGTGGATGGCTGGTGGCCGATGACCAGGTCGAGATCCTGCGCGATGGCGAGCGGCTGAAGGCACGGCCGCCGTCCTCGCTCGGCGGCATGATGGAGCTGCGCGGCTTCGGGCTCGTCGAGGTGCCTCACCTGCCCGAAGCGCTACTCGGCTTCGCAGTCGACCTGGTGGCCGCCGAGGGCGTGGAGCGCCTGCCGGAGGAGCAGACCCTGGATCTTCTGGGAGCGGCCCTGCCGCTCCTGACGCTGGATCCGGAGGCTACGGCGACCCCCGCCACCCTGCGCCTTGCCGCCCGCTCCCGAGCTTCGGCCCTGCAACCCGACCCAGCCGCGCCGGCGCCACCGGAAACTGCCAGAGACGAGGGGCAGCGCTCGGCCGCGCCGCTGCTTCTGGTTACCGGCCTTTCCGGGGCCGGCCGCTCCACCGCGCTGAAGAGCCTTGAGGACCTGGGGTGGGAATCGATCGACAACCTGCCCCTGACGCTCCTCGACGGCGTGCTCGGCGCGAACCCCCAGCGCCAGCCACTGGCCGTCGGGATCGACACCCGCACCCTGGACTTCTCGATCCTGCTGTTCCAGCGCCAGGCCGAGCGGTTGCGGGCCGACCCACGGATCCAGTTCAGTCTGCTGTTTCTCGACTGTGACGATGGCGTCCTCCAGCAGCGCTACACCGCGACCCGCCGCCGTCACCCCCTGGCCCTCAACAAGCCGCTGGCGGAGGGCATCGCCGCGGAGCGCGCGCTTCTGGAACCACTGCGCCTGATCGCCGACCAGGTCATCGACACCAGCGATCTGCCGCCGGTCGAGCTGCGGCGCCTGCTCGCCGCGAAGCTGCCGAGCGATCGTGCCGCCGGCATGCAGGTCTTCGTGACCTCCTTCTCCTACCGCTTCGGCCTCCCGCGCGAGGCGGATCTGGTCTTCGACATGCGCTTTCTCGACAATCCGCATTGGGAACAGGAGCTGCGTGGCCTCAACGGACGAGACGCCCCGGTCCAGGAATACCTGGCGGCCGATCCCTCCTATGAACCCTTCATGACGGGCCTCTTCGGGTTACTGGAGCCCTTGCTCGGCCGTTACCAGGCGAGCGGAAAGAGCTATCTTACCATTGCCATCGGTTGTACAGGCGGTCAGCACCGCTCGGTCGCAGCGGCAGAGCGGCTGGCCGGCTGGTTGCGCCAGCAGGGGTGGGCGACCGGATTGACGCACCGGGAACTGGAGCGTACGGCAGCCAATTCCTCGGCTCACCGGGCCACCTCCTTGCCCGGCTCGGGCGGTTAGCGCCCGGCAAGGGTGGCTGGTCCTGACGTCCCTTAGCTAGTAGTGGTGGCACAGGCCCAAAAGGATAGGCATATGATCGGTCTCGTTCTGGTCACCCACGGCAAGCTGGCAACGGAGTTCGTCGCGGCCATGGAGCATGTCGTCGGACCACAACCCAACACCGTCTGTGTCTGTATCGGTCCGGATGACGACATGGAACAGCGGCGGCAGGAGATCATTGACGGGGTAGAAGAGGTCGATACGGGCTCCGGCGTCGTCATCCTGACCGATATGTTCGGTGGCACTCCCTCCAACCTCGCCATCTCCGTCCTCGACCAGGGCCGGGTGGAAGTGATCGCCGGCATCAATCTGCCCATGCTGATCAAGCTCGCACAGGTAAGGGATCGCGAGAGGCTCGCAACAGCCGTGTTGCACGCGCAGGAAGCCGGCCGCAAGTATATCAGCGTCGCCTCACAGCTGTTGAGGGATGAAGTGAGTCGTTGATGAACAGCCAGTCCACCCTAAATGAGGGCGGCGTCACCCCCCCGGCGAACCGCCGCGTCGTCATCTGCAACAGGCGGGGGTTGCACGCGCGCGCGGCAGCAAAGTTCGTAAAGCTGGCCGGCGAGTTCACCGCCGACGTCACGGTGGTGCGCCGCGATCAGCAGGTGCCCGGTGGCTCCATCATGGGGCTGATGATGCTCGCGGCCGGCCCCGGCTGCGAAATTGAACTGCGTGCCGAGGGACCGGATGCGGAGGCAGCGCTGGACGCGCTGGCCGAGCTCGTGCAGCGCAAGTTCGATGAAGACTAGGGAACGGCAGAGGGAAGAGGCAGCCGAACCTTCGCGGGAAGTGCGGCTGCGAGGACTGGCGGTGTCGCCTGGGGTGGCAGTCGGTTCGATTCATCTGCGCGATGCGGGCGCCGTTCCCGTTCCCGAGTATCTGATCGCGGCCTCCCAGGTTCCGCGGGAAATCACCCGCTTCGCCACCGCCGTCAAGGCGGCCGAGAAGCAGCTCGCCAAGCTGCGGGAGAAGGCCGCCAGCGTGCACGGCGCTTCGGCCGAAGAACTTTTCTTCCTGCTTGAAGCCCATTCACAAATGCTGCGTTCCGGCCAGCTTCGGGAGGGTGTGGAACGGCGCGTCCGGGAGGAACGGCGGAATGCGGAATCCGCCTTGGCATCCGAGATCGAACAGATTCTGAGCGTTTTCGACGCCATTGATGACCCCTATCTGCGGACTCGGGGCGACGAGGTGCGTCAGGTCGGCCAGCGCATCCTGCGCCACCTCACCGACCGCGCCTACCAGGGCTTCGGCCGCCTGGCGCGGAACTCGCTGGTGATGGCGGAAGAAGTCACGCCCGCGGATACGGCGCTGATGGACCCCAAGCGCGTTATCGGCTTTGCCAGCGTGCTCGGCGGGGCAGAGGGGCACACCGCGGTGATGGCCCGCTCGCTCGGCTTGCCCGCGGTGCTCGGGGTAGCGGAACTGCTTCGCCACGCTCGCAGTGGCGACATGGCCATCGTCGACGGCGACGAAGGCCTGGTGATCATCGACCCACGCCGGGAAACGCTTGACTTCTACCGGCGCAGGCGCGCCTCGCAGCTGCGCTCCAACCGCTCGCTGCAGCGCCTGCGCGACGTGCCGGCCGTCACCCGCGACGGTGTGCCGGTCAGTCTCCAGGCCAATGTGGAGCTGCCCAGCGACGTCGAGCAATGCGTGGCGGCCGGCGCCGAGGGGGTCGGCCTGCTGCGCACCGAGTACCTCTTCATGAACCGCGAGGACCTACCGGACGAAGAGGAGCAGATCGCTTCCATCCGCCATATCCTGAACGGCCTGCCCGAGGGCAGGGTTACGGTCAGGACCCTGGATGTGGGCGGCGAGAAGATCGCGTCGGCCCTGGGCCACCATCTGGCCGAGGCAGCCAATCCAGCGCTGGGCCTGCGCGCCGTGCGGCTCTCCTTGCGCGTTCCCGAACTGCTGGAAAGCCAGCTGTCGGCGGCACTGCGGGCAAACGAGGAAGGCCGGCTGCGCATCCTTCTGCCGATGATCGTCAATGTGGAGGAAATCCGGCTGGTTCGTCGCAAGATGAAGGAGGTCGCGCGGAAACTGGCATCCCAGGGCTTCTCGCTGCCCCACAGCCTGCCGCCCCTGGGGATCATGATCGAGGTTCCGGGAGCCGCCCTCGCCGCGGACCAGCTGGCGGAGGAGGCGGACTTCTTCGCCATCGGCACCAATGACCTGATCATGTACACCCTGGCGATCGACCGGAGCGACGAGCGTGTCGCCTATCTCTACGACCCGCTGCACCCGGCGGTTCTGCGCCTCATCCACTTCGCGGTCGATGCCGCAAAACGGCGGAACCGGCCCGTCTCTGTCTGCGGAGAGATGGCGGGAGATGCGCGCTTCCTGCCCTTCTTCCTCGGCCTGGGCATCAGGGAACTGTCCATGCGGCCCACCGCGCTGCCGAGGATCAAGCAGCGCCTGCTCCGTCTCGAGGCAGCAGCCTGTGAAGAACTCACCAGCAGGATGCTGAGCCAAAGCGACGCACAGGAGATCCGGCGGCTTCTGGACGCGTTCAACGGCTGACAGACGCACCCGGAAACCCGGGTGCCAAGTTGAAACCAGGCCACGACGATTGCATCTGGCGCAGCGCCGCGCAATTGTCGTTCCGGGCGACCTTCGATAGGTTCTGCCCTTGATTTTTCCTCTTCTTGAAGCATGCCGACAGATACAGCGACCGCCCTGCTACCTGAGCCTCCCCCACCCGGCAAGGAGTGGGCCGTCTTCTTCGACGTTGACGGCTGCCTGTTGGAGATTGCCGAGCGTCCGGACGAGGTCGTTGTCGCGCCCGGGCTGGTGGATGCCCTTGCCCGCCTGCGGGAGCAGCTGAACGGGGCAGTTGCGCTGGTGAGTGGACGCTCGCTCGGCAACCTGGATGGGCTTTTTGCACCGCTGCACCTGCCCGCCGCCGGACAACACGGCCTCGAGCGCCGGGATGCAACCGGCCGCCTGCTCCCCCTCGCCATCTTGCCTGCCCACTTCGCCGAGGTGGAAGCGCGCCTCGCCCTCTTTGCCGATCGCCACCCCGGCACCCTGCTGGAGCGTAAATCGCGAGGCCTGGCGCTCCACTTCCGCGGCGCACCTCACTGTGCCGAAGAGGCCCAGCGCCTGGGGATCGCCCTGGCTGAACGGACGGACCCACCCCTCGTGGCGGTACCGGGGAAAGCCGTGATCGAACTGCGCGCGCCGGGATCGAACAAGGGTACGGCCATCGAAGCCTTCCTCAAGGAGCCACCCTTTCAGGGGCGGACCCCTGCCTTTTTCGGAGATGACGTGACCGATGAGGACGGTTTTGCGGCGGTAAATCGGCTCGGCGGCCACTCCATACTGGTCGGACATCGGCCGACACAGGCGCGCTGGGCTCTTCCCGATGTCGCCGCCGTACATCGCTGGATTGCGACCGCTTCGGTCGAACGCTCTTCTTAGGAGAAAGCAACTTGCCAACGGGATTTCGTCCAAGCCTCGATCTCGCCGTGCTCGGCAACTGCGCGGTAGGCGCGCTTGTCGACCAGTGCGCCCGTGTGGTCTGGGCCTGCCTGCCGGCCTTTGACGGTGATCCCTGGTTCAGCGCCTTGCTGGGCGGCGAGCAGCCGGAGGAGGGCTATTTCGCCATCGAGCTGAAGGGCCTCAAACACTGCGAGCAGGAGTACCGCCGCAACTCGGCGGTTCTCGTGACGCGCCTCTATGCCGAGGATGGCAGCGCGATTGAGATCACCGATTGCATTCCACGCAGCAAGCTTTTTGGCAGAACCTTTCGCCCGACCATGATCGTCCGGCGGGTGCGGCCGGTCAGCGGTACGCCGCAGCTGCGGGTGATCCTGCGCCCGACCAACAACTACGGCAAGGACCGCCCGTCGGTGACCCGCTGGCGCCACCATGCACGCTACATCGGGCCGGAGCTGACACTGCGCCTCTATTCGACCGCGCCGCTCGCCTACGTCCTGGCCGAGCGCTGGTTCCTGCTCGAAGATGACGAGTATCTCCTGCTGGGACCGGACGAGAGCCTCACCGAGCCGGTGGAAGCCGCCGCCAACCGCCTCATCAACGAAACCGACGCCTATTGGCGGGAGTGGGTCCGCTCGCTCTCCATTCCCTTCGAATGGCAGGAGGCGGTGATCCGGGCCGCCATCACCCTGAAGCTCTGCACCTACGAGGAAACCGGCGGCCTTGTGGCCGCACTGACGACCTCCATTCCGGAGGCGCCGGGCTCCGAGCGCAACTGGGACTATCGCTTCTGCTGGCTCAGGGACTCCTTTTTTGTGGTCAGCGCCCTCAACCGCCTGGGCGCGACCCGCACCATGGAGGGCTACCTCCGCTACATCATGAACATCGTCTCGGCGGCGCCGGACGGCTACCTGCAGCCGGTGTTCGGGCTAGACCTGGAGCCGCGGCTGGAAGAGCAGGAAGTCGACAGCCTGCCCGGCTATCGCAACATGGGGCCCGTGCGGATCGGTAATCTCGCCTACACCCAGGTACAGAACGACGGCTATGGCAGCGTCGTGCTCGCGGCGACCCAGGTCTTCTTCGACCAGCGGCTCATGGTCCCCGGCTCGCTGCGCCTTTTCCACCAGCTCGAAGAACTCGGCGAGCAGGCGGTGAAACGTTTCGACACGCCGGACGCCGGCCCCTGGGAGTATCGCAGCCGCCAGATGGTGCACACCTATTCCACCCTGCTCTGCTGGGCGGCCTGCGATCGTCTTGCACGCATCGCGCGGCATCTGGGGCAAGCGGAACGGGGCACCTACTGGCAGGGGCACGCCGACCATATCAAGGAGGTCATCTTCCAGCGCGCCTGGAACGCGCGGCTCAACAGCTTCGTTGCCACCTTCGAAGGGGAGCATCTGGATGCCAGCCTGCTGCTGATGCAGGAGATGGGCTTCGTCGACCCCATGGATCCGCGTTATCTTGGAACCGTCGCCGCCGTCGAGCGCTTTCTCCTCAAGGAGGGCTACCTGTTGCGTTACCACGCGGCTGATGATTTTGGTGTTCCCGAGGTAGCCTTCACGATCTGTTCCTTCTGGTACGTCGATGCGCTGGCCCGCTCCGGTCGGCTCGATGAGGCGCGGCTGACCTTCGACAAGATGCTGACGTATGCGAACCACCTCGGGCTGTACTCCGAGGAGATTGGGCCCACCGGCGAACAGCTCGGCAACTTCCCGCAGGCGTTCACCCACCTGTCGCTCATCAACGCTGCCATCAATCTCGACGCTCAACTCGAACACGGCACCGGCGCCTTGGA
>Ga0079225_10002825_pt1 | contig 10093 bp, 7 predicted proteins | sample Poulit2012_FD_76344 | JGI IMG/M metagenome (GOLD analysis project Ga0079225, IMG submission 76344) | Agricultural soil microbial communities from Georgia to study Nitrogen management - Poultry litter 2012 | ecosystem: Environmental > Terrestrial > Soil > Agricultural land | place: USA: Georgia...
AAATAAAGAATTCCTTTTTATGGCACCGACGATACCAATCCAACAACCAATTAAAATGGCAATAAAAGTAGCAGCCAACATTAATTGCACTGTGGCCCCTAAATGCGAGGCAATCACGTAAACCACGGGTTGTTGATCACGATAGGAAACACCCCAATCCCCCTGCAATATGCGCCATAGCCAATCAAAATACTGTATATAAACAGGCCTATCTAAGCCCATTCTGGCTTCAATTGCCGCTATTTCGGCTGCACTTAAATCGCTAATGGCTGCATACTGTGCCATTGGCCCACCCGGTGCCAAATGCAACACCGTAAACCCAATTAAAGTCACTAATAACATGATGCCAATGGCTATTAGTGTTCTTCTAGCAATGTAATTTAACACTACTTACAAGCCCCAATACCAAGTTCCAGCGTTCCATGCATTGGAAAGCACATTCACGTTTGGCTTAAACCCTTCAAGCCCCTTTTTATGACCCTCAATTCGCGCCCCTTCATAAAGAGGTAGAATGGCAAATTCATCGCGATACAGCACTTGCAAATCATGATAAATTTGCTTTCTTTTTTCTAAATCCATCGTTTGTTGGCCCTGCTCTAGTAAGGCATCGCCTTTTGCATGGCTAAATTGGATAGTATTATTACCGCTACCGCCTTCAGCTTGTATGGCTTTCGTGTGGAAACGGTTGCTTGGATCCGGATCGTTGCCAGTCATATAATTCACACCAACAAGCACCGAATCAAATTCTGAATTAAACCAAAAGTCTCCCCAAATGACAGCTGCCGGCATATTATTTATATTGAGTTCGACACCAATATCAAGCCAATCTTGCTGAATAAGCTGTTGAGTTTGTGCTCGGAGTTCATTGCCCGAGGTGGTGGAAATTTCAAAGGAAAGTCGTTTACCATCTTTTTCACGAATGCCATCGGAACCAACTTGCCAGCCTGATTTTTCCAACAGCTCAATGGCTTTTTCTTTATCGTACTGATGCTTTTCTAAGTTGGGATGATAGGCCCATGAGTCTTTCGGTAGGAAGCTCTCGGTAGTTGTGGGTAACCCATAATAAATTAAATCAACGATAGCCTCTTTATTAATGGCATAATAAAGCGCCTCACGCACGGCCTTATCTTTTAAGATAGGATGCTTATGATTAATAGAAATTGATTCGATTGTGCCAGAGGACACGGGTACCACTACCAAATCGGGAATTTCTATAATTTCATCATAGAAATTATGTGGAATTCCATGAATGCCTACAACATCGATCTGGCCTGTTCTAAATTGTGAATATAAAGCATTCAGATCCGGTATATATTTGAACTCTAAACGTTCAATGTACGGACCAGGCCCAAAGTAATCTTCGTTTGCACTTAAAACGACACGATCACCAGACACTCGCTCATGCAATTTAAATGCCCCTGTGCCAACAGGCTTTTGACTTAAACTTGACTGATTTGGATCTTGCTCTTTTTCTAGTATGTGTTTTGGCACAATAAAAGTATTGCTTAATTGCGAAATATAAGGCGCATACATTTGCGTCATCGACCAACGAATTTCATGGTCATTCACCACCTGAATATCGGTCACTAGTTCATGCCCTAAACGTGTACGCGTATTGAATTCCGGGTGATTAATTAACTCGAAAGTATATTTAACATCTTCCGCAGTGAAAGGTGTACCGTCGTGCCATTTGACATCATCACGCAATTTAACATGCCAAGTTAAACCGTCAGCAGAAATACCCCCATTTTCAATTGATGGTACTTCTACAGCTAGTTTTGGAACAAATTGACCATTTTCATCCGGCGCCCATAAAGGATCATATATATTCCACCACAGCCCATGTCCCACCTCATTCGATGAAAGCAAAGGATGAAACACAACAGGTTCTTGCGATAAACCAACAACCACCTGACCAGTTGGTTCAGAAGGTGGCTTAGCTTGTGCTATGGAACCAACAGCAACACACACGACAAAAACAACCCAAAATAAATTAGATACTACTTGCTGCTTTTTAATACCTAATTTGAAATTTATATTCTTTATTCTTCGGTACACAATGGCCCCTGTATTTTTAAAATTCTTGTCAAAACGACTACTTAAACACTGCTACGTGGGCCTTCGTACCCTTTTCGAAGGCCCTGTAGCGTTGATTTGATATGTTTGGGAACCGATATTTAATTATTTTGCTTGTTAAAGCTTATTCGTCCCAGTACCAACTGCCTGCATTCCAAGCATTGGATAGCACGTTGACATTCGGCGCAAACCCATTTAATCCGTCTTTATGCCCTTTCACTCGTACCATTTGATACAAAGGCAAGATAACCAAGTCATCACGCATAATTTCTTGCATTTCTTGGTAGATCTCTTTGCGCTCTTCTAAGTCCATAGAACGTTGGCCACGCTCTAAAAGGTCGTCTACATCTTCGTTAATATATTGACCCACATTACTTCCACTTCCGCCTTGCGCTTGAATGGCATTGCTATGGAATCGATAGGTAGTATCTGGGTCATTACCGGTCATGTAATTAACGGAAACCAAAACGCTATCGAATTCAGATTTAAACCAAAAATCACCCCAAACAACAGCTGCTGGCATGTTATTAATGCTTAAATCAACACCAATATCTTTCCAATCTTGCTGTATTAACTGCTGTGTCTGCGCGCGCAGCTCATCACCCGAAGTGGTGGAAATAGTAAAAGCTAAACGCTCACCGTCTTTTTCGCGAATCCCATCAGCACCAACCTTCCAACCTGCTTCTTCTAAAATCTGCTTAGCAAGCTCTTTATCGAAAGTATGTTCTGGCAGGTCTGGGTTGTAAGCCCAAGAGGTTTTTGGTAAATAGCTTTCTGTGAGCTCGGGCAAACCAAAATAAAGTAGCTCGGCAATCGCCTCTTTATTAATTGCATGGTATAGCGCATGACGAACCGCTTTTTCTTTTAAAATTGGATGGCCATGGTTAATTGCCACGCCCTCAATCGAAGCAATAGGTACAGGCAATACTGTTAACCCTTCCACTTCTTTAATTTCATCGTAAAAATTATGTGGAATACCACGAATACCTACCATATCAATCTGACCGGTACGGAATTGCGAATAAAGCGCATTTAAATCGGGTATATATTTAAAAACTAACTCTTCAAGATAAGGGCCATCACCAAAATAATCCTCATTAGCTACTAATGTCACGCGGTCGCCCGATACACGCTCTTTAAATTTGAACGGACCAGTCCCAATTGGCTGACGACTTAAGCTTGAGCGATTGATATCCTCATCTTTTTCTAAAATATGCTTTGGCGTAATAAAAGTAGAGCTAAGCTGGGACACATAAGGCGCATAAACCTCACTCATTGTCCAACGGATCTCGTGATCATTAATAATTTCAATATCTTGCACATATTCATGCCCTTGACGGGTACGTGCATTAAATTCCGGATTATTAATAAGCTCTAAAGTATATTTAACGTCTTCTGCCGTAAAAGGGGTGCCATCGTGCCAAACAACATCGTCACGTAATTTAACATGCCAAGTTCGACCGTCCTCAGAAACACCGCCATTTTCTACAGAGGGCACTTCAACTGCTAGTTTTGGAATAAACTCCCCGTTCTCGTCAGCTGCCCATAATGGATCATAAACGTTCCACCACACCCCATGATCAACCTCAATGGAAGAAATAAGCGGATGAAACACTGTTGGTTCCTGAGACAAACCAACAACCACCTGACCCTTGGGTGAAGCGGGCGGGTTTGCTACAGATAATGGGCTGTACATAGCCGCAGCCGCCACAAGACAAGAAGCGGCTACGGCTTGTACAAAAAACCGCCGCGTGACCCGCTGCACTGAAAACAGCCCTTTAGTTTTAAAATTGAAACGCATCTGTTCTCCTTATACTTTTCGTTATCATTATTTGTCATACTCCAAGTTGTTTTTCAATTCTTATACTATTGATAAAACCAGTCAATAAGGGTTAGCCACATAGCTCTTCTTAAAAAATCCTTATTCTTAGTTGGAGTAAAGAATGAATTGCTTTTAAAATTTAATCTTTTGCTATAAAAACAAATAAATGAATTCATCCAAAATAACCCAACCAAAACTTTTAGTAACAATACAAGCCATCTTGTTACCAAACTAAAAAGAACTTTAACATTTAAAACTATTTTTTTAATTCATTTCCCCTATTTTTTCACTAAGAGACAAATAAATGGACTCATTAACGCTTATTGAAGAACTTGCACATAAATTTCAAAATGAATTTATAAAGGACAGTATTGTTCTTTATGCCGGGGCAAACATACCCAGCCCTAAAGCATTGAACTTAATGGGATCCACCCTGGGTTCTATGCCCGCCATGGGTTATGGGCCAAACCGAGAGCAACCAGGGGTAACACAAATTGCTGAAATTGAAGCCACTGTAGAAAAACTAGCGGTGTCTCTTTTTCAAGCAGAATGGGCAGCAGTCACCTTCCCCACTTGTACATTAGCTAACTTAGCCATTTATGCGACCTTAGCCCAGCCAGGCGATTTAATTGCAGTTACCCCCGGCCGTGCTGGAGGGCATGTAAGCCACCAACCACATGGTGCACCCGGCCTATTCAAGCTTCAAGTTATTGAGCTAGCCTACGATACAGAGAACCAAATCATAGACGATGCCCAAAGCGCACAAATGATACTTAAGAAAAAGCCAAAAATCGTCATGCTTGGCTCTAGTTATATGCCATTTGCCTATTCTTTCGAACAAATTCTTGCCGCTTGTAAAGCGGTTTCAGCCACACTGGTGTACGATATAGCACACGTTGCTGGCTTGGTATTAGGCGGTAAATTCCCTAACCCTTTATTGCAGGGGGCAGATTTAATTACGATGTCGACCTATAAATCGTTAGGCGGTCCATCAGGTGCCCTTATGTTAGGTAGGCAAGGCAGCGGTCATTTAGAAAAGAAACTACGTGATGCCGCCTACCCAAAAATGCTTGCCAATTACAATGCTGCCCGTGTCGCCGCTATTGGTGTTGCCTTATGCGATATGCAACAACACGCTCGCCCTTACGCGCAGCAAATGATAGCCAATGCCATGAGTTTAAAAAAAGAATTAAAAGCGCTTGGCCATTCGGTATTGGCCACTGAAACTCATCACGTTGCCTTACCTAGAAGCGATGCTGAAGCTGATTCCAACTTATTAGAGCAATATCACCTGATTTGTGGTACGACTTCTATTCAAGGTTCTGCCCATGCCCGAGCCTTACGGATAGGAACACAATTAATTACACGGCGCGGATTTAAACCAAAACATATGCCGCAAATGGCCCATTATTTGAATCAAGTTCTAACAAAAGAGGTAAATAAAGCCATTAAAAAAGAAATAAAAGAATGGTCTCACCAATTTTCATCTTTACTTTATACAGCTTAAAATATAATTTTAAATAGTAATAACAATACAGGTGGAGTATTTATGCATTCTTTAAGCAGTAGGCACGCCGATTTATTTCACGAAGATTTTGTTAACGAACCTTATTGGTGGCAAATGTATCGTCCCACGTCAGGCGAACTGGTCGATGTGCCAAAAAAAACTACGGTAGCAATTATTGGCGGTGGTTATGCTGGGCTAAGCACTGCGCTGGAATTATCAAAACAGGGTATCGATTGTGTTGTTTTTGAGGCTAACACACTTGGTTTTGGCGCTAGTACCCGTAATGCTGGGGGCTTAAGTGGTGGGGTTAATATTGGTCGCCGGCTTGGCGGTGGTTCGATAAAATACGCCCCGGGAGAAAGAGAAGCTCTATTTAATGATGCTGCTCGATCTTTTACCTATATTAAAAATTTTATTGAAAAAGAAAATATCCAATGCCAGTGGAATTTAGCTGGCCGATTTGTTGGCGCTTGGACACCAAAACACTACAGACAGCAAGAAAAAAGAACAGAGTATTTAAACAAATACGCACATTCAGGCGCTTATATGGTGCCTAAAGAAGAACAGCATAAAATAATCGACACTAATTTATATTACGGCGGGCAGGTGATTCAACAATCGGCAACGATTAACCCTGCTTTGTACTATAAAGCCCTGCTTGATTTATGCCAATCACAAGAAAGTATTATCATTTGTGCTCAAAATAAAGTGCTTAGCGTCGCAGGCACTACGGGTCACTGGAAACTTCATACAGAACGGGGCAATATTCAAGCCAAAAAAGTTGTTCTAGCAACAAATGGTTATACAGAAAACTTAATACCTGAGCTTAAAAAAAGCATTATTCCTATTGAAAGCCACACAATTGTTACAGAAGCCTTAGATAAAGAACTAGCACAATCGATTATGCCAGCCAATATGCTAATTAACGATACATTGCGCGTACGTAGTTATTATCGTCTAACGCCAGATGGCCAACGTATTTTATATGGTGGGCGTGGCCGATTTACACGTACCGATTACATTGGCCACAGTCGCGCTTTGTACCAATTAATGGTTGAACGTTTACCCCAGCTAAAAGGCACTAAAATTAGTTTTGCGTGGTCAGGTTATTTGGGTTTTACCTTTGACTCTATTCCCCATATTGGACAAAAAGATGGTATTTACTATGTGTTGGGTTGTAATGGTAGTGGGGTTGCAATGATGAGTTTTTTAGGTAACCAATTAGCACAAAAAATTGCCGGGCTACCTGCTTATGAATGCCATTACGACCGGCCCATTCCTGAACATCAGTTATACCAGGGAAAGCCATGGTTTTTGGGGCCTGTTGGTGGGGTTTTCAAGGTTTTAGATAAATTTGATCGGTTTCTAGCGCGTTGGCAGTCATAAAAACACTTAACCAAAACGACCCGTAATATAATCTTCAGTTTCCTTACGGCTCGGGTTGACAAAAATTTGGTCGGTTTGCCCAAATTCTATTAATTCACCTAGATACATATAAGCGGTGTAGTCTGAGCAACGTGCGGCTTGCTGCATATTATGCGTCACAATGACTACGGTGTAATCTTTTTTCAGCTCGGCAATCAGCTCTTCAATTTTTGCTGTTGATATAGGATCGAGTGCTGAGCAAGGCTCATCTAATAAGATAACCTCTGGTTTAATAGCCACACCGCGTGCAATGCACAAGCGCTGTTGTTGCCCACCCGATAAGCCATGACCGCTTTGGTGTAGCTTGTCTTTTACTTCATGCCATAAAGCAGCCTTAGTAAGTGCCCATTCTACACGCTCATCCATTTCACCTTTGCTTAGTCGTTCAAATAACCGAACTCCGAAAGCAATATTGTCGTAAATACTCATTGGAAAAGGCGTTGGCTTCTGAAAAACCATACCAACCTTAGCGCGAATAAGAGAAATATCTATCCGGGAAGTAAGCAAATCTTCCCCATCTAATAGAATTTGCCCTTCAGCCCGTTGACCTGGGTACAACTCAAACATGCGATTAAAAGTACGTAATAAAGTTGATTTGCCACAACCAGATGGGCCAATAAATGCGGTCACTTTATTTTCCTTTATTGACATATTAATGTTTTTCAACGCATGAAACTGACCGTAATAAAAGTTTAAATCTTTTACTTCTAATTTAATTTGATCTGCTTTAATGGTTTGCATATTAGCCCCAAAGCTATCGGTGACTCCTGCCTATAGAAGGTAGACTTTTGATGTTTAGCTATCACGACCCACTGTAGGTTATTTATCTCTAAAAAAAGTACGTGCCAAAATATTAATAAACAAAACGAATAAAGTAATTAAAGCTGCGCCTGCCCAAGCCAGGTGATTCCAATCTTTAAATGGGCTTGCGGCAAATTGAAAGATAACAACCGGTAAATTTGCCATCGGCTCATTCATATTCCAAGTTAAGAATTGGTTATTTAACGCAGTAAATAGTAAGGGGGCCGTTTCACCTGCGATACGCGCAATGGCTAATAGCGCCCCAGTAACAATACCCGAACGCGCGGCACGGTAACAAATCATAGTTACAATACGCCATTGAGGGCATCCTAAGGCTGCGGCAGCTTCGCGTAAGCTATTGGGCACCAGTTGCAGCATATTATCAGTGGAACGCACCACCACGGGAATAACCAAAATAGCTAAAGCAAAAGCACCTGCCCAGCCAGAATAATGCTCAACCTGGGCAACATAAATAGCGTAAATAAATAAACCAATTACTATGGATGGTGCTGATAATAAAACGTCATTTAAAAAGCGAGTAACTGGCGCCAACCAGCCCCGTTGGCCATATTCTGCTAAATAAGTTCCTGCCAAAATACCTATGGGTGTGCCAATTAAAGTACCGACACCAGCCATCATTAAACTGCCAATAATCGCATTCAGCAGACCACCCATAGCACCTGGTGGTGGCGTGCTTTGCGTAAATAAAGACAAAGACAGCCCCGCAGCACCTTTGTAAAGCAAAGTGAAAATAATCCAAAATAACCAGAACAACCCAAAAAATACAGCAAAACCAGCGATAAAAAGCATGAGGCGATTAATACGCTGACGTCTTCTGTAAATAGGGTTTGTTAATTGAATGGTATGCGTTTGAGTCGTTTGCATTCTATTGCCTTAATTGTTCTTTAACTATGCGCCATCGTTTTTAGCTAAACGCATAATAAGTAACTTAGCCAAAGCCAGTACAATGGCCGTAATAAGAAACAGTATCAAACCAAGCTCTAATAAAGCAGCTTTTTGCAGCCCGCCAGCCTCGTTAAATTCATTTGCTAGTGCCGAGGCTATAGAATTAGCAGGTGAAAAAATAGATTGTGGCACTTGAAAAGCATTGCCAATAACAAAAGTGACCGCCATGGTCTCCCCTAAAGCACGCCCTAAACCAAGCATAATACCACCAATAACTCCATTCCTAGTAAAAGGAAGAACTACCTTCCACATGACCTCCCAGGTAGTGCTACCGAGCCCATAAGCTGACTCTTTCAACATAGGCGGCACCGCCTCGAATACATCGCGCATCACTGCTGTAATAAATGGGGTAATCATAATGGAAAGGATTAGGCCTGCAGTAAAAAGACCTATGCCAAAAGGTGGGCCGGCAAAAATGGAATCCAAAACTGGGATGTCTGAAAATGCATTAATAACATAGGGTTGTATGTAACGTTGAAATATGGGTACAAAAACAAATAGGCCCCACATACCATAAATAATGGAAGGAATAGCAGCTAACATTTCAATAGCAATGCCTAATGGGCGGCGTAGCCATTCTGGGGAAAGTTCAGTTAAAAACATGGCTATACCAAACGATGCTGGTACAGCAATAATTAAAGCAATAACCGAGGTGATTAAAGTGCCCAGAACTGGGACCAAAGCCCCATATTGGTGTTGCACCGGATCCCATTCGTTCGTCCACAAAAATGAAACACCAAACGCCGTTATGCTATCGCGGCTTTCATAAATTAAAGCCACCAAAATTGAAAGCAATAAAGCAAAAACAAAAAATGCAAAAAAACGGGTAATATTTTCAAATAAAAAATCTAAAATTGCATTACGTCGATGATTCATTTGCTTTAACCTATTTGCTTTAACCTACCCATCTATTTATGGATACATGCAGCTAAGGCCACAAAGGTTGGCCTTGCGTTGTTTTAAGATCCCGCGACCACGTCTGCTCTATTTGTGCGACAACCGGATCAGGTAAGGGCACATAATGCAATTCTGTCGCTATTTCCGCCCCATGCTTGAAGGCCCAATCAAAAAATGCTAACACTGCTTTACCTTGCTCTGGTTTTTTTTGAACTTCTTTCATTAAAATGAAAGAGGCCGCAGTAATAGGCCATGACTGTGCTCCGGCCTCATTAGCCAGCACGACACCCATACCTGGAGTAGCCGACCAGTTTGCATGAATAGCAGCAGAAGAAAAACTTTCTTCGTTAGGCGCAACAAAATTACCTTCTTTATTTTGTAATAGCGTCCAGGCAAGTTGATTTTGCACAGCATAAGCAAACTCAACATAACCTATGGAATCACTTAATTGCCGTACATAAGCAGCAACACCTTCATTGCCTTTGCCCCCCTGACCCGTTGGCCATTTGACCGCTTTGCCCACGCCAACTGTAGTGCGCCAAGCGTCTGATACTTGTGCTAAATAATTGGTCCAATTAAAAGTCGTACCTGAACCGTCA
>Ga0079225_10002826_pt1 | contig 10092 bp, 10 predicted proteins | sample Poulit2012_FD_76344 | JGI IMG/M metagenome (GOLD analysis project Ga0079225, IMG submission 76344) | Agricultural soil microbial communities from Georgia to study Nitrogen management - Poultry litter 2012 | ecosystem: Environmental > Terrestrial > Soil > Agricultural land | place: USA: Georgia...
CGGGCAGCCGTCCGGTCGCCGCCTGCTGACCGTCGATGCGCAGCGTCGGGTTGGTCGCAGTGCGGCGGACCAGGTCGAAGGCCGGCATCCACACCAGCAACATCGACTCGGGCTCCGTGATTCCGGCGCTCACCGGAGCCAGCAGGCCGGCGCGGCGCCGGGGTTTGCCGTTGCGATCATCGATGTGCACCTCGATCGGGCGACCGTCGACGTCGGTGAAACTCGCGCGGGCCAGCACCCCGTCCGGGCTGACCTGCAGTTCGGCGACCTCGAAGTCGGTGACCATCCAGGCACCGGTGCCCGAGCCCAAGTGATAATTGGCGCGGTCCAAGCGCAGCCCGGGCTGCAGGTAGTAGTCCACTTGCCGGTCGGCGCGCCGGGACAGGAACGCCAGCATCCCGGTGCCGTGCATCTCGTCGTCGAACCACTGCAGTTCCAGGCCGTCGTAGATCGGGTGGTCGGTGAACTCGCAATTGAGCATCGCGGCGACCGTGTCCACCTGCAAGGTCAGCGGGCTGCGGGTCATATCTCATGGAACCACAGCGCTTGGCGGTAGGCGTGGGCACAAAGTCGGGACCACTGGCTTGCGTCCTTGATTGGCCCTCACGGCAGTATCGGCGCTTGAAGGAAGGGCACGGGACATGCGCACTACATGCAACTATGCTGGATGCATGGCCAACGTCCAGATCCGCAATGTTCCCGAAGACCTCCACCGGCGTCTACGCGCCCGCGCTGCGCTGGAAGGGAGCACGGTCTCTGACCTGCTCCTGCGCGAACTCGAACGATTCATGGAACGACCCAGCAAGAAGGAGGTTCTCGCCCGCATCGCTTCCAGAGAGCCCGTCGATCCAACGGAGTCCTCCGCTGAAGCAGTGCGCGCCAGCCGCGAGGCCTCTTGATAGTCCTCGACGCCTCCGCGGCCGTTGATCTGCTCTTGCGGCGCGGTGATGCGGAGGCGATACACCAATTGGTCAGCGCCCATGATGTGCATTGCCCGGAGTTGTTGATGATCGAGGTGGCGCAGGCCCTCAGGCGTTTTGAACATCGGGGCGCCCTCAGCGCGACCCGTGCCGACGAAGCGCTCGACGACTTGCTGGACCTGCCGCTGGAGGTCTATCCCATAGCACCCATGGTGCGGACAGTCTGGAGCATGCGTGCGGACATATCGGCCTACGACGCAACCTACGTCGCCCTCGCCGTTGGCTTGGACGCGCCCCTGGTGACCACGGACCGCCGGCTCGCCAGGACCGCCGGGCTCCGTTGCTCCATCGCCCCTCTGTAAACGTCCGCTCCACAGAAGGGCTCGCCGGGCCAGTCCTGTGCCGCTTCGGTCAGGGCGGGCTGATGAGACCGCCCGAGCCTGGCACGAGCGCGCATAGTGCCGCACCCCGCACCCAGAAACCCCCGCCCGCGCAACTCAGCCCGCTCGCGCCTTCGCCTGCTCCCCGATCGTGCGGAGGGTGGCGCGCAGGATGTGGCGCACGAAGGGACGGATGAGTGTCCAGTAGCGCGCGAACATGCGGCGCGAGTCCGGGTCGGTCGTGGCGGTGCGGCACTCGTAGGAGATGCAGGACCGCTCGCGATCGCCCGGACGGACATACAGGGCACAACCGATCTTCCCCCAGCCCGGTTCGTTGAAGTCGGCGAAGGTGTCCGGATCTACCTCGCCCCATGTGATGTCCGCCTGCCAGAAGCGTCCGATCGCCCCGAATGCCAGTTCCCTGCCCGGCTCGATCCCGAACAGCCCCCATCCGGGCAGGTCAGTACCCTGGCTGAGCCGCAACTCGGGCACTGGATCTCGATCGCGGCGAGCCAGGAACGAAGGGATGCCCCGCACGAAGAGGGCGGCCTGCAGCACCGGGGTCTTCACGGTCATGAAGTCGAAGTCCACCATCGCGGCGAAGGCACGCTCGGCCTCCACTCCGATGACCAGGTGTTCGGTGAGTGCGACGTCGAACGTCGGGAGGAAGCGGTCCACCAACAAAGATTCGCGGGTGCGCATGCGATCAACCCCTCTCATCCACACGGTACCCAGACCCGTCCATGCACGCCCATCGCGGTGGGGCAGGCTTGGCTACCGGGCCAGCATCGCCTGCGCCGAGACGCGGCGCACCCCTGCCGCACAGAGCGTGGATCTGGTCGTCGTCGCTGGAGCGTGCCGAGACGAACACGATCGGGGCATCGGACGCTTCCCGCAGGCGCCGGCAGAACTCGAAGCCGGACATGCTGTGCAGGTTGATGTCGAGCAGCACGATGGCCGCGCTCTCGCGGTCCAGCAGGTCCAGTGCGGCCTCGGCGGTGGTCACGTAGGTGGCGGTCACCTCGAAACTGCGCAGGTACTCGGTGGTGCCAGCCGCGCATGCTACCGGTGTGACTGCGGGCGCATGCAAGAGAAGGTGCCCTTGGCGATAATTGCCGCAACGGCACCGGGGACCCGGCGACTGGACCTGGCGATTGGACGCTGCGACCGGACGCAGTGACATCGCGGTCCTGCCCCCGTGCTCCGCGACTGGATGGAGGTAGCCGTGGGCGCACAAGGCCAGGACGTGATCGGTGAGTACCTGGCCGCTCAGGTAGGAACCATCACGGGCAGCCAAGACGATGTGCGCACCGATGCCCCGGATGCGGTGCACCAGATGCGGGTGGCCGCCCGGCGGGTGCGCACCACGCTGCGGGTGTTCGGCCGGCTGCTGCGGCGCGACCTCACCGATCCGGTGCGAGAAGTACTGCGCTGGCTCGCCGGTGAGTTGGGTCCGGTGCGGGATGCCGAGGTCGTCAGGGAGCGCGTGCTCACCACGCTTGGGGACCTGCCCGAGGAGCAGTTTCACGGACCGGTGGAGCAGCGGCGGCGCACCGAGTTCGACGATGAGTACGAGGCTGCGCGGGGGCGCCTGCTCATCGCTATGGGCTCACCCCGTCACACCGCCCTGCAGACACTCCTGGGTGAGCAGATCCCCTGACGTGGCCCGGCGCGCAAACAGGCACGGAAGGTACTGCCGCCCCTGGTGGAGGCCTCGGTCGCTCGGGTGGAGCAGGTCTGGACCGATGCCCAGCAGGCCGGGAGGGCAAGCAAGCAGGATGCGCTGCTCCACGAGACCCGCAAGAAGGCCAAGGCGACCCGGTACGCCTGGGATGCGGTTGCCCCGGCATTCGGAGAGCGTGCTGCTGAGGCGGCCTCGGCATGGGAGGAGGTCACGGACGCGCTCGGAGAACTCCAGGATGCCCACACCGCGACGGCCCGATTGCTGCAGATCGCCAGTACGGCCGAAGACCAGGGGGAGCCGCTGCTGACCTACGGGATCCTCATCGGCCGGATCGCCGACCAAGGTGATCAAGCACGGGTTCGGGGGAGATGACGCTCTCGAGCATGCCATCCGGCTTTGATGCGCCGCTGGGGCGGGCTATCCGGTCTTGATCGCGCTTCCGCGGAAGCATCGTGGTGGCGTGCTGTCTCGCGGTGACGTGCTGCTTTTGACGTACTGCTAGACAACCAGGCATGCGCGGCCCATATGCCGGCCAGTTGCACTGTGTCGTGCGACTTGCGGACGGCTTCCGGCGACTGGCCGCGCCTGAAGGCAACCATCAGCGCCCGGTCACGATGTCGCCGCCCATCACGACCTCCTCACCGCCCATCCCTGACCCAACCTCGCCATGCCATGCCTGCCTGACCAACTCATCCACCCGATTAAGGATCCGGGCGGGTTCGGCGGAGATGTCGATCGGGAATTCCACGATCGTGATGCCCGTATTTCTGATACGCCGCTCACGCGCCTGTCCGGCGCCGGCGTAGACGAGCCAGCCCACCGGCACCGCCAGCGCAGTGCAATAGGCCAGCATCTGGTAATGGTTCGCGTTCGGGTACCGGTTTGAACTGCTTGCGGCGATGTACTTGGCGTCGAACACGAGGGCGGATGCGTCATCGACATGGTGGACGAGGTCAATCCACATTCTGATTTCAGCACGCCCCTTGCTGTCCGCCCGGTCCAGCGTCGCCGGGTACTGCGGGCTGGTGGTGCCCCGGTAACGTCGCAGCGACTCCGTAACCGCGACAGCAACGAAGTCCTCGTACACGGTCGCCATGTTGACCACAAAGGAGGTCATCCGTTGGGCTCCGGCGCCGAGGTCCACGGACGTGCTTTGTAGGATCAGTTCTGCGAGTTTCAACGCCGGTTGATACCGCGTGTTCAACCGTGTCTGCCGCCAGTCCGGTAAGTCATCTCCGGCACGAAGGACGGTGACGCCGTCGAGTTTGCCGTCCAGGTGAGTCAAGGATCTGACCGTCTCCGCACGCAGTCGCGGGACTGCAAGCATGCGGCGCAGCGCGGTTCGCAGGATCTGGTTCTCAGGAATGTCGTGCGTGAACTCGTCGTAACTCACTTCGATCGGCAGCGGGAGTCCGGGACGGCGGCTCATCTGGTCGCTGATCCGAATCCGCCCACGCACGGTCGGCAAGGCGTCTTCGACGATCCGGTAGCCCTGGAGCACACCGGGGCCCAAGGCAGCGCGAGTGAAGCGCAGCAGCGACTCCGCCAACGCAGGGAAAAGGTCCGGAAGGCCGCGGCCGGTCACATCGATGTCGAGGAAGCCAGGATCTTTGGCGTAGCCGAGCAGGAACAGCACGTTGGTGAGTCCCACGGAATCCTTGGGGAGGACATCAATCTGCAGTCCTTCACACCGCGCGCTGCCCACTCTGCCCCTGGGGAGCAGGCGCCAGCCCGCCGGTTCGGGTCGCACCTCCACCAGAAGGGTACGGTCGAGCGCAGTGGCGACCGGCTTCGGCAGGTCGACGACGACGCCCTCCCGGTCCAGTTCGCCGAGCTCGATCCGGACCATCATGGCCGGTCGTCGGCTAGGGGATCCTCGATGGTTCCTGGGCCGCCCGTCGGGTTGCGCAATGCAGCGAGCCCGTATCGATCGGTGATCTGGGATCGGGACATCCGCCCGTAATAGTGCTCCTCCAACAGCGGCAGAATGTCGAATCGCCAGATGCGCTCCAGCCCCTCCTCGGTTTCTGCTTCGGGCCGCATGAGGTAGGAGGGCCCGATCTTGAAGTCTCGGTCGCTCTCATCAATCGCCGCGTTGAGCCTGGCAAGCAGGCCCGCCCGGTCATCGCCCACTCCTCGACCCTTGCGGTTGAGGTACTCCTCGAGCACCTGGTCCACCGGAGGCTCGTCCGGGTGGAGTTCGACGAAGGCGAACCGGCGCCGCATCGCCGCGTCGAGAAGCGCAACCGACCTGTCGGCAGTGTTCATCGTTCCGATGAAGTACAAGTTCTTCGGGAGTTCGAAGGGCTGATTGCTGTACTGCAATTGGACGGACTGGTTCCGGTACTCAAGCAGGAAGTAGAGTTCACCGAACACCTTGGCCAGGTTGGCGCGGTTCAACTCATCGATGATGAGGAAAAATGGTGTACCCGGAGCCTTCCTCGCCTCCTGAGCAATGCGCCGGAGCGGACCGGGCTTGATCTCAAACGACACATGACCTGACTCCGTCTTCTCCGGCCGGAAGCCCTCAAAGAAGTCCTCGTAGGCGTAGGAGGGGTGGAACTGCACGAGTTGTGCGTGCTCTGGGTGCTCATGGCCCGCAAGGTGCTGGGCGAGAGTCAGTGCCAGGAAGGTCTTCCCGGTCCCAGGAGGCCCGTACAGAATGATCTGTCGACGGGCTTCCAGCAGGTCGCTGATCTCCTGCAGGTATGAGACCGGCGTGTGCAGGTCGTCGGCCACGGCATCGGTGATGACCGGGAAGCTGACTGTGGGTTCAACGGCGGCCGTAACCTCCGGTGTGTCCTCACTGATGGTTGGCACCTGGAGTAACGTGTCCAGTTCAGTGCTGGCCTCAGTGACTTCGACGACGGCTCCTGGTTGATTGCGGAAGCCTTGTATGCGCGTGGGGAGGTTGTCGGTGGGAACGCTCGTCAGCCATTCCACCTCACGTTGCATCGTGTTCTTACCGTCATCGTTGATGTACCTGGCTTCGCTGGAGATGCGCCCGATGTGTAGATGCTGCCCGTCCAGGGCGACGACCGAATCCTCCGGTCGCATGCGGCTCAAGAAGGCATGGAAGGCAGCGGTTAACGCCTGACGCTCGGGGTACTCCTCCTGCGGGTATCCCGCTTCGACCTCATCGCGGATATCTTTGAGAGTTGCTCCGGGAGACACGTGGCCCAGATACTCCGCTCGCAACGAGACCACGTGGTTATCCAGCCAGTCTTGAACGGGAACCTGCAGGGAGCGAACGAGCCATGCGCGCGGGGGTGTGGACTCAGCCTCCCGGAATCGTAGGAGGGCTTCCGTCGTGGCCTTGTCCCACTCTGGATGCGGCGCTTCCTCGGTGACGGCAAATGCCATCCCTTGTGCTTCCAGCCGGCTCACCGGTCGTTCGACCTGGTCGGAGATTGCCCCGCGTAGTTCGTCGAGGAAGTTCAGGAAGGTGCGGTAGCGATCCGCCGGGGAGGAGCCGTCGGCGGGGCCCGGACGATCGGTCAGTCGGTACCACCTCTCAGTCCTCGAGGTGAGGTACGGCGCGTTGTTCTCGGTGTCGGCTGCCATCAGGAGCAGAGCGCCCAGGCTCGTCACACTACCGGGATAGGCTCGCGGCAACCGCGCCCGAAGTCCCTCAAGTAGGGAGTCAAGGCTTTCCGGGTCGGGATCGGCCCAGACTTCGTCCAACAGCCCTGCCCAGTCGTCCGGATCTGCCTCGACCGCTTTGCTGACGTCATCCTTGAACATGAAGTGGAGCAGCGCGCCTGAGCGCTTCAGACCTTCGCTGAAGGTGGTGGGCCAACTTGGGTCGCCTGCGCGCATCTGATCTCTGGCCTGGCGAAGAGTCTCTGCGGCCTGGCGCTTGTGGTTGTGTTCCTGCTCCTCCAGGTCGTATGACTCATCCATCTGGATCGCCCAGCGCGCGAATCCGGCCACGGTGTAGGGAGTGACGGTGCTCGCACCGACCGTCCAGGCGGCGTAGGAGAGCAAGGGGAAGGACGTGATCGAAGTGCGCCCGCTATTGAACTTCTCCGTGAGTGCATTGACGATGGCTACGTAGGCCTCGCCACCGGGGGCCACATCCACGTCGAAGTGATCTCGGATGAACGGCCGGGACTGTCCCTCCAACGTCGGAAACGAGTTCGGCCGGGCCCAATAGAGCCCCTGGGACAGATTCCACCACACACCCGACACCTGTTGGGCATCGTCGAAGGTTTGGACGAACTCCGCTCTTGCACCAGCCGAGTCGTCCTCCGCGAAGCGAAGCGCAGTGGTGAAGATCCGCCACAGGTTATCGATGTCATCCGGCTGTCGGTCCTCGGCGAATCGGATGAACCATGAGTTCTGGTTGTTCATCACCGGAACACCTTCGAAGTCATCCGGTAATGGTGCGCGGACCCCCAGGGCATCGCCCAGTGCCTGGGCCACCCGGAGCCGGTTCCCGTCGCGGATCTGCCGGTTGAACGTAGCCATCACTGTGAACGGGTCGATGTCTGAGATCGGGCCGCTGGTCCCACCGGGGTACCTGTCCGTGCTGAACGTGCGCAGGAACCTTTCAGACTCAGCCAACCGGACGACGATCGCTGACAGTTCCTCGCGGTTGTCCTGGTAGTCAAGGAGCCGGGTGGCGAACTCTTGGTAGAAGGGGATCCAGGTGAACTCCGGCATCCGAGCGTACCGGTCCTTCCAGTACGGCTCTCCGAGGAAGGCGTCGATATCCTGCTTCCCGTCGGCGAAGGCAACATTGAGCAGTTGCCGGCCCCTCCAACCTGCTTCATCGACGCGCCAGATCGGGCGCATCGCCGTCCAGAAGTACCACTTCCGCGGCTCGTCATAGGCGCGCCAATCGACGTCAAGCCGAGCGGCGTCCGCATCGACCGAAAGTACCGTCCCGGTGCCGTAAATCGTCATGACCGAGGCGAGCCGGTCGGCGCTGAAGAACGGGAGGCCCTTGCTCTGGTTCGACACCGACTTACAGGCAATCCGATCCCCAGGCCGAACCTGAGCGATAGTCGAGCGGTGGGCATCCGGGTTCGGCGACGCCCATACTCCCTGTTCCATATACGCCGGAACGTCCTCGGGTGTCACCTCGACCGGCTTATTCACGAACCAGGCTACGTCCACTCTTCCGGGTTCCTGCGGTGGGCGGTCAACGGCGGCGTCCGGCATGGCAACCTTCCTGATCGGAGTCTCTACAACGACGTTATCCGCTCTGGAGCCGGTCCGGACCAAGACTGAGTCAGCGCTATCGCGGAAGAAGTGGAACGCTTTTCGACGTGGCACGATGCGTCCGTTGCCCGATCGTTGCACCCGCCTTTTGATGAAAGCATAATGTAAGCATGGCCAACGTCCTCGTCCGCGATGTCCCTGACGACGTTCATGCCGCACTGCAACGCAAAGCGGCCCAGCGCCGCCAATCCTTGCAGCAGTATCTCGCCGCTGAGTTGCGTCATCTGGCGGAGCGTCGCTCGATCGAGGAGGTCCTCGACGACATCGAAGCCCAGCACGGTGGGCGGGTGGGATTCCAGACCGCTGTCGAGGACCTCGATGAAAGCCGGGCGGCGGGATGATCATTCCCGCATGATCGTCGTCGATGCCTCTGTTCTCGCCAACGTCCTTGCCGATGATGCAACAGATGGCGACACCGCCCGGCGCGCATTGCGAGGCGTTACGGAGCTCACCGCGCCAGACCTGATCGACGTCGAGACGGTTTCCGTCCTCCGTAAGCGTTGGCTGCAGGGAACGCTGAGCGAGCAACGCTTGACCACCGCCGTGACTGACCTGCTACGCATGCCGTTCGAACGCGTCCCCACTCGGCGCCTCTTATCACGTGTCGTCGAACTCCGAGACAACATCAGCGCCTACGACGCCTGCTACGTCGCCCTGGCGGAACTCCTCGGGTGGGAACTCCTGACCGCTGACGACAGGCTCGCTAATGCTCCCGGGCGACGGTGCACAATCCGCGTGCTGAGGTGACGGGGCGGGCGCGACAGCCGAGGCACGTCAGTAATCGGCGCCCCGCATCACCGCCCGAAAGTTAGGCTTGTGCCGTGTGCCGGCCCCGCGGCGTGGCGCAAAAACACGCGGCCCGGCACGCGGGCACCAGAACAACACAGGCACAAGAATCAGAGAGGACAGCGAGTTGGCGCTCGATGACGATCGCTGGGTCGAGATCTCGCCCTCCCAGTTCGACCACGAAACCGCCGGCCTCAACCTCGTCCGCGAACTACTCCCCAACCTGGACCCCTACCGCGCCTGGTCCAACTTCGAGTTCCGCGATGATCGCGGCCGCTGGCACGAAGTGGACCTTCTGGTGCTCGCGAGGGACCAACTCCACCTGGTCGAGCTCAAGTATTACCGCGGCCTTCTCACCGGCGACGACCACACCTGGAAACGACCCAACCAGCGCCCCGAGGTCAACCCCCTCAAACTCGCCCGCCGCAAGGCCCAGTACCTCGCTTCCCGGCTCAAGGACTCCCTCGTCCAGTTCTCCCGCGAACACAACGTCAAGATCAATGACCTGCGCGACGGCGTCCCCTTCATCCAAGAATCCGTCTTCCTCCACCACGATCACTTCCGCTCCGAACTGAGCGAACAGGACGCAATCGGCCTCTACGGCCTGGACGGGCAAGAGAACCAAACCAACCTACCCGGCATCTCCGAACTCCTCCTTGCCGAGCCGCACCACCACCGCACCACCACCTCAACCCACGCCAACGTCGTCCCCATCCTGATGCAGCGCCTGGGCCTCAAGCCGAACCGCGAGCGCACCGCCGGCTCCTGGGTCATCGAGCACTCCCTGCTCAGCCAGGGCGAAGGCTGGCAGGACTGGTCCGCCCACCACCAGATCACCCCCGAGCAAAAGGCCCGGATCCGCTTCCGCGTCGCCCCCGAGGGCGCCAGCCAAGCCACCATCGAAGCCCTGAGCCAACTCGCCACCCACGAGTACGCCACCATGAGCCGTCTGGTCCACGATGGCCTACTGCGCCCGCTGGACGTCGTCGAATCCGAACTCGGCACCGGCACCGTCTACCCCGCCGACGAGAACCTACACCGCCTCGACCTTTGGCTCACCGGCCAAGAACTCACACTCGACACCCAACTCGCCATC
>Ga0079225_10002829_pt1 | contig 10088 bp, 7 predicted proteins | sample Poulit2012_FD_76344 | JGI IMG/M metagenome (GOLD analysis project Ga0079225, IMG submission 76344) | Agricultural soil microbial communities from Georgia to study Nitrogen management - Poultry litter 2012 | ecosystem: Environmental > Terrestrial > Soil > Agricultural land | place: USA: Georgia...
CGAGGAGCCGGTGATGCGGCCCGCACCGCAACGTCAGCTCGTCGGCGTGGGTGCGGGGTTGCCGGGCGTAGGCGGTGAGGTGGTGCACCTCGGTGAGGTTCGCCGGCACCGGGCAGCCCGGGTGGGTACAGCCGCGGTCGGTCGCGTAGAGCAGCAGCCGCTGCGCCGCGTTGGCCAGGCGTTTGCCGTGGTAGAGCGCCAGCGGTTTGGCGCCGTCGAACACCGCCAGATAGTGGTGGGAGCGGGCGGCGAGGCTTAAGACCTCGCTCATCGGCATCCAGGTGCCGCCCCCGGTGTGCGCTTTGGCGCCGGTGTTGGCGGCGCTGCCGGCGGCGGCTTCCAGATCGGCCAGGGTGGTGGTCACCACGATCGAGGCCGGCAGGCCGTTGTGGTCGCCGAGCTGACCGGAGGCCAGCATCGCCGTCGCCAGGGCGCCCAGCGCGTCGTGGTTGCGTTGCGCCTCGCTGCGCGAATCGTTGTCGATCGCCGCCTGGCTGGGCGTGCCGGTCAGGCAGGGGGTGGCGTCGTCGGGGTTGGCCATGCCCGGGGCGGCCCAGCGGGCCAACACCGCGTCGAGGGCGGCGCGGGCCGTCGGGGTGAGCTGGCCGCGCAGCGCGCTCATCCCGTCGCTGTCCTGTTTGCCCAGGACCAGCCCGCGGTGGCGGGCGCGTTCGGCGTCGGAGAAATGGCCGTCGGGGTCGAGGCAGTCCGCCAGGCGATCGGCGAGCCGTTTGAGCTCGTCGGGCCGGAACTGGGTGGCCAGCTCCGCGAGTTGGCGTTCGGCCTCGGCGGCGGCCTCCCGATCGACCTTGTGGGGCAGGTGATGCCAGAACGCGCGGATCACCTCGACGTGGGCGCGGTTGATCGCCCCGGCGCGCTGCGCCGCGGCGGTGTAGGGCAGCACCGGCTCCAGCGGCTGACCGTCGAGGGCACGACGCTCGGCCACATCGGCGGTGTGGGCCAGGCGCCCGCGGGCCTCCGCCCGGGTGACGTGCAGCCGGTCGGCGAGCACCCACGGCAGTTTGCCGCCGAGTTCCTCCTCGCCGGCATGCCCCAGCTCGTCGATCAACGAGTGCTCCAGCACCGGCAGCAGCCGGCGCCACACCTCGATGCGCTGCAGCAGCGCCAACCGCTCCGGGGTGGTGAGCACGTCGGCCGACAGGCTCAGCGCGTTCTGCAGATCGGCGTCCACCGCGTCGTAGACCGCGCCGATCTCCTCGCGCTGTGCCGTACACATGTTCGAATTCTAACGCGGCCGGCCGACAGCGCGCCGGCGCGCGAGTCCTCCTGGGGTCCCTCCCTGGGGACAGCGCCGGCACTGGGGATAACCTCACCCCCGCGGGGGCGACGCTCAGGTCTGGTAGCGCAGGATGCTCTCGGCCACGCAGGCCGGTTTCGCCGAGTTCTCCACCTCCACGGTGGTCGTCAGCACCAGCTGATGGGTGCCGCCGCCCAGATCGCTCACCTCGACGACGTCGACCCGGGCGCGAAGCCGCGATCCGACCGGCACCGGCGCCGGGAACCGCACCTTGTTCAGCCCGTAGTTGATGCCCATCTTGACCCCGTCCAACCGAAACAGGCTGTGGTGCAGCCGGGGCAGCAGCGCCAGCGTCAGAAAACCGTGGGCGATGGTGGTGCCGAACGGCCCGGCGGCGGCACGCTCGGGGTCGACGTGGATCCACTGATGGTCGCCGGTGGCGTCGGCGAACAGGTTGACCTGCTCCTGGCTGATCGTCAGCCAGTCGCTGGTGCCGATCGACGCGCCCTGCAGCGCCGCCAGCTCACTGATCGATGAGAACACCCGCATGGGCTCACTTCCTCTCGGTTGGGTGGGGATCTCGGGGGGTCACCAGACCCTCCTGCACGACGGTGGCGACCCGTTGCCCGTCGGCGCCCACCAGGGCCGCGGTGACCACGCCGCGCCCCCGGGATGCCGCCGGCGACGCCGACGCCAGCAGGTTCCACCGGTCGGCGCGGATCGGGTGGTGAAACCAGACCGCGGTCCCGGTGGTGCCGGTGCGATGGCTGCGCCGTTCCAGTGCATGGCCGTGCACCTGCAGCGCCGGGTCGGTCATGTACACGTCGGTGGTGTAGAGCGCGGCCGCGGCGTGCACCAGCGGATCGGCGGGCAGCGCCACCGTGGCCCGCCACCAGAAGTGGCGCCGGAACCGTGTGCCCGAGCCGCGGTCGCTGATCCGGATGTCGAGTTCCTCCAGCGGCATCGACGGGGCGGGCCCGGCCGGGCCGGTGGGCGCCAACGTCGCCGGGTCGTCCACGACGGCCGGTGCCGCGCCGTGTTCGGGCCCGGGCAGCGGCGCGGCGAATGCCACCGTCGCGGCACTCAACAGCCTCTGACCCTGCATCGCTCGCACGTGACGCACCGCGGTGGTGCGCCCGTCGGTGAGCACCTCCACCCGATAGTCGACCGGGTCCCCGGCCGCGCCGGCGCGCAAGAACTGCAGCTGCAGGGCGGTCGGCGCGCGGCGCGGATCCACGGTGCGCCCGGCGGCCATCAGGGTCTGTGCGGCCAGCTGGCCGCCGTAGGTGCGTTTGCCCGCCGGCCCGCCGCCGGGGCCGATCCACCCCCCGTCACCGGTAGCGGTGCCCTGCAGCAACTCCAGCAGTCGGCTCATCGCGGCCGCGCCGTCGCCACGACCCCGTCCTGCTCCAGGCGCCGGATCTGGGCATCCGACAGGCCGAGCAGCTCGGTGAGGACCGTCGCGGTGTCGGCACCCAGCGCCGGTGCCGCCGCCGCGCGCGGGTGTGCGCCGTCGATCGCCAGCGGCGACCCGGCGGCGTGATAGGGCCCCACCCCCGGTTGGTCCAGGGTGTCGAACAGCGGGTTGGCGGTGACGCGTGGGCCGGCGGCGACCTCCCCGAAGCTGCGGTAGCGCTCCCACAGAATGGAGGTCGCCGTCAGCTCCGCCTCGATCGTGGCGGCGTCGTGGCGCCGGAACCAGTCTGCGAACAGACCGCCGAGGACCTCACGGTGCCCAAACCGATCCCCTTCGTCGGCGAAGTCGACCTCAAGGGCATCAGCCAGGGCCGCAACGGCTTTGGTGGCGCCGGTGACGTCGACCAGATCGCGGAAATGGCGTCCGGTCAACGCCACCACCATGAAGTCGACACCGTCGGCGCTGGTGAAGGTCTGACCGTACTGGCCGTAGAGGGCGTTGCCGAGTCGGGGCCGCTCGCGGTCGGTGACCATCGGCTCGGTCAGAAAGCCCAGCGACCCGGCGGTGGCCAGAGCGACGTTCTCCAAAGCCAGGCTCATCCGGCTGCCCTGCCCGGTGCGGTCCCGGTGGTGCAGCGCCGCGCTCACCCCCAGGGCGGCATACAGCCCGCATGCCACGTCCCAGGCCGGCAGCGCGTGGTTGATCGGGCCCGCGTGGCCGGCCGGGCCGGTCACCAGCGGGAAGCCGACCCCGGCGTTGACCGTGTAGTCCACACCGGTGGTGCCGTCGGCGCGTCCGAGGATCTCGACGTGGATCAGGTCCGGCCGCTCGGAGACCAGTTCGTCGTAGGAATGCCACTGGCGTCCAACGACGTTGGTGATCAAAACCCCGGCGGAGGCGATCAACTCCCGGACCAGACGCTGGCCGTCGTCGCCGCGCAGATCCACGGCCACCGATCGGATCCCCTTGTTCAGTCCGGTCCAGTAGATGGAGGTGCCGCTGTCGGCCAACGGCCAGCGGTGATAGTCGGCGGGGCCGGTGATCGGGTCGACGCGGACGACGTCGGCGCCGAGCTGGGCCAGGGTCATCCCGGCCAGCGGCACGGCGACGAAGCTGGCGATCTCGATGATCCGGACCCCGGCCAGCGGGGACGAGGCGGCGGCGCCGGCGTGCTCAGTCATGATGGGCATCATCGCAGATCACGACTCGGTCACGCGAGGGCGCTGCCCCGAGGCCCAATCGTTAGCTAACCGCGATGCGCCACAACGGCGTTGACACAGCGGCAATCCGACGACGCCGTGTTTGACTTCCGACGAACAACCAATCGACCGCAATCGACGCGGCGGATGAAAGTTGGGATGGATAGGGAAAATGAAGTTCATTGAGAAGTTGCGAGGCGCAGCCACCCGGTGGCCACGCCGACTGACGATCGCGGCGATCGGCGCGGCCCTGGTGCCCGGAATGATCGGCGCGGTCGGCGGTGCGGCCACCGCGAACGCGTTCTCCCGGCCCGGGTTGCCGGTGGAGTACCTGCAGGTGCCGTCGGCGTCGATGGGCCGCGACATCAAGGTCCAGTTCCAGGGCGGCGGCCCGCACGGCGTCTACCTGCTCGACGGCCTGCGCGCCCAGGACGACTACAACGGCTGGGACATCAACACCCCCGCCTTCGAGGAGTTCTACCAGTCGGGCCTGTCGGTGATCATGCCGGTCGGTGGGCAGTCCAGCTTCTACACCGACTGGTACCAGCCGGCCTGCGGCAGCGACGGGTGCGAGACCTACAAGTGGGAGACCTTCCTGACCCAGGAGCTGCCCACCTATCTGGCCGCCAACCACGGCGTGTCCCAGCAGGGCAACGCGGCGGTCGGGTTGTCGATGGCCGGTGGATCGGCGTTGACCCTGGCGGCCTACCACCCCGAACAGTTCCCCTACGCCGCCTCGCTGTCGGGCTTTTTGAACCCGTCGGAGGGCTGGTGGCCGACGCTGATCGGGTTGGCGATGAGCGACGCCGGTGGCTACAGCGCCAACGACATGTGGGGCCCGACCAGCGACCCGGCATGGCAGCGCAACGACCCGATGGTGCAGATCCCGCGGCTGGTGCACAACAACACCCGCGTCTGGGTGTACTGCGGCAACGGCACCCCGAATGAGCTGGGCGGCAACGACCTGCCGGCGAAGTTCCTGGAGGGTCTGACGCTGCGCACCAACCAGACCTACGAGCAGAACTACCTGGCCGCCGGGGGCACCAACGGCGTGTTCAACTTCCCGCAGGACGGGACGCACGCCTGGCCGTACTGGTTCCAGCAGCTGCAGGCGATGAAGCCGGACATGCAGCGCACGTTGGGTGCCACCCCGGCCACCTGAGCCCATCCCACGCATCGGCGGCAGCGCAATCCAGCGCTGCCGCCGATGTTTTTCTGCGGTCAGTCCCGCACGCGCAGCACGACTTTGCCGGTGGCGGTGCGATTCTCCAGGGCGGCGATCGCGGTGGCCGCCTCATCGAGCGGGTAGACCACCGGTTCGGGGGCCGCCAGGCGTCCGCCTGCCAGCAGCTGATGCAGCTCGTCCCACTGCTCGCTCAACGCACCGGGATGGCTGCCCGCCCACGCGCCCCAACCGACACCGACCACGTCGATGTTGTTGAGCAGCAACCGGTTGACCTTCACCGTCGGGATCTCCCCGCCGGTGAACCCGATCACCAGCAGCCGGCCCGCCGGGGCCAGTGACCGCAGCGAGTCGGTGAAACGGTCGCCGCCCACCGGGTCGACCACCAGGTCCACGCCACGTCCGTCGGTCAGCTCCTTGACGGCGTCTTTGAACCCGTCGACGAGCACCACGTCGGTGGCGCCGGCGGCGGTGGCCACCGCCGCCTTCTCCTGGCTGCTGACCACCGCGATCGTGCGGGCCGCCCCCAGCACCGGGGCCAGCCGCAGTGCGGCGGTGCCGATCCCGCCGGCGGCGCCGTGCACCAGCACGGTCTCGCCGGCGGCGAGCCGGCCGCGCAGCCGCAACGCGAAATGCACCGTCAGATCGTTGAACAACAGCCCCGCACCGGCGGCGAACCCGATGGTGTCGGGCAGCGGGAACACCCGGTCGGGGCGCAGCGCGGCCACCTCGGCCATCCCGCCGGCGAGCATGGTCAGCCCGACCACCCGATCCCCCGGGCGCACCCCGGCACCGTCGGGGGCGGCGCGCACCACCCCGGCCACCTCGGCGCCGGGGACGAACGGCGGGTCCGGCCGGTACTGGTAGCGCCCCCGGGTCAGCAGCGCATCGGGGAACGCCACCCCGGCCGCGTGCACGTCGACCACCACCAGCCCGTCGTCGCCGGGCTCGTCGACCTGCCGGATCTCGATCGCTGCGGGACCGTCGAGCCGGGTCACCACTGCCGCACGCATCGTCACGTCTTGGTACTCCTTTGTCGCGTCGGTTCAGCCACCAGCCTCGTGATGGCCTGCAGGGGGATCGGGAGCCAGCTGGGGCGGTGACGGGCCTCGTAGCCCGCCTCGTAGATCGCCTTGTCCAGCTCGTAGGCGGTGAGCACCGCCGCGGCGTCGCGGGGGTCGGCGCCGGACTCGGCGGCGTAGCCGTCGCAGAACGCGGCCCGGTTGCGCGCGATCCACTCCCCGGCGCGCACCGCCAGCTGCTTGCGCGACGCCGGGTCCAACAGCGGCTCGTGGGCGGCGTAGTCGTAGGAGCGCAGCATGCCGGCGACGTCGCGCAGCACCGAGTCCGGGGCGCGGCGCACCGGCAGGGGCTGGCCCGGCTCGCCCTCGAAGTCGATGAGCAGCCAGCCCTCCGGGGTGCGCAGCACCTGTCCGAGATGCAGATCGCCGTGGATGCGCTGCACGGAGATCGACGTCTCGGACAGGTGCCGGAAGCGCTCGGCGGCGGCGGCCACGTGCGGACGCAGTTGCGGCACGGCCGCCGCGGTGGCCCGGAGCCGCTGCACGGCGGCGTCGACGGGGAAGACGTCGCGCCCGGACCCGAGGTGTTCGGCGAGGGTGGCGTGCACCGCGGCCACCGCCTGACCGAGCCGGTGGGATTCGGCCGCGAAATCCCCGCCCACCTCGTAGGCGTACAGGTCGGCCTCGGCGAACAGGTCCCGCACACTGGCAGTGGCCATGGCCCAGCCCTCGGCGGAGTTGGCGGCGTACTGCGCGACCATGCCCAGCGGGGTGGGCTTCCCGCCGGCCATCAGCTCGTAGGAGCCGAGCAGCCGGGCCACGTGCGGGCTGCCGGCGCGGCCGAGCACCCGGTTCAACTCGATGTCGGGGTTGATCCCGGTGTGCAGCCGGCGGAACACCTTGAGGATCGCGTCCTGGCCGAAGATCACGCTGGTGTTGGACTGTTCGGCGTCGCCGACCCAGCACGGCTCGCCCAGCGGCAGCGTGACGTCGGGTTCGGCGGTGAAGTCGATCCGGTCCAAATCGGCGCTGCGGGCCGCCGAGGAGTCGATCAGCTCCAACAGGAACCCGGCGACGGCCGGGTCGTAGAGACCGTCGTAGCCGGTGCGTCCGTCGTCGACGCCGATCTTCGCGACGTTGTGGTACTCCGGCGGCGGTTCGGCGTCCCAGCCGACCAGCACCTGGTAGCGCTCGGCGAACCCGTCGGTGTAGTGCACCTCGAGCAGCACCAGGTCCACGTCGTCGCGCAGCGCGATCACCCGGCCGGGGTGCGCCGAGGCGATCTCGCGGGTGCGTCCGGCGTACCAGCGCTGCCCGACCAGCCAGTCGGCGAACGGCAGTTTCATCGGCGCCTCACCCCTCCCCTTCGGATTCGGTGAGTTGGAACCAGTAGAAGCCGTGGCCGGGCAGCGTCAACAAATAGGGCAGCTGCCCGATGCGCGGGAACGGCACGTGCCCGGTGAGCTCCACCGGGGTGAAGCCGGTCCAGTGCTGCAGGTTCAACTCGATGGGCTGCGGGAACCGGGACAGGTTGTGCACGCACAGCACGGTGTCGCCGGGCTCGTCGTCGCCGAGCTCGCGCACGTAGGCGAGCACCGACGGGTTGGATCCGCCCAATTCGCGGAACGCGCCGGTGGCGAACGCGTCGTAGCGGCGGCGCACCGCCAGCATGGTGCGGGTCCAGTTCAGCAGCGACGTGGAGGTGTCCCGCTGGGCCTCGACGTTGACCGACTGGTAGCCGTAGACCGGGTCCTGGCAGGGCGGCAGGTAGAGCCGGCCCGGGTTGGCGGTGGAAAAACCCGCGTTGCGGTCCGGCGTCCACTGCATCGGGGTGCGCACCCCGTCGCGGTCGCCGAGCCAGATGATGTCGCCCATGCCGATCTCGTCGCCGTAGTACAGGATCGGCGAGCCCGGCAGGCTCAGCAGCAGCGCGGTGAACAGTTCGATCTGGCCGCGATCGTTGTCCAGCAGCGGGGCCAGCCGGCGCCGGATCCCCACGTTGGCCTTCATCCGCGGGTCCTTGGCGTACTCGGCGTACATGTAGTCGCGTTCGTCGTCGGTGACCATCTCCAAGGTCAGCTCGTCGTGGTTGCGCAGGAAGATGCCCCACTGCGCCAGCGCCGGGATCGGCGGGGTCTGGGCCAGGATCTCCGAGATCGGGAACCGGGATTCGCGGCGCACCGCCATGAAGATGCGCGGCATCAGCGGGAAGTGGAACGCCATGTGGCATTCGTCGCCGCCGGCCGCGGGGTCACCGAAGTACTCGACGACGTCGGCGGGCCACTGGTTGGCCTCGGCCAGCAGCACCCGGCCGGGGAACTCCTCGTCGACGACCCGCCGGCAGCGTTTGAGGAAGGCGTGGGTCTGCGGCAGGTTCTCGCAGTTGGTGCCCTCCCGCTCGAACAGGTACGGCACCGCGTCCAGCCGGAACCCGTCGATGCCCAGATCCAGCCAGAACCGCAGCACGTCGAGCATCGCCTCGGCGACCGCCGGGTTGTCGTAGTTGAGGTCCGGCTGGTGGGAGAAGAAGCGGTGCCAGTAGAACTGGCGGCGCACCGGGTCGAACGTCCAGTTGGATTCCTCGGTGTCGACGAAGATGACGCGGGCGTCGGCGTAGCGGTCGCTGGTGTCGCTCCACACGTAGAAGTCGCCGTAGCGGCCCTCGGGGTCGCGGCGCGACTCCTGAAACCACGGGTGGGCCTCCGAGGTGTGGTTCATCACCAGGTCGGTGATGATCCGGATGCCGCGCCGGTGCGCCTCGTCGAGCAGGGTGACGAAATCGTCGACGGTGCCGAACTCGGGCAGCACCTTGTAGAAGTCGCGGATGTCGTAGCCGCCGTCGCGCAGCGGCGAGTCGTAGAACGGCGGCAGCCACAGGCAGTCGACACCGAGCCAGGCCAGATAGTCCAGCTGCTCGGTGAGCCCGCGCAGGTCCCCGATCCCGTCGGCGTCGGAGTCGTAGAACGCCCGGACCAGCACCTCGTAGAAGACGGCCCGTTTGAACCAGGTGGGATCGGCGGGAAGCGCCTTGGCGCTGTCGAAATCGTCGGCGCTGGGGTGTTCGACCACTCCGCCGGCGACGTGGCTGCCGACGGTGGGGGCGTCGGTGCCCGGATCCGTGCCGCTGCTCACACCCGCATCGTCGCTAACCCGCCGGGCCGACCGCCAGGACGATGTTGGCGCTCTGCTCGCCGCCCTGCGGGCTGCGCCAGCGCAGCTCGACGGTGTCGCCGGGGTGGTGCTGGTCGATCACCCGGGTCAGCGTGGTCGCCGAGTCGATATCGTCGCCGGCCAGCGCGAGCAGGATGTCGCCGCGGCGGACGCCGGCCTGCTCGGCGGGGGTGTTGTTGAGGACCTGGACCACCTTGACGCCCGAGCCGCCGGCGTCGACCACCCCGATGCCCAGGAAGGGGGTCGCCCCGATGTGGACGGTGTCCGAGGCGTTGCCCGACCGGATCTGGTTGGCGACGGCCATCGCCTGGTTGATCGGGATCGCGAAGCCCTCCCCGCCGGGCTGCGCCATCTTGTAGTTCTCCGAGGCCGCGGTGTTGACCCCGATCACCTCGCCGGCCGCGTTGACCATCGGGCCCCCGGAGTCGCCGGGGCGCAGCGGGGTGCTCGCCCGGATCATCCCGGTGAGCGTCTCCGAGGCGCCGGTCAGGTCGTCGGAGGCCGACACGGTCTGGTCCAGGGCGGTCACGGTGCCGGGCACCGCGCTGGGGGTGCCGCCCTGACCGCCGGCGTTGCCCATCGAGATGACGTCGTCGCCGACCGCCACCGAGTTGGAGTCGCCGATGGTGGCCACCGGCAGGCCGGTGGCGCCGCGCAGCTTGATCAGCGCGACGTCGTGGGTGCGGTCGTAGCCGAGCACCTCGACGTCGTAGCTCTGCTGGTTGGCCACCGACATCGCCGAGACCTCGGTGGCCCCGGCGATGACGTGGTTGTTGGTCAACACCACGCCGCTGGGGTCGAGCACGATGCCGGTGCCCGCGCTCACCGCGCGCGCGTA
>Ga0079225_10002830_pt1 | contig 10086 bp, 8 predicted proteins | sample Poulit2012_FD_76344 | JGI IMG/M metagenome (GOLD analysis project Ga0079225, IMG submission 76344) | Agricultural soil microbial communities from Georgia to study Nitrogen management - Poultry litter 2012 | ecosystem: Environmental > Terrestrial > Soil > Agricultural land | place: USA: Georgia...
CGCAACACGGCCAGCCCCTGTGGCGTTAAAGTCCCCAGGTCACCGCCGGAACCTTTGACCCAGCACAAATCTACGGACTTCCCAGTTGCTGGGTCGTGGCCATTTCCTTTGGCTGAGGTATTGCCGCCGGCAAAGTTAGTGTTCCGAGGATCCGCACCCAAGCGATTCGATCGTGTTATGAGGTCGTTTACTATTTCGTTCACGAAACTTTCCCTTCTATGGGTTCTGCATGGTTATGCTCGAACACCAATGGTGAGCAATAAGTTTGTGTAGATGCGCTGATCGCCGGTCGCAACGAGAAGCGCTAGATCGGGAGAACGGCAGGCATCATAAAAATCAAACCGCCCTAGTTCTTGCCAGGATGCGTTTGATTCCAAGCGCTCACGAAAGCCGGCATGCGCTGGAATCGGAGTGTCGTCGTCCGGAATCATTACGGTTGCTTCTTCTATCGGAACGGATGCTAAAACTGCGTCCAGTACCTGATCCACATCTAGTAAGCCCGGGCGCAGATTAAGGTAAATTCTCTCCACTGCGCGCTCTGCGCCGGTGCTGTGCGGATAATTACCATCGGCCAATAGGACCTTGGAACCGTGGCCCGCCGCTGCTAAAGCACGAATGAGGGGAGGATGAATCAATGTGCTCAAAAGCATTTAGGATTCCTTGCCATCTTCCGCAAAGGAACTACCATATTGGCCTCGCATCGCGACGAGTCGTTCGACTTCCGCATCCGGTAAATCTCGTTCACCGTTTATCTGCCTACTGAGATACGTGATTTTCGCCATGTACTCCAGGCGCTCCATGTTCAAATAAGCCGCCATGAGATCCAGCCCCCACGTCAGCGCGCCGTGGCTTTCCATCAGACACCCGCGATGAGTTTTTACTACGGGCACGATGCCGTCCGCGACGGCATCCGTTGACGGGGTTCCATACTCCGCTAGCGGCACTTCTGGCATGTGTATAACTGATTCAGGAAGCATGCGCCCGTTTAACGCTTCACCTTTGATGGCAAAAACAGTTGCGTAAACCGGGTGTGCGTGCAGGACCGCACCAACGTCCGGCGCGGCTTTATAAACCCGCAAATGCATGGGCAATTCTGATGTTGGCTTTACTCCCGGTTCCGCCGCTATTACGTTTCCCGCAAGGTCTACTTTGCAAATCATCTCCGGGGTCATAAATGCTTTGCTGACCGAAGCGGGGGTCGCGAGGAATTCATCGGGGCCCAGTTGCACCGTGATATTGCCGTCATTGGCCGCAACCATCCCGACGTCCACTAATTTCTTGCCGATCTCGCACATGAACTCCCGTGCCTGACGTTCTGAAGTTCCCATATTCCTCTCCTGACGGCTAAAAATGTGCCGCAAATTTATGTTTCCTGACAATTGGTTGTTATGAACTACCGAGGTTCCCGAGCCGCAGATGCGCCCCGGTGCGTACATCAGGCTCATAACGAACTTGCCCAAAAGATTGCGCAATGACGCCACGCGATTGTGTCGAATCCGTAATAACGCCACTGGCTTCCAACTGCGCCAGCACGTTACCGACGGCTGTGGCCTCGGCCGGGCCGGCCAGCACGGGCAATCCTGTTGCGTCAGCTGTGAGCTGACATAACAGCTCATTCCGCGCCCCACCTCCGATAAGATGTACGGTCTCGACCGCCCGGCCCGTTACTGCAGCCAAGTCTGCAATGGAGTCTCGATACGCCACGGCAAGACTTTCAAGTAAAAGCCTCATTAGCTGCCCCCGGCTCTTAGGAACAACGCCGAAATTTTCCGTGCAATAGCGCAAGATCTTTTCCTGCATCTCCCCGGGCGTGCCAAATACTGGGTCATTAGGGTCAAAAACCACCTCGAGTGACTGCGCTTGAAGCGCTTCCTCCAGCAAGGCAGCAATGTCAACCTGCTCGCCCGCGGCTTCCCACTCACGCTGACATTCCTGCAAGATCCACAGACCCGTGATGTTCTTAATCAACCGGTTGCCGCCATCAACGCGCACCTCATTGGAAAAACCGTGCTCAAACGCTTCCGAACTCAACACCGGCTGCTCGGTAGGGCAACCCAAAATCGACCAACTACCGCAGGAAATAAATACTGATTCTGCAGATTGTCCAGTGGCGTGGACTGCGCAGGCGGTGTCATGCCCGCCCACATCAATTACTTGTACGTCGGAACCGATACCAAGGGCGGCGGAAAGCGGACCCAGGACTCTTCTGCCCGGTCGAATTGGCCCCAGCCAGTTTTCTTCTAGTCTGAGGGCGCGAAAAACCTCTGACGACCACTGGGGTTTGCCAGCTACGGTTAGCCCGGTTGTACCGGCAATGGCCCAGCCCCAGTTCTGCTGGCCGCTTAATCGATAGGCGAAATAGTCAGGCAGTAGTTGTAACTGGGTTACGCGCTCGCGTAGGGATGGGTCAGCGCTCAGATCGGCATATAACTGGTTGACGGTATTGATGTCGGCGGGTTGCACCCCCGTAGCGCTAAAGGCTTGCCACTGCGGCCATCTGGCAGTTAACGTGTCTCGTTTTAAGGCGGTACGTGCGTCCCGATACGCTTGGGCTGCGCCGATCTGATGGCCCGCATCATCGAGCAATACATAATCCACGCCCCAGGTATCAACCGCGAGGGAATCGAGTTTCAGCCCGGCGTCGGCGACTTTACGTAGACCATTGGTTATTTCGGCAAATATGCGTTCAACGTCCCAAGTGAGTCGGTCCCCGCGTGGCACTATCTCGTTTTCGAACCGGTAGACCGGCTCCATCTCAAGACGTTCGCCATCAAACTTCCCGACAACGATCCGACCCGAACTGGAGCCAAGGTCTACAGCGGCTGCGACATGCACTGGTTTAGTCAACGATATAGCGGGCCGAAGTTTTTACAGGCCGCAAAATCAGCTGCTTCCAGTTGCTCCGTACCAAAAAGACTCCATACCTTCGGGCGGAAGATATCCTCGTCCGGGACGTTATGCATATTCACTGGAATCCGCAGCATTGCTGCCAAAGTGATTAGCTCGGCACCAATGTGGCCGTAACTGAGCGCCCCATGGTTGGCACTCCACTGGTTCATAACCTCGTATCCAGAGGTAAACGCTCCCTCGCCTGTCAGGCGCGGGACGAACCAAGTGCTTGGCCAGGTGGGGTCCGTACGATCAACAAGGGTGTTATGGACCTCATCAGGCAACGTAACCGTATAGCCTTCAGCGATCTGCAAAACCGGGCCCAGGCCGCGCACGATGTTGATGCGCGACATGGTCAGTGGCATATCCGCCTCGGTGGTGAAGCGGGTAGAGAATCCGCCGCCCCGGAAGTAACCGCGATTGGCCGGATGGAATGTTGTTGCATCAAGGCACGCGTCTATTTCATCGTCGGTAATTTCCCAAAAAGGCTTCATTACCGGAGCGCCATCTTTTTGCAGTTTGCCCGTCGCATCGAGAGTGGCCGAGCCGGAGTTGCGCATATCGATGATGCCATCGGCTGCTCGCCCCGTCAGTTTGTGTCCCGTTACTCTCTCGACCGATTCGGGGCTCCAAAATGTCCGAACATCAGCGAAAAGCTGTGCACTATTCGTCAGTAAATGCCCAAACAGCATCACTACGCCGTTCAGTGAATCATTCTCCGTAGCCATCAAATACGGCGCACGCGGGCCATCCCAGTCAAAACTCGTATTTAGAATCGTCTCGAGGAAGTCGCCGTTTGGCTTGAAGTCAGTCCATTGTCGTTGGCCCTGAAAACCGGCGAGAATCGCGTTGCGGCCCAGGGCTTCCTCACCGAATCCAGCGTCTGCGAGCGCGGGGTTGCCCACCATGAGGTCGCGCGCTGCCAGCGTCATTTTGGTCACGTAGCGCCACTGCTCGTCATGTTCTTCTTTGGTGAAGCGGTCGTCTTCCGCGTTGGGATCGTAGCCTTGCGTGCAATTCTCCCGCACCCATTTGTGTGCCCGCTCGAATTCGTCGGCGTCATAAATCCCTTCGATGATGCGCCGTTCAATCTCGCTGGAATCGACAAACTCATTACGCATGCCGAGATACTCTTGGAAAAAGTCCTCCTGCACCATTGAGCCCGCAATTCCCATCGAGACGCCACCAATCGAGAGGTAGCTTTGCCCACGCATATTCGCGACCGCTAAACCCGAGCGCGCAAAGCGCAATAGCCTCTCACGCACATCGTCGGGGATGGTTTCGTCATCGGCATCCTGGACGTGGCGACCATAAATTCCGAAAGCGGGAATTCCTTTTTGGGCGTATCCGGCGAGGACTGCCGCGAGATAAACTGCTCCCGGGCGCTCACTTCCATTGAAACCCCATACCGCGTGCGGCATGTTTGGATCCATATCCATCGTCTCGGTGCCATAACACCAACAGGGGGTAACCGTAATCGTTAATCCGACTCCCTCCCTGGAAAACTTCTCGGCGCATGCCGCCGCTTCCGCAACGCCGCCGATAGCGGTGTCCGCAATAACACATTCCACTGCGCTACCGTCCCGGTGCCGAAGTTCTGCAGAAAGCATGTCCGCGACTCGCTGCGCTAGACCCATGGTCTGTCCTTCCAGCGACTCACGCACACCGCGGCGCCGCCCGTCGATAGTCGGACGAATACCGATTTTGGGCAGACTCGACATATTTGATCTCCTTGGTGCTCAACGGCGCCAAAGGCGCCAAACTTCTTCGATGGACAACAGCGAATCGCCCGGGAGCTTTTTAAAGGCCCGGGCAACCGCACTTGAGAGTTATTCGTAAATTACGTCTTGGATCGTCTCGTCGTCGATATTGTCCGCGTCGTACCAGTAGAACCCGGTGTCAATCTCGGAATCGACGCTTTCACCGTTGATGATCTTGTAAGCCGCCATCACGGTTTCATAGCCGATCCCAACTGGGTTCTGGGTGATTGCGCCAGCCATGACGCCATCACGGATCGCATCTATCTGCGCTTTACCGGAGTCGAAGCCCACGACAACGACGTCGTCACGGCCGGTCTCTTCAATGCCATTGACAAGGCCGATCGCAGACCCTTCGTTGCAGCCATAGAAGCCCGCAAGATCGGGATTACTTTCTAAGATGGCTCGGGTGATGTTGGTGGACTCTAAGTGGTCACCGCCACCGTATTGAATGTCTACAACCTCAACGTTTGGCTCGTTTTCCTCAATGTATTCAACGAAGCCATCGCGTCGGTCAATGCCGGTAACTGAGGTCTGGTCATGGCATATTACCGCTACGTCTCCCTCATTACCGATAAGATCAGACATTTGCTTAGCGGCCTCGGCAGCTGCCGCCTTATTGTCTGTCGCTGCGGTCGTTACCGGAATATCGGATTCGACCCCGGAGTCAAAAGCTACGATTGGAATGCCGCGGGCTTCGGCTTCTTCCAAAATAGGAAGTGCTGCTTGGGAGTCTAGAGCCGCAATACCCAGCGCGTCGGGGTTGCTATCTAGCGCGGTCTGCAACTGGTTAATTTGCTGTTCGACTTCTGATTCATCATCCGGACCGTCAAATGTAACCGTTATGCCAAGCTCTTCTGCAGCTTCATCCGCACCTTGTTTTACCGACTGCCAGAACTGGTGCTGGAAGCCCTTCGATATCAAAGCGATGCTGAGATCTTCATCACCATTACCGTCGCCGTTGTCGTCGCCGTTGTCGGAACTAACCTCTCCGCCGTTATCCGAATCACCATCAGCTCCGTTGCCGTCTGCGTCTGAGCAGGCGCTCAGTCCCAGAGCGAGAGCCGCGATTGCGGCAGTGGTACCAATTGTTCTTCTCATCCTTTTCTCCTTCATTTTGCTTAGTTCTTTGTTGTTGCCTAGTTACCCGTTAGGTTGCTCGAGGAATCTCATTACGCCCTCCTGCAGGGTTTGTGATGGGACATGTCTCAAGCGGCTACGTCGCTGCCTCCTTGCGGCGACGCAAGTTATCGGCATAGACCGCGATCAGGATCACTATCCCTATTGCGACCCTTTGCCACTCTTGAGGGATTGACATGATTTGCAAACCATTTGACAACTCCGCCATCAATAAAGCCCCAATAAGGGTTCCGATTATTGAGGCTCGCCCACCCGCAAGTGACGTGCCGCCGATGACGACCGCCGCAATTGCTTCAAGTTCATACCCAATCCCAAGGGCCGGTTGCGCTGAGTTGAGACGGGAAGCCATTACAATCCCCGCTAAGCCCGTGAACGCACCGGCAAGAACATAGATGCGCAAGAGCCACCTACGCGTGTTAATTCCCGAAATCCTGGTAGCTTCTTCATTCGAGCCGATTGAGAGCGAGTACCGGCCAATTAGCCCCTTATTCATAAGGATTGCGGCGATAATTGTGGCGATAAAGAAGATCAAAACCGCATTAGGAAATCTCGGGCCCGGAATAATCGATCCGCGCGCTATCTCCCCAAAGCCGGCCACATCAGTGAAGTAAATCGGTTTGGTTCCCGAAATAACGAGAGATAATCCCTGAGCGACCATCATCATCGCCAGCGTTGCGATGAACGGGGGGATCCGCAGGTAGGCCACGTTAAAACCGTTAATAAGGCCCAGAACGACGCCCGCCAGTAATCCGAGCAGTAAGCCCACGGGTAAGGGCAGTCCCAGGTATTCTTCATTCAAAAACACCCCAGTCATAACAGCGCACAGCGTCATACCAGTACCAACACTCAAGTCGATACCAGCGGTCGCGATGATAAATGTTGCTCCCAGAGCCAAAATTCCCGTAACAGCTGCCGACATGAGCAGCCCGGTGAAGTTAGACCAACTAAGAAAATTGGGGCTTGCAAATGAGAAGAAAATGAAGAGCAAAATCAGTGCGCCAAACGCAAGCATTTGCTGCAGACGGGCGCTGATCTTCTGTCGCTGATTTACGGGCGCTGTTTCTCCGTGCATTGGCTCTTGTAGATCGGCTGATGTTACCTCCGACGATGGAGTTCCACTCATCACGCTGCTCCTATTTGGTTCGCTTGAAATGCGGTCGCCAATTCCATAATCGATTGCTGGTTGGCACTGTCTCGATCAAGTTCCCCCGTGATCCGGCCCTCAGCCATCACTACTATTCGATCTGACATCCGCAGCACTTCTGGTAGCTCTGAAGAGATCATGATGATCGACTTGCCCTGCGCTACCAACTCATCGAGCAATTGATAAATCTCTTCTTTCGCCCCGACATCAATGCCGCGGGTGGGCTCATCAAAAATTAGAACGTCGCAGTCTCTCGCAAGCCACTTAGCAATAATGACTTTCTGCTGATTACCACCAGAGAGGTTGCGAATGACCTGATTTAAAGACGGCGTCTTAACGCGCAAACGAGAGACGTACTCGTTGGCTAAACCTCGCACGCCACGATCATCAATTAATGAGTGCCATCCCGCGTATCGGTAGAGACTTGCCAAAGCCACATTGGAACGCACATCGTGATCGAGTAGCAGACCGAGGTTTTTACGGTCTTCAGACAGATAACCGATGGAATGACGCACCGCATCGGCCGGATGATTGATCGTCACCTGCTTGTTGTTAACGGTTATCGTTCCGCTGCTGCGCTCATCAGCGCCCACCAGCGCCCGCGCAGTCTCTGTCCGGCCAGCCCCCATTAGACCGGCGAAACCTAAAATTTCACTTTTCCGCAGGGTGAACGACACATCTTTTAAGAGGTCCGGGGTGGATAATCCCTCAACTTCTAAGACAATTTCTTCGCCCCGTTTGCGCTCATGGCGGTGTTGATCTTCAATTTCCCGGCCCACCATGAGCGAGATGACCTCCCGCATTTCGGTTTTCTGCGTGATGAGGGAATCAATGTATTTCCCATCCCGCAGAACCGATACGCGATCAGTAATTTCGTCGATCTCACTCATTCGGTGCGAAATATAAATCACACCCGTGCGATCGGTGCGAAATTCTTGAATGAGTTTGAAAAGCGTTTCGATTTCCGTGTCCGTCAAGGCCGTTGTGGGCTCGTCCATGATCAGCACGCGGGAATCAAAGGACAGGGCGGAAGCAATCTCGACCATTTGCTGGCGCGCGACGCTGAGGTTACGAACCAGCGCCCGGGGGTTGATGTCTATGTTGAGCTTTTCGAGGTGTTCGGCAGCCTGACGCATAAGCGCCTTATCGGATATGAAGCCCATATTTCTCGGTTCACGACCGATAAAGATATTCTGGGCTACCGACAGGTCCGGAACCAGGTTTAATTCTTGGTGAATGATGGCTAGCCCACGTTCTTGAGCTTCCCGCGGCCCCGCTACCTCCAATAGCTCCCCATCAAGGAACACTTGACCCGCATCTGGGGTATAGATGCCGGTGAGAATCTTCATAAGCGTCGATTTGCCGGCACCATTTTCCCCGCATAACCCGAGAATCTCACCTGGATGCAAGTCTATTGAGACATCGTCGAGCGCCTGGACGCCCGGAAAAGCTTTCGACACACCGCGGATGTCAAGCAGCAGCTCTGTCATTGAATACTCCGCTCCATCATGATCGCCCTTGATTATGAAAAACAGCGGCTTCTAGGCCGTAACGTTTCTACACTGTAATCGATACCTGGCAGACAATTCAAGGGATCTGTATAACGTTCGGGCATCGCTACGCAAGGATGAAAAGCTACTCCGGATCAGCTGATACGACTCGTACGCAAAAGTTTTTGCGGAACCGCAACATCCCGCAAGGAATCGATTACAGTAGAAGAATCGCATAACCGTGGAGAAAAATCCGCGCGGGGAAAAGGAGAAGAAGCCACGTGATTCGACGGCAGTTACCGAAACCGCAGGAAATCCGAGAGCTCGTAACCTTCAAAAAGCCAGAGCTCAACGTCAAAAAACGTCGCCTCAATGCGGCGCTGTCAACATATGACCTACGCCGCATTGCGGGGCGCCGCACCCCCCGTGCGGCTTTTGACTATACGGACGGCGCAGCAGAAGCAGAATCTTCCATGCGCCGAGCTCGAATGGCTTTTCGGAACATTGAATGGCATCCGGATATTCTCAAAGGTGTTTCCCACGTTGATACGTCAACCGAAATCTTAGGCGGCCCGAGCCGCCTGCCCTTCGGAATTGCGCCGATAGGTTTTACCCGACTGATGCACACTGCAGGGGAGTTAGCTGGCGCAGCCGCAGCCGGGGAAAATGGTGTCCCCTTCACACTTTCGACCCTAGGTACTACGTCTATCGAAGATGTAAAACGCGCGAATCCTCAGGGCCGTAACTGGTTTCAGCTATACGTAATGCGGGAACGTGAAATTTCTTATGAGCTGGTACGCCGAGCGGCAAATGCTGGTTTTGACACCCTTATGTTTACTGTCGATACACCAGTCGCTGGCTATAGAATGCGCGACGTGCGAAATGGTTTTTCCATCCCTCCGCAATTAACGCTGCGCACAATTTTAAATGCCCTTGCCCACCCCAGATGGTGGCTTGACTTCCTTACCACGCCCAAGCTCGAGTTCGCTTCGTTGTCTGAGACCGGAGGGACAGTAGGAGAACTACTTGATGCTGCAATGGATCCCACAATCTCCTATGACGACTTAGCCGTCATACGTGATATGTGGCCAGGAAACATCGTGATCAAAGGCGTGCAAACCCTTGAGGATTCGGTAAAGCTCGTTGATTACGGAGTTGACGGCATTCTGCTTTCTAACCACGGCGGACGCCAACTCGATCGTGCGCCTATTCCTTTTCGACTACTGCCCAAGGTAGTTAAAGAGATCGGAAGAGATACCACCATCATGGTCGACACCGGCATCATGCATGGGGCCGATATCGTTGCTGCGTTGGCACTCGGCGCGGACTTTGCACTCGTAGGGAGAGCGTATCTGTATGGATTGATGGCCGGAGGACAACAGGGGGTCGACCGCCTGTTTACTATCCTGCGCAATGAAATCCAACGGACGATGGCGTTATTGGGTGTCCACTCAATAGACGAACTAGAGCCACGCCATGTTACGCAACTGGGCGTCGGTAATTAGTTTTCATAAATACAGAACCTCAACATGTCGAGCGACTAATTGAATACCTTCAACGAAAACCGCCAGCGCAATCTGAGACTATGTAGGACGTGACGACTTCAACTACAACTTCTCAGAGGCGGGCTTCGGCACGCATTAGTGCCATTGCTGAGTCTGCCACG
>Ga0079225_10002832_pt1 | contig 10084 bp, 13 predicted proteins | sample Poulit2012_FD_76344 | JGI IMG/M metagenome (GOLD analysis project Ga0079225, IMG submission 76344) | Agricultural soil microbial communities from Georgia to study Nitrogen management - Poultry litter 2012 | ecosystem: Environmental > Terrestrial > Soil > Agricultural land | place: USA: Georgia...
CTCATAGGCTGTTCTTTGTATTCGATAAGGCTCGTTACACCTTACCCGTTCGATTTGAACTGCTGCATATCGCTATGCAGAATAGACTATATCTTGTTGTGAATCACAACCACGGCGTTTCCACCCACTTGGGTGTACTCCCTTTCGGGATAGTCGTTACGGTCATTGTTTTAAGCGATAGTTTCTGATGTGGGCATATGCGGTGCCCGGTTTAATGTGTGTTAATCCCAACTTCATCAACAATTGGTTGATTGTTAGCCCCGGCTTCCCCCCATGCTGCCGTAGAAGGTGTGCGTTACTCTCTAAAAGCTCCGCTTCCTCGGGGGTTATTATTTTATTTGGGGGTCCTTCCATAGGCCTCCTCTTAGGGGTGGGGTCTACCCTCTCGGGGATAGTTCCCGCAATAGCCACCTGCCAAGTTCTCCCTGCCATTATATCTCTGACAGCCTCGATACTTACAGGTAGTCTGAGACGGTCTCGGATTTGTCTGGCTGTTAGTCCGGAACTCCCTAGACTGTACACCCTCCTAGCCTGCTCTAGTGTTAACTTACTAGAGCCTAACTCCTCCCCGTACTGCCCTCGGTGCAGGCGCATCTTGCGTGCATGCCTTACGTTTTGGGAATGTGGTACCCACTCTAAGTTTCTCAAGGAGTTGTTGTACCTATTTCCATCTTTGTGGTTCGCAGTGTACCCCTCTGGCCGCGGCCCTACAAACGTTTCTAAAACCAAGATATGAATGGGTCTAAACTTATCTAGGTGTACTTTCTGGTATCTATTTTTCTTGGTAATAGTAGTGCCCCGCATGGCTCTACCTGTGGTGTCATTCCAGACAACACCATCTGTATCTATACTATGTGTATCGCTTAATTTGACTTTCTTATACATTACATCCTCTAAGTTAAAGTCGTAATAACCACGGGATTATCTCAAAGAGACTTCCCCCGTTTTAGCCGTGTTTATAGAGAGCTACAATAATAACCCTCTCTGCGTTACGGGTGTTACCTTGGTACATGAATGCTCTAGCGAGCTTAGCAAACACGGCTTCTAAATCAGCCTGTATAACTTGCAGCTTCTGCGTAGAGCCGGACTCATAAGCTTGTACATCTGTTGGGTTTGCACCTACCCAAGAGCCAACCTCTGCGGTAGCTAGTTCGTCCTTAGAGGACATAGCTGAATTACCTACTAGGTTAATTAGACGCAGCGACTCAACCTCATACAAGGTCATCGCTTCACTTAGCTCTGAAAGTTTAGCAAACCCACCAGCATGGTCTTCTACTAAGCCACGCCCATAGTTTTCACCAGCTATAAGATTCCACGTAGGGAACACCCACGGGCAAGTATACTCATTGTATGTGCCGTTATAACTGGCCGGTAGGTCTACGTCCTCTATCTGGGTAAATACCCTGAATAGGTCTGTACCGTTTATACCCTGTCCCGGGTCTCGTAGTATTCTAGTGTATAGTGTTAAAGCTTCATCGTAAGGCTTTGAGCCGTCGTACTTACCGGGGCTTTGCTTTATTAGTATATCCTGTACCTCGGGGTCTAGTAGCTCAAAGAAAGTAGTCTCTTTAACTACAGCATCGACTACCCTACCCACACCGTCACGGCGTACAGCAAACCTATGTAGCCCATAAGTTATTGTTCGGGCTGTCTCCCTGTCCCGAAACACGGCGGCATTACCTGTAACTATCAAGTGCTTCAATGCTAGAACTATCTGACTAAAGCTTGCATTATTGAACACCCGTGTAGAAGCTTCATTCTCTATACTGGCAAACATACCATGCACTTGAGTAGGGTCTCCTACTGCTTCAGCTATTAATTCTAAATCCTCTGGCGGTAGATTTATACGCATGAATGGGTGCGTAGTTGGGAATAATAAACCAGCTAACTTACTAGCCAAACCATTCACCAACACTGCACCATCACTTTGGAAGTCGCCCTCTACCGCAGCGGCCTTCCCATCTGACTTTGTTTTAACTGTGAGTGACGGTATTGTCCACTGAGCATATGCTTGTGCCTTTGACAGTACCCGCTCGTCCTGTAGTTGTCTAAACAGTGCTGAGAATTTTTTCATACTACAACCCTAGCATCGCAGTCAACTCTAAGGGTCGGCGTTTACGCCTATCAGTAGTGTTTCCTAATGCATCGTCTGCTGGGGCTATTTCTACAACTTCATCTTCTGCGGAAGTCCTAGCATCTTCTGCCAACTGTGCCTGTAGTTTCGCAGCCTGTTCCTTAGCCCGCTGCTCAGCCATGAGTTGCTCATGCTCCGCAGCAGCAGCAGCCCTGTCTTGCTCTAGTTGCTGTTGTTGTATTTCAAAATTACGTTGGTCTTGTTGCATCTGACGTTCCATGGCCTTGGCTTGTCGCCTAGCCGCAGAACGCCCTGAACTAAATAAGCTTCCCATCTATACCCCCAAATAACTTGTTAGTTGGCGTTTACTTCTCCGCTTACGCCCTGATTCATAGTCTGCACTCTCACCCTCTAGCCCTGTGGTCTGTGTCCCAGTAACTACTGAAGCCTTACCACCAGACTCGTCATCGACCTGTAGGTTCTCACTAGCATTTCTCTGGTTTGCTAGAGCCTGTTCCCGTCTCCTAGCAGCTTCAGCTTCAGCACGTTGCTTGGCTAGTGCAGCCTCCTGTTGGGCTTTCTTTTCCCGCAACTCTACACGCTGTTTGTAGTTGTTGGCGTAGGTACCCTTTGTAGTTACTTGGTCAAAATAATCTTGCCGTATCTTCCCTGACGCTAAATCTTTCTCTAGGGTGTCAAAGTATTTATTAAGGTCGTTACGGGATAGTTTGGAGTAATACGCTAGAGCGTCGGCTTGTTTCTTTCGTACAGCTGCCACATCTGCGTTATACCTATCCTCTACAGCTTTCCTAGCCTGTACGGAATCCCACGTCTCCCCAGCGTCACTGTTGTAAATCACAGGTGCCGGCATATTGTAGTCTTTAAGGTCTGGTAACTCTATGTTTAGTGGGTTTACCTCTATATCAAAAGCCTTATTGGTCAACCGCTTTGTTGCTGGGGTTACACCCAATTGCCCCGGTTTTATATTTACTCCCATTATAACTCCACAAATTTAATTTCGTAAGTATACGGTTTAACCCACCGACTCCTACACATAACACGTTGTCCAAGAATCTCCCCGGCTAGGTATTTCATAGCCCTGTATGATTTTGGTGTGTGCCTACTATCCCCAGCAAGTAAATAATACTGTAGGATATTACCGTAATGTAATGTGGGTACTATATTCCCCACTGCTACAAAAGTTAATTCACGGTTTACAAAGTGGTATAACATATAACTATCGTCATCTGTAAGAGCACTATCTAAGTTTTTAAACCACTGTTCCTTTGAGTTGATTAGTGAATCCTCCCTGTCAAAATAAACTGACTCTATAATGTTTAGTATACGGGGAGTTTTCCAATACTCGGAGTGGGGTACACCATACTCTGCAAACTCGTAAAAGTATTGGTGTCCGTCTACACTTAAAGGTTCTATGGGAATTAACTTAGTATCATTTATAGGCATGTCTATTACCTGTAGGGTCATACGTATCTAATAATTCTTTTATTACTTGTCTTTGTCCAGCCCTATACATTATAGTTTCTATACTATCATTAGGACTAGGTATTACTTCTCTATACTTATTATCTAATTCTAATAATACAATAAGGGGTATACTTATTCCCTTTATATCCATTCCTTTCTTCCCCTCTATACAGTGATACCCTGTCTAACAAAACATAAATTCCGAGTCTATTACCCGCTCTAATTTTAAGTTTCCCTGTGTGGGTAATTCTATTTCAGAACCCACCGCAGCTTTAAAGTCTTCAAGTATTGGTTCGTTGTAAAGTTCTACAAACTTCTCCCGAATTACCTTGTGCATTTCACCAACGTCACAAGCGTGTGTACCAAACGAGTCGTGTATGCCAACAAAGTCATGCCCCCTTTCTTGCATCTCTAGGGCCACCATCGTCAAATGTGCTGCATCTAGTGAGTGAATAAAGTTAGGTGCTAATGCTGAAGTCATACTTGCTGGCCGAACCTCGTCTAAACTTTCCCGTACTGTTGTAAATACAATCCCTGCGGAATTGACCTTTACACGCTTGTCACGGCTTTTAGTGTACTCATGGTATACCAACATACCAGTCTTCGGAGTTATCCAAGCCAGCGGCTTCTGTGAGCCTACCTCTGCACCCACTGCCGTGAGGTACTTCATACCAATAGCTGTGGCTGGTATTATCTTGGCTAATGACTCAAACAGTTTCTCACCCAAATAACGTAACGTTGCATTCTTAACGCGTAAGCTTTTCTCTGGGTGTGCTTCGTCTAGCCAATCCTGTATGTAATTACACACCGAGAATAATGTAACGTTATATGTGTACACCATCACGGGTCGTTTAGCTAGGTCTCGTGGTACACCTAAGTCTACCCAAAACTTTGCGTGATCTACGGATACCCCATTAGCCAAGTCAGCTTTAATTGAGTCAAGTGCGGCTTCAGCTACAGCGGAGTATAGATCTGCTTTACTAGGGCCACCCGAATCAATCAGATTGGAATACTTAGCACCAATAGGGTCTCGTAGTAGTGCCGAGAAATGTTGTGTACCCGAGACTGTAGCGTCCATGTGTACTGGTATACCCGTACAGTAAGCTTCGGGGTTCCCTGACCTTATAGCACGTGTGAGTTCATATGCTGCACTAAAGGCACTCATGGGGGAGTCTGTTCCAAATACTTCATGGTTATCTATTGGGTTATCTGTGGCTCGCATAATGTCCTCTAGGTGCTTATCTATGTAAGCTACCCGTGCATTAAACCTAACATCATCATACCCCAGTAGATTAGCTAGGTGGACTTTCAACCAATACAAGCCGTCCTTACCTAATGGTTTACGGTTATGGAAGTGGAGTACGGCTCTGGATATATCACTTCCCTGTGGGTTAGGGTAAGCTCTGTAGTACCAACGCCCACGCCTATCCATAAACACGGGGAAGTACAGTCTCTCGTGTCCACTATCCGTATGTCTAAGGAAGCCCCAAATCTCCCTCTGCTTAGACTTCAGCTTGTGGTTGTATTCATACCATTCCCTAGCCTTACGCTTCCACAACCTATGTTGTTGTAGTTCTTCATGTGTAGCGTCCTTAGAGTTCCACGACTTGTCAAATGGAAAGGGTGGTTTAGGACACTGCTCCCTACTGGGTATGTCAAATATACCTCCGCCAGTTTCCCAAACCTTTTGTATGAGTTCTTTAGTCGGGGTGTGTATAGTGTAAGGTATTTCTTGCAAATAGTTTGCACACGTATATATCTTAGTTAGGTCAGCTTGCTCCAGTTCTGACCTGTACCTTTTTATACTGCTAGGACTCTGCTGCCTGTGTACAATCAAACCGCATTGAGACTTACGGCGTGTGGAAAGATAACCTCCCCCATACGGACTCACCCATCTATCTGGTTTACATATCATTCTACGGTAGGTGCTTGAGACTATACGCCCTAGTGCTGATTCCCCACCCATAGTATAAATGTATTCCTCTATTTCTGGGTTTAGCCTATACGTGACTAAAGTCTTGCCCTTGTTATAACTTCGGTTTAGCACCAGTAAACCAGATTCATAACAAGCGTCTACACCAAACTTACCAATATGTATATATTCTGTTGGTGTAAAGTTTACTGACATATCCGCAGGCATCACCTTATTATAAGCATCTCTGTAAACCTTACGTAAATGATCTGGGTGTGTAGTTCCCCTACGATCTAAATCAGATTTTACACTTGCCATATATAGTGGGTTAACTGTCGAAGCTTGGGCAACCAGCATTTCAACAACTATAGCGTGACCTACGAACCTACTTAAACCTTGAAATGTTATAGGTTTATCTTTGGAAACCATTGTAAAGTAGTGGGTAAACACGGCCACTAAAGTAGCCGCTGATAATATGTCTATATCAACTGCTCGTAGAACCCGCCTAAATCTGGCATGTGGCCCACCCCCACGGCTCTCTGTGTGATGTTGTAATACAGCCTTAACCTTGGGTAGTGCAGCCCGCATCAAAGAATGGACTTGTGGGTTGTAGGTTACCTTACCCTCCCCCAACTCTTGCTCACGTGTTCTTAATAATTGGGCTACAGCTTCAGTGTCCGACTCTTGTTCTAACCTATGTTGCTCTGCCCTAAGTGATTGTTCGTCCAGTGTCTCGTAACATTGCATCTTCCAAGTTCCTTAATTCGTCCCGTGTTAAAGCTAAAGTTTCGACTATGGCTCTAGCTTTATCTATATTACCAGAACTAACTAGTCTAACAAGGTTTAAGTAATGTTTTTGAATCTTCTTTTCCATACCAAACAAGCTCCCTGAAACATACGTTATTGTCAGCGTCTTTGTAAGACTCCACTATACCCATTAAGTTTGAACCCAATGCTTGTATATCTTCTCGCAGTATGTCTAAGAGTGCTGTGGAACCCCCAGCCCTGTAAAGGGAAGCAGCCATGTTCAAGTTCCCAGCCAACTCTCTGGAAGCATGACCGGTCGGGAAGTCATAACGTGGTTCATCTTCCCTAACTACCCCAACAATACTATCAGCCATGCGGACTTCATTGGGGAACCTAACATCAGTTAAAACACAATTCTCTAGATTCCGAGTTTTTAATTCAACTATATTTACCCAAATATCTGCCCCGTAATATTCACGACAAACTTCCGTACCCAAGATTTCCATCATGTTTCGCCACGTTGTACGATACTTAAACTTATCAAGGTGTATAACACTTGGGTGATTCATTAGAATAGTTCGGAATTTATCTATAACCGTAGCTACTGTAGGCGTGTTACGTACAGAAGATAGGCTACGTATGTAGCTAAACCAATTCTCTAGTTTATCTGCGCCGGTATCGAAGTCATATAGTTGGTTGTTTTTATCTGGTACTACTAAAACATCTTGTAGCATACTACCAACACCTGTCACTAAGGGGTCTGCAAAACCGACTCGGGGTATTGCCCGTTGGTACAAAGCTAAACTCTTACCTGATAGCTTGGTGTAAAAGCTATCCTTACCGTGTCCAGCTTCACCTATTAAACCTACAATCATAACTACCTCAATTAACTAATATGTTTTCACGTGTAACTTTACTAGACTTTGTAAACCTACCTCGACTCCAACCACCACAACTCTTACAACGGTAGCGTTGGTAACGTTGGGTCTGGGTCTTGGCTGTGCCCCTACGGATAAGTTTAGAACTTCCACACTTGGGGCAAGTAGGCTTACTTGGCTCTTTATCTGTTAGGTTACCTACGTTAGGGTGACCTACAATCCATGGTCTTATTTTTAAGTATAGGGCTTCTAAAGCTATAACGTCTTGACGATTATAATCTTCCATCTCTTGCCAAGCTTCTAGGTTACCCCGCAGACACTCGTCCCATAGTTCATACCCGTGGAACTTGGCAGACTTCTTCTTCCAAAATTCCTCTGGTAATAACCTCTTGGTTAAGTATTCTAAAGAGTGACTTGGGAAGTCAAACAGTTTCCTAGACTCTACTAAAGTATCCACAACCTTGTAATTGTGTGGTGGTGGTAGCCCAGCCGTTAGGAACCTAGCATTAATTCTACGGTTATCAAATCTCTTACCGTTGTGAGCTATAACTATATCAGCCATACCCACAAGTGAATGCAGCTTCGTTAGTAGGTGGCGGTCTGATTTAGACTCGTATTCCTCTGGTCGGTAGTTCCGTAGATCATGGTAAATAATCTTATCAGAACCTAACCACTTTGCCGAAAAACTAAGTATGTACCAATCTTTATCTATCATATTGATACCTATATTAGTTTTCCATAACCGCCAGAAAGCCCCACTCATGGGGGCAGTCTCTATATCATAAACAAGTATACGGGGCTTACTCAACGTCTTCCTCCAACAATGCCTTGGCATGTATTTTTATGGCTTCCAAACCCTCGGGGGTACTTGGGTAGGCAAGCCCCCTACGCAATCTTCTTTGGTCTACCAAGCCACCCACCCAAAGTTCCCAAGTATAACCCAATCCTTCGGTTAAATCAATATAGAGGTAACCCTCACCATAACTTGGCACCCACTCTAGGACTGGTACCTCTACACCGTTGATTACCTTGTACATTTTAGGGGTGTCTTTCACAAGATCAAAACTTGACGGCGTGTCCGCCTTAATATACGAGCCGTCAGGCCACCAAGTTCCCATAGTCTTAAAGCCTAATTTGGTGGTTATTATACCCACCAGTGGTGGCTGTTCTTTATCTAGTCCCTTACTAGATAAATCTAAAACAATCTCCACGTCATACCCACCTTTAGTCGTGAACTTACCCACACCAAATTCGGACTGTATCATAGTCATTCTATTATCCTTTAGATTTTATACTGGTTAATCTTGTTTTAGCTTTAGCTCTCGCATAAGCTTGCCTAGCTTTTTTGTTACGTTGTTCCCGTAATTCATCTTCTGTCTTGTGTAGGTGGTATATTCTACCTGTCTTAGCTGTCTTTATATATGCTAGTAGTCTTTCTAAGTAGGGTATGACTAAACTATAGTCTTTACCTACACCACCCCACCGACCAATACTATTAAATAGGTTACCCTCAACTTTGTTACAACCTAAATGTAACAGCCCCCTACATTCTCCAGTCACATGGTTGTGGTCTAGGGCACATTTAGATAACTCTTGGGGTAGGTCTTTTAAACATAAGGGGCACACACCTTTTTGTTTATCCCATAACCCTTGTTTAAATTTAGTAACCTCTGATCTTTTAAGTTTCACCATAGCTTCATCACTTACTCCATCCCATATGGTCAAAAGACAATTCTTCTTCGAGCCGTATGCACCGTCTACATGCTTCAATGTGTTGGTACCCACGTCCCCAAACAACTACAGCCCGTTTGGCTCTACCTCCAAAAGAAAACCGATTGCACCCGGGGCATCTAGCCGGTAGTATTCTGCGTAAACCACTCCCTAGTTTTGCAATCATCTATAAACTCCTGTATGTCTTTGGGTAAACTCAAACCCTCTAATACATCGCTAAAGCTATCACCCCAGCCCCGCATCATGTGCAATAAATAACCTTCGGGCAACGGGTTTTGGTCTATATCCATGTATGCTCTAAGCACAAACTCTGCTACGCCTTGCTCACTCTGGTCATTGTTGAACTGTTTCAACACCTCTAGGCTACGTACTGGGCCAATTTGTTTACCCATATATTTATCTAGCCCTCGAATGTTATCTGCTGTATCCCCCCGGAGCATCTGTGCCCAGAAGAACAGTCGACCTATGCCATGTATATCACATGAACCCCCCTCTGTTTCATGTAACCATAACTCCCCTATACCGTCTGCCTGTATCTCTTTACCAGTGTACGCATCATGCATTGGGTAGGGTGTCTGACGTAAGTCCTTATCCTTACTAAACATTATACCGTCTTGCTTATATGTATATGCGTCTATCATACAAGCATCATCAGCTTCAAGTACCTTGTGTAGGTGTACCGTGTATTCGGGTAAGACGTGTTCTTCGCTGCTAACAGCTTCGCGCAGTTCCTCTAGCAGGGGGGGTCTTGTCTTCCCATCACGGTTACCTTGGTATTGCTTCCAACCAATTATGTTTCCCCGTCCAGATTTATAAGAATCTTTGTGGGTTAGGTGTACTCTAGCCGTCTCAGACTGCGTTATAAACATCTGCTCTAGTACCATCATCTGGAACTTTCTTATAGCAGTCTTGAGACGTTTAGAAGTAGCCGCAGCTTCGTAAGCAAACGAGTCCGCATCACATATGAGGACTCTACCTACGTGCTTTGGGTTGAATTGGTTGGGTAAGTTTTGTAATAACTCCCCAAACATATCGTGCCTAAAATGGTATGTCGTCGTCTTTGGGCATTGCCGGCATAGCAGGTTTAGGTTTATCCTTTACCACTACTTCTACTGGCTCTGCCTGTGGGGTTGGCGTTGGTAAAGATTTCCCCCCACCTCGTAACATTAAATCTACAGCACTACCGTGGAAGTTTGTAGCATTAAGTATTTCTTCTTGTAAAAAGTTCTTGGAATTCCCATCATCAAATTCACCCTC
>Ga0079225_10002834_pt1 | contig 10083 bp, 7 predicted proteins | sample Poulit2012_FD_76344 | JGI IMG/M metagenome (GOLD analysis project Ga0079225, IMG submission 76344) | Agricultural soil microbial communities from Georgia to study Nitrogen management - Poultry litter 2012 | ecosystem: Environmental > Terrestrial > Soil > Agricultural land | place: USA: Georgia...
GCGTCCACTGGGCAAGTTAGGCAGGCTTTTCACTTGATTCTGCTCAGCAAGGTCGTGCACTGAGTAAGTAGTTGGAGTTTTAATTAATCTTACTCAGCGAAACAAATCGCTAATAATATGAAGTGTGTTTCTTAAATGATATTTATGAAATTGATTTCCTCGGCTACAGAGCTTTTCGATAAAATGTAAAATTGTCTATAAATTAAAGATGGTGGTTTTTTTCCTATAATAGCTCACTATGCTCTTAACAAAATCAGAAAAATACTATTAAGAAGATGTTTCATAATTGAAAAATCTCTATTTGAATTTGTGAATTTCACGAGCTATGATATAAGTAGCCGAAAGGAAAGGAGGTAAAAAGAGTGTCGAGATCACTTTCGGTACCGAACTCTCTTTTGTATTATAATGCTTTTCTGACTAGGAAAAGCAATGTATCTGCTAGTGAAATGACACGCTATGAACAAGTTTATAAAGGGTATTTAGGGGAAAAAAGATTTAGGGAAATTTTAGAGCAGTACGGTTCTTCAAAAGTTTATCCTCTTTATAATTTATGGTTCGATATAAATGGTTCGGAATTTCAAATCGATACCATTCTGTTAACTTCTAATACGATATATCTTCTCGAAATTAAAAACTTCACCGGTGATTATGTTATTGAAGAAAGTAAAATACATTCCTTGCAAAGTCGGACGCAAATATATAATCCTGTTAACCAATTAGAACGTACAGAATATTTATTTCAAAGACTTTTAAAACAACTTAACTATAGCGCAAAAATTTCTTCACATGTCGTGTTCGTAAATAATCATTTCTGGTTATACGGTGCTACGGTCAATTCTCCCTTTATTTTCTCACCTCAAATAGAATCCTTTGTAAAAAAGATATATAACAACAGTCGCCCACTCCCACAAAGAGTGTATATTTTAGCTGAAAAACTTTCGAAGTTAGATAATCAAAAATCAATTTATGATCGGCTCCCCGATATGAAAGAATCTGACGTAAAGCGAGGGTTATTTTGTATCTATTGTTTTCAGTCACTGAAACGAAAGAATTTATTTAAGTTTTATTGCAAGCAGTGTGACATCTCTCATGAATTGGATGAAGTCGTTCTTCAAGCAATTAGTCAATTTCATATTTTGTTTCCTAATGAAAGAATCACAGTAGGAAAAGTTAGCGAATGGTGTAACTATGAAATTTCACGCAAAACGATTGTAAGGATTTTGAAAACATATCTTGATATTCACCGAAAAGGTAGCTACACTTCCTATTCGTGGAAAGAATCTTTCAACCCTATAATGTTTCTGGCAAATTATTTAGAGGAGAAGGCAAAGAAAGATTTAATTGTTGAGTTTCAGGCTGTTTAATCTATTTAAGTTTTTTTGAATTAGTAAAGGCTGGTTTTATTCCAGCCTCTTTTTTTATGTTTTGTTTTAAGTTTTTTGAAGTATAAAAGGATGTAATTTTTGAAGGCTTAATAAGTACAGTTATTTAGAGTAAGTAAATGATTTAATGAAAACTAAACTATGTCTTTTAAATGGGTATGATCTTATTATAGAAAATTTACTTAGACACATATTTAAGATAACGAAAATCCTACGATGTTTTTAAAAATTATGTCTGGAATGTTTCGGTTGACATAGTGAGAGTAGGAATTTTTCCTAGAGCAAGAAATAAGTCCATTAGATAGAAATGTAATTAAATTTACCCGATGGAGTCGTTTGTTGCACGTTTTCAATTAAGTTTACTTGTCGAGACTGTTTGATGGGAAAGTACAAATATAAATTCAATTAAAGTTGCTCATTGGGGCCATCTGTTGAGTAAGTCAGGATGGATTCTTATCAACTCCTACACATCGAGGGCTTCTATTGGTAAAGTCAGCTCAGCAATTCGTTTTATCTTACTTATTGGAGGTGTCCACTGTGTAGGTGTAGGAGCATTTTCGAGAAAAGTTACTCGCTGGATGCGTCCACTGTGTAGGTGTAGGGGTTTTTTCAAGGAAAGCTACACACTGGTCGCGTCCACTATGTAAGTTAGCCGAGCTCTTTGCTTACACTTACTCGCTGGATGCGTCCACTGTGTAAGTGTAGGAACTTTTTCAAGCTAGGTTACTCACCGGAGCTTTTCACTGTGTAAGTGCAAGAGCATTTTCAAGTAAAGTTACTCACTGGAGCTGTCCACTGTGTAAGTTAGCCGAGCTCTTTGCTTACACTTACTCGCTGGATGCGTCCACTGTGTAGGTGTAAGAGCATTTTCGAGAAAGGTTACTCACTGGATGCGTCCACTGTGTAGGTGTAAGAGCATTTTCGAGAAAGGTTACTCACTGGAGCTGTCCACTGTGTAGGTGTGAGGGCATTTTCGAGAAAAGTTACTCACTGGAGCTGTCCACTGTGTAGGTGTAGGGGTTTTTTCAAGGAAAGCTACACACTGGTCGCGTCCACTATGTAAGTTAGCCGAGCTATTTGCTTACACTTACTCGCTGGCTGCGTCCGCTGTGTAAGTGTAAGAGCATTTTCAAGCAAAGCCACCCGGCAGGCGCGTCTACTGGGAAAGTCTAGTTATGAATTCAATAAAAGTTACTCACTAGAGCAGTCCACTGTGTAAGTGGGCGAAGCTGAACTAAGTAAAAGCACCTCAACAACATGATTGAAAATCACTAGTAAAATCAAAAAACCACTTTCCAAGGGCTTGAAAATTTGTTCTTTCTTTTTACTATGACGTTCGTTATACTAGTTAGAAGAAAGGAAGTTTTAACACAGATGAGTACAGATCTACACTGGCAACAAGATAGAGAAAGACTTTTTACGAAAGATTTCGCACTCATTTGGTTTGCGAATTTTTTAATTTTTTTAGGTTTTCAAATGACTTTACCAACGATTCCGATTTTTGTGAGTGAGCTTGGTGGTAGCGACCAAATTATCGGGGTAATCGTTGGAGTGTTTACGTTTTCGGCTCTTCTTATTCGTCCTTATGTCGGACATGCCCTTGAGACGAAGGGAAGGGGAGCAATATATTTATTCGGTTTAGCCTTGTTCGTCGTTTCTGTGGGTACTTTTGGATTTATTACGAGTATTACTTTACTAATTCTTATGCGTATTATTCAAGGGATTGGGTGGGGTTTTTCATCTACAGCCTCGGGGACGATTGCGACGGATTTAATTCCAGCCCATCGTCGTGGGGAGGGGATGGGGTATTACGGTTTATCCGGAAACCTTGCCTTAGCGATTGGTCCCGCTCTTGGTTTGACATTAGCTGATGTCATTTCGTTTACGCAATTGTTCTTAATAACAGCTCTTTTAGGTTTATTTGCGTTTATTCTATCATTATTTATTAGCTATAAAAAAGTCGAGAAAGCGCCAGAACGAACGAGAGTTACTCGTTTTGACGTAGTAGAAAAAAGTGCGCTACATCCTGCGATTATTTTAATGTTTGTAACGTTGACTTTCGGTGGTATTACGACATTTCTGCCGTTGTATGCGATGGAGCGTGATGTATCGGGGATTCAGTTATATTTTGTAACCTATGCGTTATTTGTCATGTTGTCCCGGGTTTTTGCCGGAAGGGTGTACGATCGGCGTGGGGATGTGTATGTCGTTCCTCCAGGGATTACGCTTATCATCATTGCGATGTTGCTACTTGCCTGGTTACCGAATACTTTTGTCCTTGTATTAGGAGGTGCCCTATACGGTCTAGGTTTCGGAACGATTCAACCGGCGTTACAAGCGTGGGCTGTTAATGCAGCGCCGGCAAATCGAAAGGGTATGGCGAATGCGACGTTTTTCTCAGCGTTTGATTTTGGAATTGGAATTGGGGCGCTACTTTTTGGTCAAGTTGCTTATCTTTTAAATTACACGTTTATATATATTATTTCTGCTTGTTCGGTCTTTATTGCATTGCTCTACTATTTATTTTTACTTGTAACAGGTCGTCGTTCGTCGTATAGACAGGCGAATTAGGGGGTGTGGTTATCGATGAATATAGATGAGTTTGCAACGATTCGTTCGATGTTTCCGGAACGTATTTTTAAGCGGGGTCTCAATTATTATAAAAATGGAAATGTCATTGGTTTAAGTTATAATCGACATGAAAAAGTGTGGTTTGCTGAAGTAGTGGGAACCGATACGTATTATGTAGAAGTAAAAGGCGAACAGCTCTCCAAAGACGTTCTCGACTGGTACTGTGATTGTCCGGCCTTTTTAACGTACCGCACGTGTAAACATATCGTTAGTGTACTATTAGAAATGTCCAAGCGACGCGCTTTTCAATCGAATCAAAACCATTCCTTAATTACGGAGCGATTTATCGATCGGATGACACAGCACCAATCGTGGCGTAATGATTCTATCGATGGACGCATTCCGATGGAAGTTGAGTATATTATTACGTTTCATTATAGGCAACATATTCATATTCAATTGCGTACGGGAATTTCGCACCGTTATGTCGTTCATCACGTGCGCGACTTACTTACGCACGTATTGAATGATAATGGATATGAATTTACGAAAAAATTTTCCTACGATCCAGAACAACATTATTTTTTACAACAAGATTTAGAGTTGTTTAGAGACCTTTTCCACTTTATTGAAACGGGGGATTTTTTCTCTGAGCGTACGTACGGGATAAATGACCATTACGATCGTCGGGAAGTGCCGATTCCTCCGTTATTTTGCAAGCAATTTTTAGAAAAATTACAACACCGGAATGTCGTCGTTGAAGTAGATAAAAAACAGTATAAAAATATTTCGCTTCTTTCCGAGAAGCTGCCATCAGCTTTCCATTTAACGTACGATGAAAAAGAGGAGCTTGTACTTGAAGCAGATATTCATGATGAGCTCGTTATCCTCAAGCCGTATCGGATGTTATTTCACGAAGGTACGTTTTATTTTCCGACAGAGGACCAATGGCATGTTTTTGAGACGGTATGGCGGTTTGATGTCCATAAAAATCCTTTATCAATTCAAAAAGAACAAAAAAACACATTTTTCTCCGAAGTGTTGCCGGTTATGGAGCAGGCTTCTAATGTAGAAATTGAGCCAGAAGTGCAAGAAGAAATCGTTCATTATCCATTACGGGCGACGTTATATTTAGCTCAGGAGGAGGACGTAATTACAGGATCCCTCGCGTATCATTATGGTACGTATACGTTCGATCCGTTTCAACCGAGCGAACCGACCGATCGCATCGTCTTACGTCAAGTTGACCAAGAAGAGGAGATTATGCGTTTAATTGAACAAGCTAACTTTCGTTATAATGGTCGAGATTTGACGCTTCATTTAGACGATGATGAAGCGACGTATGAATTTTTATATACGATTTTACCGCTCCTTGATGAAAAGCTTGAACTCTATTTAACCGATTCATTACAACGATTAGTAGTCGAGCGAGAACCGGTTCCGAGTACGAATGTGCATGTCGAGGAGTCGACAGGATTACTTTCGATTAACTTTGACATAAGTGATGTCGAGGAAGAAGAGGTCGATGAATTAATTCGAGCAGTAATCGAAAAGCAACGTTTTTACCGTTTGAAGAGTGGGTCGCTTATTTCTTTAGAAAAGGATTCCTTCCGTTCCTTGCATTCTTTATTTCATGAGTTAGGGACGAGGGAAGTTGATTTAGAAAACGGTTCGATTCAAGTGCCGGTCTATAAAGGGTTACAAGTCGATGAATTATTAGAAACTGAAAAGCGTTATACCCCCCAATTCCGGAAATTACTTCATCAATTAACTTCTCCGGAGGAACAAGTATACACGTTACCGGACACGTTAGAGGCGACGCTTCGTTCTTATCAAGAGACCGGTTTTCAATGGTTTAAGTCGCTTCATGAATATAAGTTAGGGGGCATTTTAGCCGATGATATGGGGCTCGGTAAAACGGTGCAGACGATTGCTTTTTTACTTGATGAACAGACGGAACATCCACATTTAGTCGTCGTTCCATCTTCGGTCGTCTATAACTGGAAACAAGAGTTTGCAAAGTTTGCGCCGAGTTTAAACGTAACAGTAATCGCTGGAACGAAAGAAGAGCGCCAGGAGCTTATTCAATCTGAAAAGGAAGCGGATGTTTGGATTACTTCATACGGTACGTTGCGCCAAGATATCGAGCTGTATCGTCTGCTTCACTTTAACGTCCTTATTTTAGATGAAGCTCAATATATTAAAACTATCGTACGAAAACTTCCCAAGCCGTCCGGAAGTTACAGACACTCAACCGTTTTGCCTTAACAGGTACACCGATTGAAAACTCACTTCAAGAGCTTTGGTCGATTTTCCAAGTCGTTTTACCGGGATTGTTACCCCCGGCACGGGAATTTACCCAATGGAATACAGAAAAAATTTCCCGCCTTATTCAGCCGTTCATGTTACGCCGGGTAAAAGAAGATGTGTTAAAAGATTTACCGGAAAAAATCGAATCAGTTCACGTATCGCAATTGACAAAAGAGCAGAAAAAGTTATATCTCGGTTATTTACGCGAACTACAACAAGAAACAGCTAAGTCGCTAGCATCGAATCAGTTTCAACAAAATCGGATGAAAATTTTAGCCGGCTTAACACGGCTACGCCAGTTATGTTGTCATCCGGGAATGTTTATCGAAAATTATGAAGGGCACTCTGGAAAACTCGATGAATTGATGGAGACCGTTCGTAAATATATCGCCGATGGACGAAGGATGTTAATTTTTTCTCAATTTACATCGATGCACGAAATCATTATAAAAGAGCTCGAAAAGGAAGGTATCGACTACTTTTATTTAGAAGGGCAAACTCCTTCTGAAGAAAGGGTGAAAATGAGCGAGGCTTTTAATGCCGGTGAGAAAAGTGTGTTTCTCATTTCTTTACGTGCCGGTGGAACAGGGCTAAATTTAACCGGTGCAGATACCGTAATTTTATTCGACCTTTGGTGGAATCCGGCAGTAGAAGATCAGGCTGCTGGTAGAGCCCACCGATTTGGTCAGAAAAATGTCGTCAACGTCATTCGGTTTATTACGGAAGGAACGATTGAAGAACGAATTTATGAACTACAACAAAAGAAGCGCGAACTAATCGACAAAGTCGTACAACCTGGCGAGACGATGTTGCAAAGTTTATCAGAAGAAGATATTCGCGAATTATTAAATTTATAATTACGTAATAATCGTTCTCGTTAGAAAAAATAATGTCATTTTTACTAAAAAACAGGTATTTCTTTAACGAAGGAACCTGTTATAATAGGATAAGAACTAGATACAAACAGGGGTAAAGCATATGAGAAACGTCTTTTTACGGGCAACATTTATGACGATAGGAGTAATTCTTTTTTTCTCCGTCGTTTTTACAATGGTTTCATTATGGGAAAGAAAGGCTGACTTTCGTAGGGAAATCGGTTATCATTTGCGCGTCGATCAAGTTGAACAATACCGTCCTTTAGTAGAAATCCATGCGAAAGAGCACGGCCTTGAGCAAGAAGTCGATACCTTGCTTGCGATTATGATGCAGGAATCTGGTGGACGGGGAGATGATCCGATGCAAGCATCAGAAAGCTTGTGCGGTGAAAGAGGTTGTATCGACCACCCGGAACAATCGATTGCTCAAGGGATTGCTTATTTTAAAGAAGTTTTCGACAAAGCTGATGGTGATCGTAAATTAGCGATTCAATCGTATAATTTCGGGGTTGGATTTGTTTCCTATGCTTTAGAAAAAGCAGGCCAATATACCTTCGATGTAGCAGTACAATTTTCCCAAGAGATGTATGAAAAGGCTGAAGATAAGTCCCTCTATACGTGTATACGTAAGGAAGCCCGTGAGTACGATGCTTGTTACGGGGATATTTTATACGTGCGCGATGTGCTAGGGTATCGGGATTTATTTTTGTCCCATGAAAAGCAGGATGTCGCAAAAGTGGATTCACAATCGATAAAATAAGTTGAAAAGTGTAAGCTTTTAACACACATTTCGCTCAAACGAATCGAATTCGTGTTATGATAGAAATGTACACGTAGTTGATATGAGGAAGGTGAGACAAGATGAAGGAAGTATTTACGAATAAAGCACCCGAAGCAATCGGGCCTTATTCTCAAGCGATGATTGCGGGGGATTTTGTCTTTGCTTCTGGGGCCATTGGAATTAACCCGGAGACGGGAGAGGTCGTAGAAGGAATAGAAGCCCAAACTCATCAAGTAATGAAAAATTTACGCGCCGTGTTAGAGGAAGCTGGCACGGACTTTTCGAAAGTTGCAAAGTTCACTATTTACTTAGATTCAATGGATGACTTTGCAACGGTAAATGAAATTTATGGTACTTACTTGGAAGAGCCTTATCCTGCTCGAGCGACGGTCGAAGTAAGTCGCTTGCCGAAGGATGTGCTTGTAGAAATCGATGCGATTGCCTATATTAAATAAAAAAGTTAAAGAAAAAGAATTAGCAATGATTACGAAAAGTAAATTGCTAATTCTTTTCTTATCGCTTCTCTTATGTTATCAACACATTCGTCGATCGTTTTACCGTGGACGATTTTACCGTTTACTTGTGCAAAATAACTGTTCGCACACAAGCCACAAAAGGAAAGGCAATTATTCATAATAACAGCTACTTCAGGAAATTCTTGTTCTAGTAACGTTTCGATGTCAATCGTTGTTAACTTATTTGCTTGACAAACATCGACAACGACGATTCCCATATTGAAAACTCCTTACTTTAGACATATTTAATCGTCTATATTCATAGTATACTAAAGGTTCGTCTACGTTGCGAAGGACAAGTTTTTTCTAATCATATTGCAACGCTTAATCTTTTGCTATAAAATAACAGTAATTAAGAAAAGGAGATTGGCAAAAATGAAACGAGTTACGATGATTTTAGCAAGCTTAGTGTTACTACTAGGTTTTATCTTACCATCGAAGGTAACGACTTATGCAGCTGAAATACCAGACGATTTAATTGACGAGCCGATTGTTGTCTATGGGGCGAATCTAACAGCGGAACAAAAGGAAGAAGTCCGTCGTTTGCTCCAGGCTGAAGAACAGATGGAAAATGAATTTGTCGTTACAGGAGAAGATATTCACAATTATATCGGTGGAGATCCGAATTCTAGAATGTTTTCTTCTGTAAAAATTACACCGAAAAAAGAAGGGCACGGAATTGTCGTCAGTATTGTGACGCCAGACCGAATTACAGAAGTGACGAGTGAAATGTATAAAAACGCCCTTTTAACTGCTGGTGTAGAACATGCCTTTGTTGAAGTTGCTGCACCGAAGCCAGTCACAGGAGGCTCTGCGCTTTCTGGTATTTATAAAGCCTACGATGCTGTCGGTGCGGAATTAGATGAAGGACGTATGGAAGTTGCAAACGAGGAACTCGATTTAACGACGAAATTGTCTGAGCGGGATGGTTTGTCCCAAGATTCCGTAACTGAACTAATGACAGAGATTAAAAAGGCAATCGCTGAACAAAATCCGGTTACTAGGGAAGAAGTTGAAGAAATTATTCAAAAACAACTCGACAAATTAGAAATTTCGTTAAGTGAAGAAGACCGTCAACTATTGATCGACTTATTCGAAAAAATGCGCGAGTTAGATATCGACTTTGGCAAAGTAAAGGAACAGCTTGAAGATTTAGCCACTACGATTAAAGACCGTCTCGGAGAATTAGATATAAATATTGACGAAGGTTTTTGGGAGAAAGTAAAGGATTTTTTCAGCAACTTAATCGATAAAATTGCAACACTTTTCAAAAGTGACTAAAAAATAACGGGCAGATTTTGTTTCGAAATGCAACGAATCTGCTCGTTTTTTTACATCCACTTTTTCCATAAATTACACTTCAAAATATGCACATAATTCACAAAAATCGCACAACACTTTAATGTGCTAAAACATTGATGTGACAAGGAATTTGACAGTCTAAAGAGAAAATTCTGAATAATTCCTAAAGGATGGAAATGTACAAAAATATATGTATAATTGAAATATGAATTGTTAAACTTTTTAAAAAAAGAGGAGGTCATTTATTATGAATTGGAGAAAGTTTTTACTTTCCCTAACGCTCGTGTTTGCACTGAGTATTGTTTTAGTCGCTTGTGGTGGCGGTGACGACTCAGATGTAAGCGATA
>Ga0079225_10002838_pt1 | contig 10076 bp, 10 predicted proteins | sample Poulit2012_FD_76344 | JGI IMG/M metagenome (GOLD analysis project Ga0079225, IMG submission 76344) | Agricultural soil microbial communities from Georgia to study Nitrogen management - Poultry litter 2012 | ecosystem: Environmental > Terrestrial > Soil > Agricultural land | place: USA: Georgia...
GTATTGCTGAAGTAGAGTGCTTTCAGATTTAGGATATGACAAGTGATTGATATCTTGCACGTATTATTAAGGGATTTGATTTTATTAAACTACTATTACTGATGTAGCTGATTTGCGCATCGGTGGGAGTAGTTTCGTTTTTATTTATTTATTTATGTTGCATAAATCTACATTTTTTCACAAAAAAATTAATGCAAAATAGTTTTGAGAGAGGGTAAATAACCCTGTAACTTAAACCTAAGAGTAATTGCTTATCAATGATGAGTAATTACTCTTAGGTTTTTTATATGGTAACTAATAGTTTCTAGATCGGGTAAGTGAGAGGTCAGAAAGGCTACATGCCAAATATTTCATTAATGTTTAAGTGGAATATTTCAACAGTCTCTGAAATAAGTATTAAGCAAAGTGAAAAATAGAAGGGGGATTTTTATGAGGAAAATCTTTTTGCTCTTTTTGCCGTTATTATTAGCAATTGTTTTATTCGCGTGTGGCTCAAATGATACAGGTGGTTCAGCAACAGATCATAACGCTAATGGAACAGGAACTAAGGATACAGTCGATAAATTAGTTTTTGGCTATACATGTATGACTATGAATAATCCATTTTTCCAAATTCTTGAAGAATCAATTAGGAACAAGGTTGAAAGTAATGGTGACGAAATGATTACTACAGATCCTCAGCTTGATGTGGCTCTTCAAATTAATCAAATTGAGGATATGATCGCACAGGGGATTGATGCTATATTTCTAAATCCCGTTGATTGGGAAGGTATTAGACCTGCATTAGTTATGCTTGAAGAAGCTGATATACCAATTATTAATTTCGATGCAGAAGTAAAAGATATGGAATATGTGACCGCTTATGTAGGGTCAGATAATAAAAATGCTGGATTCGTTGCAGGGGAGGATATGGTTAAAAGACTACCAGATGGAGGAAAGATAGCAATTTTAGATAGTCCGACAATTAATTCAATCAATGATAGAATAGCTGGGTTTTTAGAGGCGATTGAAGGGCATAGTTTTGAAATAGTTTCATAACAAAATGGTGAACATACTTTGGAACTAGCTCTATCCATTACCGAAGATGTTTTAATCGCTCATTCAGATATTGTGGGGATTATGGCTGGAAACGATCCGATGGCATTAGGTGCATTAGCTGCGGCTAAAGCAGCAAATAATCAGGACGTTATTATATATGGGGTTGATGGTTCACCAGAGGCAAAAACTGAGATTTCAGAAGGATCGCAACTTGTTGGGACAGGTGCACAATCACCAATTAACATTGGGGAATTATCTGCTGAGGTTGCCTATAAAATTATAAATGGTGAAGATTATGAGGAGCGAATACCTGTAGAGACTTTTCTCATTAGTGATGAAAATATTGACGAATATGGAACCGAGGGTTGGCAATAGAATAAATGATTCATAAGGTTAGTGGCTGGGATAAAACTAAAGGGTCAGACCTCACAACTACAATATTTAATGTTCGTTCTTGAACTTTTCACCAATTATAGTAGTTAAATGGGGGAGCTGTGTACCGATGTTCCAGCCTCTAAAAATTAATGGAGATGACATACATGGGTGAGAATTTGTTAAAAATGAAAAATGTGAGTAAGCGGTTCCCAGGAGTCTATGCATTACAAGGTGTTCAGTTTGAATTAAATAGGGGAGAGGTTCATGCCTTACTTGGAGAAAATGGTGCGGGAAAATCAACATTAATAAAAATATTGGGTGGGATTTATACAGTTGATCATGGGGAAATTTATTTCAATGGAGAAGAAGAGCAGATCGCTAGTGTGAAAGATGCACAGGAACTTGGAATTAGTATTATTCATCAAGAGTTAGCATTAATACCTTATTTAACTGTAGCTGAAAATATTTACTTGGGTCGTGAACCATTAAATCGTTATGGATTAATAGATTTCCCTATGATGAATAATAAAACGCAAGAGCTTTTAGAAGATTTTGGTATAAATATAAGTGCGGAAATGGTTGTTCATAAACTAACAGTTGCACAACAACAGATGGTAGAAATAATTAAGGCAGTTTCATTTCAATCTAAAATTATTGTTATGGACGAACCTACATCGTCTTTAACAGAAAAAGAAGTAAAATTCCTTTTTGACACAATAAAATCTTTAACGAAAAAAGGTGTGGGAATTATTTATATATCACATCGAATGGAAGAATTATTTGAAATAAGTGACAGGATTACAGTGTTAAGAGATGGCCAATATATTGAAACAGTTAAAACTAAAGAAACAGATCAGGACACATTAATCAATATGATGGTTGGACGCAAACTAGAAAGTTATTATGTTCGGGATTTTATACAAAAAGAAGATAGCATTTTAAAAGTATGTAATCTGACAAAAAAAGGTGTGTTAAATAATATTAATTTTAACCTCAAGAAAGGGGAAATCCTCGGTTTTTCAGGTTTAGTAGGGGCTGGCCGTTCCGAACTGATGAAATGTATATTTGGATTGGATTCATATGAACATGGTAAAGTTTTTTTGGACAATCGAGAAATTAGTATTAGCAATCCAAATGATGCTATTCAACATGGGATTGTTTATGTTCCAGAAGATAGAAAGAAAGAGGGGTTATTTTTATCACAATCAGTTAGATATAATATTTCGATTAAAATCTTAGGAAGATTTATGAGATGGTTTAAAGTACGTCATCGGCTGGAAAGCGGTGAGGTAGATAAATATATAAGTCTGCTTTCAATACGAACCCCTCATGAAGAACAGGTTGTAAATAAATTAAGTGGTGGAAATCAACAGAAAATATTAATTGCCAAATGGTTGGCTACCCAACCAAAGATTTTAATCCTTGATGAACCAACAAGGGGTGTTGATGTAGGAGCAAAAGCTGAAATTTATTCAATTATGAATGATTTAGTGAAAGAAGGAATTTCAATCATTTTGGTGTCATCTGATTTACCTGAAATCATTAATATGAGTGATCGGGTGGCTGTCATGTTGAATGGAAAGTTACAAACGATTTTTAAAAAAGAAGAATTTAGTCAAGAAAAAATAATGTCTTATGCAACAGGGGGAAGTTAGCATGCCTGAATTGCAGGTGAAGAACAGTTACGAAAATTTAATGATTGGGATTTGGAAAAGACTTCTAACATTTTTCCGTGACAATATGGGAATTCTTATTGGACTTGCGGCATTGGTTATTTTAATCTCATTGATGAATAACGACTTTTTATCAGCCCAAAATTTATTAAATGTGTTAAGACAAACATCAACAAATATGTTTATTGCTATTGGGATGACATTAGTTATTATATTAGCTGGAATTGATCTCTCGGTAGGATCGATCATGGCGGCATCTGGTGTTGTGACAGGTGGATTGATTGCTTATAGTGGTGTTCCGTTGTGGTTAGCCGTTTTGGCTGGTTTATTAATTGGTATTATATTTGGTTTGATTAATGGATATTTTATCGCTTATAAATTCTTACCGTCATTTATTGTTACACTTGCTACGATGAATATTGCTAGAGGAATGGCTTATGTTTATACAGATGGAAAGCCAATTAGAGTGATGTCAGATGAGTTTAATTTTATTGGTTCTGGGTATTTATGGGGTAAGATTCCCATACCTGTCATTTATATGATAGTCATTATTGTTATTACTTCGTTGATTATGAATAGAACTAAATTAGGCAGATATATGTACGCTGTAGGTGGTAATCAAGAAGCGGCCCGTTTTTCGGGCATTCATACAAAAAGAGTACAGCTATTTGCGTTTACTTTTAGTGGTTTCTTAGCTGCATTTAGTGGGATTGCTCTTGCTTCGAGAATGTTCTCTGGACAACCTACTGCGGGCATGGGTGCAGAGTTAGATGCAATTGCCGCTGTTGTCTTAGGTGGTACAAGTATGACCGGAGGATCGGGGAGAATTGGTGGAACAGTTATAGGTGCTCTCATTATTGGAATATTAAGTAATGGGCTTAACTTGATGGGAGTGAATTCATTTTGGCAATATATTGTTAAAGGTATTGTTATATTAGTGGCTGTCTATGTCGATGTTTCTAAAATGAAAAGTGAGACAACGTCATGATGCGATGGCTAGAAATGTTCTGAATAGGAAAGTGAAAGGTGGATAAAATTGTTGATGGATCAGTATATAGACATAAAAGAGCGGGCTTTAAAATTATTTGAACAAGCTAATATTATATTAACAAGGACTGAGAAAGATTCTATTGAGATTGTTGATTTTGGATTAGGAAAGATAGGGAAATTCGGCCTACAGATAATCACATATGTAAATACAGAAAAAGTGTGTGCAAAGGAGTTAGTATTACTTCCAAATCAAGTCTGTCCTGAACATAAACATCCCAAAAGAAAATTCGATGACGGTAAGGAGGAAACATTTAGATGTCGATATGGAAAAGTATATTTATATGTTGGTGAGGAACAAGCGGGTGCAGGTTCTATTAATCTACCTAAAGGTGAAGAAAAGTACTTTACAGCTACTAAAGAAGTTATACTGTATCCAGGAGATCAATATACAATTTTTCCTAATACATTACATTGGTTTAAGGCTGACAAAGAAGGTGCTGTAGTGTCAGAATTTTCAACAAAAAGTACTCATGAAGATGATCTATTTACAGACCCTAGAATTTGCCGATCACCCATTACTTTTTAATATGGTAGAGAAAGTGAATATATATTAAGAACTACTAGCACTGGTGTGGAATTAATAGCACATTAGGGCTAGTAGTTTTTTATTATAAGAATTTACCTAGAGCAGTTTAAATTTAATTTAGCTGTGCAACTATTCTATACCTACTAAAAAGAAACATTACTATTGATTGGTTGCTATCTTGTTGAAGGGTAACTAACCGAGATGTTCCAGAGAATCCCATGGCACACGTTTTTGAAAAAGACAATGTTGAAAATTATGCTGACTATTAACATATAGAATAAAAAAATATTCGTATAGTGACTAAGGCATTAGAAGATCAAAATTCAATTGTTCACAATCAGGCAGTTATAACTTTTCGAAATTTAGGGTTATAAGAAGCTCTTGCTAAGAAAACAAGGTTTCTAACGAAATGCGAATTGGATTTCTCGCTGGTATTCGGTGCACTGTCACTTTCCTAATATTATCACACGTTGTTGAACATTATTGAACTCATAGTTTCAGCTAGAATTAGATATGTAATAATTTAAATTATATATCTATCTAGCGGTTTTTAATTTTTTAGAAATATGCCAAAATTCAATTTTGGCTACCATACCACCTCAGTTTGTTCTTTTGATCCTGTTTACACTACACAAAAATAGATTTCAAAAGAATTCTAGTAAGGAAAAATTAGTTTTTATAGGAACGCGCGTTCTTGACTTTGGCAGGATTTTAGTCTATCCTTTATCTAATTAAAACAATGACACGAAAATGTGTGAGGAAATGGCGACAATTCAATTGTTTCGAGTATTGAAGGATGCTGAATAATACAGTACAGAAACACCTAATTATTCAGAAGATTTTCAAAAAAATCCAAGCGCAGACTTGTTAAGGCATTAGTAAAGGTCGATGTATTATATCATGTAATTTGTCTCGTACAATAAAGAAGCAACTGGGTGAAAACAACTAGCAGAGACAAACCATATAAGCCAAAAGCGAAAGTGGAATTAAAATCTCGAAGCAATAAAGAGAGGAGTTTGAAAATGAGTATACTAATTCTCACTGGCTCGATTCTGGTCTATATCTTTTTAGGGCTTTATTTATTTTTGGTTTGGAAAACACCTAAGCAAACATCACAATATATAAAAGCAATAAGGGCAACGTGGTATTTTGTTTTCATTACTGGTTCGCTAATTTATATCAATTTGTATCCACGGAGTATATTTAATGATTGGGAAAAATATTTGATTATACTTATAGCGTTCTTTTTAATTGATTCTTTTATATTTCTAAATCTATATTTTTCAAAGTTTGGAGGAAGTGAGCTAAAGGAACATCCGGAAACAGAAGAAGCTATAGCATTAACCCAAGAATCATTGAATCAGGTAAAGATAAAAGTAGACAATTTAACAAAAGTATTGCATGACTATGAATTTATATCGTATACTGAAGATAAGTTATCCTTTATACAAAAGTTTGAAGAGTTGATACAGGAATACTCTTCTTTAGAGAATTTAGTAATTGATATTATTCCATACAATACGGATGAAGAAAGAAGAGAAGTTGAAAAAAGCGTTTTTCAAAAATTTAAGATTAAAAGATGGTTGAGTAAGGACTTAACCTATTTTCATCCGAAGGAAAATTTCTTCTTACAACCACTTTATTTTTTCGATGAAAAATATGTAGCTAAAGGTACAGTATTGAATAAAGGAGTAAATGTGACTGAAACCGATGTACAAGCAATTAATTTGTTGTTTATCACATACTCATTAATGGTTGAAATCTCATCGAAGGAGGAAGATCAACATGAGTAAGAATCGCCAAGAAAAGTATAAGAGCGCATCGAATTTAAGGATGGGGAAGGTGGGGCTTAGTCCCGCTACAAGGAGATTAAAGAATAAGAATCAGTTTTATATTGAATCTTACAAAAATAGAAAAAAACAAGAAAAACAAGAAGAAGTAAATATGATGTAATTTAAGACACTCAGTTTTGAGTGTCTTTTTCATAAGTAATGAATTTTTGCATACTTTAAACCAAAGAGGTGATAAGTATGCAAAAAGTTAAATCGGCGAAGCATATAAAATTTGGGACGGTAGGTGACTCTCCTCACACACAAAAAAATAAAAACAACAACCAACGAGTTATTGAAAATATAAGAATGAATAGAGAGGGGCCCTTTTGGTTTCTAAAGCAGTTATTATCTTTTATTAGAACTAGAAATAGATAAATGGCAATTGCATACGCATTTATCTCATCATTGGTGCAATATTAATCTAAACAGTATCCAATTTATCTTACAATGCATTATTATCATTAAGTGCACCAAACTAAGAAGATAGAATTTCTATGAGCTCTATTCGATTATTCTTTACTTTAGGTGCCGTAATTCTTATTTCAAACACGACCATGCCATTTAAACATCTTTTAAAAAATAGATACTTTATTTATGTTACATTAATCTTCATTATCAATTATGGCTTTAAACATAATGATCGAATGGTATTACAGTTTATTATGCAAGGGAAATCCTAGGTTATGCAGGTTTAGTTGGGGCATTGGTAACGGCATTTATTTTACCCAAAATGCTAGGGAACATACTCTATCCTACAGTAACGAAGCGATTTGGAAAATGGAAGAGTCTAATTGGAGGATATATACTAGAGATCATTGGTTTAGTTCTCATACTGTTGATGCCGATCAATTTTACAATCATTGTTATTGGTTTAATTATAAAGGGAATAGACGGTGATTAAAAGCCTTCGGGGCATATATTTTTTTCGATGATCAAGAGTTACATCTATCTGGGGAGGTTCCCACCGTTAGGATGTTATATATAAAACGTTCCCTTTTCTTTGAATTAATCACATGGGGTCTGTGAAATTTATGGATACATAGGATCAGGTTCGCTGCTTCATTGTAACAGCAAAGCCATACCTATGTATCCAAACGAGATAAGAGAAGGAACTAGATAGTAATTAAGATCTTTAAGTGTTTAAAGTTAAAGTAGTATTAAATGAGAACCCTCTATGTCTTTTGCCATAAGGATTTTCTGATATTATACTTGTGTATGAGTATTGAGGTATTTTGATATAGCATTCGCCTGGGCATAAGATACTTTATTAATAACAATGGAATCCTCAATTATCAAAAGCTTGCCCTCGTACTCAATGACATTAACATTATTGGGGATAATGTTAATGTCATCCCTTTTTTCCAACTTAGGCAATTCTTCTAACAGTTTTTCCCTTTTTGCACGAATTTTACGACTATGTCCTGTACCGGGTTTAAATTTAAATATATTCAAATTCCTTAAATCATAATAATTTTCATTTAAGAGCGAGAAATGGTAACTATTGTCATATAAGTACTCACCGATGAGTCTTCGTAAAGATAATATTTTATGGTCATCATGATCTAAATCGACTCCACCTACTACTTTAGGAATATAATCATTGTTCTTGCCTCTAGAATCATCCCATATCTTCCACTCCACATTAAAGGCAGTAATATAATTGAACATCTTCGTATCAATATATACTTCTTCTTCAATATTTAATTGTGTATTCGTACAAAATATTACTGTTAATCCATTTGATAAATGTTCAAATCTATTAATCACTACTTTCACCTCCCTATACTGAGATTAGATATAATATCTTAGCATATTAATAGAATAAATAACAGATTTAATAGATTAGAGGAAATATGTAAAGTAGTAAGCAATTTTTTGATATCGTTGAATCACTTGATTTAACAATGTTAAACAAGGACTTGAACGTATTAAGGAGAACTAGATAAGGGTGATAGAGTGTCTGTCACTTCCTGTGATATACGTTATCGAAGCAATATGTCTGAGGAGGTTTGTTATGGTGTAACTGATTAAGAATACTTTGAACTAGGAAAGCTTTTAAGGGAAGTTGAATTAAACAAAGGCAGTAGCGTATTTTTAGATTTATATTCAAAGATGCCTTTATAAAATATTTTGCAGTTATTTCATCATTTAAGGAAAGAAAAAGAGCGAAGCAAAAAAATATCTTTTCAAACTTAAAAAACTATAGTAAGAATGATTTCTGAACACGATCATAATAAATTATTTTATAGGTAAATAGATTAAGTATGAACCAAAAGAATAGTAGCAATAATCTACACTTTAGCTAATTAGCGATTTAAAAGAAAGTTTGATTAAGACTTTGTTAACTTTTATTGCCTCGATTTAAGTTATCCTTCCAATTTTAATCTCTGAGTGCATCCATACCAGCTACTATATTGACTCAGATCCATACTTTGTACTTAAGACAAGGCGCATTTACCGAAAACAGTATAGAAACTGTTAATTTTACTAGCGGTGAAGTAAATCTAGGATCAAAGATCTTCTATGGTAATCCACTAAAGAATGTATCGTTTGGGGTATTAATGGGTTATATGGATGAAGGGATGTTGTATACTAGATTAGGAAATCAGTTAAAGTCAATTGAAATAGATTCGAACAATCCTAGATATACAAGTGGCAACAACAACAATATTTTATATGATAGTAGCACTAATTCCTTATTAGCGGTAACAAATGGAACTGGAGTACAACAAGGAACTGAAATAGTTGGTAACTATGCATTAGCAGATAGTGGACTAACAAGTTTAGACAACTTAGATAATATAAGAAAGATCGGATTTAACTCTTTTGAAGGTAACAATTTCAACTCAGTAGTTTTTGATCAAGAAGTAGTATCTATTGGTGATAACGCATTTAAAAATGCCTTTGTCGATGGTGGGGTATTTCAAATGGCAGGGACGGATACTATTTACGGAGATGGGGTATTCGACAGTGATAAAGTTATTGCTAGCGGAATAACTTTAATAGCACAGGAAGGATCAACAACGGAACAATATTCACTAGATAACGGTCATACTTTTGTAACTGATACTATTCCAAATATTAATATGGGCAATTATAAAGGTGGTTGGTATACTACATACATAACACATTTAACTTACAGTAATGTAGATGTTAACAAAGATGTACAATATGCAATTACAACATTAGATCAATTTGCAGGTGGTCACTGGGTAGACGTATCGGATGATAATATAGACGGAAATGGTGCTGTTCAACAAATAGTCTTCGAAAAAACGGGAGAATTCATATTACATGCTAGAGCGTTCGGATTAGATGGTCATTTAATTTACACAACATCTGATATTATTCAAATTGACAGGGATAAGTCTATATACGAAGACTACGGTAAAGAACAAGCAATATTAGATTTATCATTCTATGATGAACACAGCGGTATTAAACAAATAACGTTACCAAATGGTGATACACAAGTTAGTGATCATGTGGTATATAAAGTAACTGAAAATGGAGATTATCTATTCATAGCCGAGGACAATGCAGGTAACAAAACGGAAATAGAGTTATCTGTTGATACTATTA
>Ga0079225_10002839_pt1 | contig 10076 bp, 9 predicted proteins | sample Poulit2012_FD_76344 | JGI IMG/M metagenome (GOLD analysis project Ga0079225, IMG submission 76344) | Agricultural soil microbial communities from Georgia to study Nitrogen management - Poultry litter 2012 | ecosystem: Environmental > Terrestrial > Soil > Agricultural land | place: USA: Georgia...
ACGGCGCGGGATCAGAACGGGGCGGGCCGGACCGAGAACATCAGACCGCGAACGGGGCTGTCGGTCAGCGACAACAGTCCACGGCGGTGACGACACAGCGCGCGGGGGCCGCCGGCGCCGCCACGGGCCACGGTGCAAGGCCAGACGCTGCGTCCATGGCGGGAAGCCTAACAGAATCGGGCTGGGGCGTTGTCCGGCCGCGTCAGCGGGCCAGCAGCCAGGTGCCGATCACCAACAGGATCAGAATCACCAGGATCAACGTCACCCGCGACCGCGGCATCGGTTTCATGACGGCGTGTGCGTCTCGTCGGTGCGCCGGTCGCGGTGCATCAGCCTGATCCCGTTGCCCAATACACCGTCGAGCACCACCGCCAGCCCGTAGGACACCAGCAGGACGACCGGCATCACCAGCACGGTCTGCAGCGCGAAACCCAACCCGGACAGCCACAGCTCCACGCCGTCCCACCAATTGAGCAAGCCGTCCACACCCCCACCCTAAGCACCGGTGCGGGGGTGCTGCGGCGCACACCCGCGGTCTCGAGTGGATATCGGCTGACCGCCGGCTCGGTCAACGGGTGGACGCAGAGCCGGGGCACAGATGATGATGGCGGCATGGTCACCCACGTTCAGCCTGCCGACGACGCCCCGCCCGCGCCGCACACGGTCACCGAGCCGGTTCCCTACGCCGGCGCCGGGCTGCGCAACCCGTTTCCCCCGATCGCCGATTACGCATTCCTGTCCGACTGCGAGACGACCTGCCTGATCTCGGCGGCCGGGTCGGTGGAGTGGCTGTGTGTGCCCCGTCCGGACTCCCCCAGCGTGTTCGGCGCGATGCTCGATCGCAGCGCCGGGCATTTCCGGATCGGCCCCTACGGGGTGTCGGTGCCGTCGGCGCGGCGCTACCTTCCCGGCAGCCTCATCCTGGAGACCACGTGGCAGACCCACACCGGCTGGCTGATCGTGCGCGACGCGTTGGTGATGGGGCCGTGGCATGACATCGAGACCCGGTCGCGCACCCACCGGCGCACCCCGATGGACTGGGACGCCGAACACATCCTGTTGCGCAGCGTGCGCTGCGTCAGCGGCACGGTCGAGTTGATGATGAGCTGCGAACCGGCCTTCGACTACCACCGCATCGGGGCGTGCTGGGAGTATTCGGCCAGCGCCTACGGCGAGGCGGTGGCCCGGGCCAAGACCAATCCCGACGCCCACCCGATGCTGCGACTGACCACCAACCTGCGCATCGGCCTGGAAGGCCGGGAGGCGCGCGCCCGCACCCGGCTCAAGGAGGGCGACAACGTCTTCGTGGCGCTGAGTTGGAGCAAGCATCCGGCTCCGCAGACCTACGAGGAGGCCGCCGAGAAGCTGTGGAACACCACCGAGTGTTGGCGGCAGTGGATCAACATCGGCGATTTCCCCGACCACCCGTGGCGCTCGTACCTGCAGCGCAGCGCGCTGACGTTGAAGGGGCTGACCTACTCGCCGACCGGGGCGCTGCTGGCCGCCTCGACCACCTCGCTGCCGGAGACCCCGCACGGGGAACGCAACTGGGACTACCGCTACTCCTGGATCCGGGACTCCACGTTCGCGCTGTGGGGCCTCTACACGCTGGGCCTGGACCGCGAGGCCGACGACTTCTTCGCGTTCATCGCCGACGTCTCCGGGGCCAACAACGGCGAGCGCCATCCGCTGCAGGTGATGTACGGCGTCGGCGGGGAACGCCACCTGGAGGAAGACGAGCTGCACCATCTCTCCGGATACGACAACGCGCGCCCGGTGCGCATCGGCAACGGCGCCTACAACCAGCGTCAACACGACATCTGGGGCACGATGCTCGACTCGGTGTATCTGCACGCCCGCTCGCGCGAACAGATCCCCGAGGCGCTGTGGCCGGTGCTCAAACAACAGGTCGAGGAGGCCATCAAACACTGGCGTGAACCCGACCGCGGCATCTGGGAGGTGCGCGGCGAGCCCCAGCACTTCACCTCCTCGAAGATCATGTGCTGGGTGGCGTTGGACCGGGGCGCCAAGCTCGCCGAGGTGCAGGGCGAGAAGAGCTACGCGCAGCAGTGGCGCGCGATCGCCGAGGAGATCAAGGCCGATGTGCTCGAGCACGGGGTCGACGAGCGCGGGGTGCTCGTCCAACGCTACGGCGACGACGCCTTGGACGCCTCCCTGCTGTTGGCGGTGTTGACCCGGTTCCTGCCCTCGAGCGATCCGCGGGTCCGCAACACCGTGCTGGCGATCGCCGACGAGCTCACCGTCGACGGGCTGGTGCTGCGCTACCGGGTCGAGGAGACCGACGACGGGTTGTCCGGCGAGGAGGGCGCGTTCACGATCTGCTCGTTCTGGCTGGTGTCGGCGCTGGTGGAGATCGGTGAGATCAGCCGTGCCAAGCACCTGTGCGAACGGCTGCTGTCGTTCGCCAGCCCGCTGCACCTCTACGCCGAGGAGATCGAACCGCGCACCGGCCGGCATCTGGGCAACTTCCCGCAGGCGTTCACCCACCTGGCGCTGATCAACGCGGTGGTGCACGTCATCCGCGCCGAGGAGGAGTCCGACAGCACCGGGGACTTCCAGCCGGCCAACGCCCCGATGTAGCCCGGCGGCGTCGGCGCGGCTCCTTCTCGGAGGCTACTTCTTGGATTTGTCGACCGGCGCGTCGGTCGACAGCGCGGCGACGAACGCCTCCTGCGGCACGTCGACCCGGCCGATCGTCTTCATCTTCTTCTTGCCCTCTTTCTGCTTCTCCAGCAGTTTGCGTTTCCGTGAGATGTCACCGCCGTAGCACTTGGAGAGCACATCCTTGCGGATCGCGCGGATATTCTCGCGGGCAATGATTCTCGATCCGATCGCCGCCTGCACCGGCACCTCGAACTGCTGGCGCGGGATCAACTCCTTGAGTTTGGTGGTCATCTTGTTGCCGTAGGTCGACGCCGCGTCCTTGTGCACGATCGCGCTGAACGCGTCGACGGCCTCGCCCTGCAGCAGGATGTCGACCTTGACCAGGTCGGCTTCCTGCTCACCGGCCTCCTCGTAGTCGAGGCTGGCGTATCCGCGGGTCCGCGATTTCAGGGCGTCGAAGAAATCGAAGATGATCTCGCCCAGCGGCAACGTGTACCGCAGCTCGACCCGCTCGGGAGACAGGTAGTCCATGCCGCCGAGGTCGCCGCGGCGCGACTGGCACAACTCCATGATGGGGCCGACGAACTCACTCGGCGCGATGATCGTCACCTTGACCACCGGCTCGTAGACGGTGCGGATCTTGCCCTCGGGCCAGTCCGACGGGTTGGTCACCACGAGCTCCTCGATGTGGGACCCCTTGCCTTCGCGCACCACGCGGTAGACCACGTTGGGCGAGGTGGAGATCAGGCCGAGATTGAACTCGCGCTCCAGCCGCTCGCGGGTGATCTCCATGTGCAACAGCCCCAGGAAGCCGCAGCGGAATCCGAACCCCAACGCCACCGACGTCTCGGGTTCATAGGTCAGCGCGGCGTCGTTGAGCTGCAGTTTGTCCAGCGCGTCGCGCAGGTTCGGGTAGTCGGAGCCGTCCACCGGGTAGAGCCCGGAGTAGACCATCGGCTTGGGTTCGCGGTACCCGGTCAGCGCCTCGCGGGCGCCGTGGCGGGCGGTGGTCACGGTGTCACCGACCTTCGACTGGCGCACGTCTTTGACCCCGGTGATCAGATAGCCGACCTCGCCGACGCCCAGCCCGGCGGTGGCCTTGGGTTCCGGGGAGACGATCCCGACCTCCAGCAGCTCGTGGGTGGCGCCGGTGGACATCATCACGATCTTCTCCCGCGGGGTGATCTTGCCGTCGACCACCCGCACGTAGGTGACCACGCCGCGGTAGATGTCATAGACCGAGTCGAAGATCATCGCCCGGGCCGGCGCGTCGGCGTCGCCGGTCGGCGGCGGCACCTTGGTCACCACCACGTCGAGCAGTTCGGCCACGCCCTGCCCGGTTTTGCCCGAGACCCGCAGCACATCGGCGGGGTCGCAGTCGATGATGTGGGCCAGTTCCGCGGCGTAGCGGTCCGGGTCGGCGGCGGGCAGGTCGATCTTGTTGAGCACCGGGATGATCTCCAGGTCCCGGTCCATCGCCAGGTAGAGGTTGGCCAGCGTCTGCGCCTCGATGCCCTGGGCGGCGTCGACCAGCAGGATCGCGCCCTCACAGGCCTCCAGCGCCCGCGACACCTCATAGGTGAAGTCGACGTGGCCGGGGGTGTCGATCAGGTGCAGCACATAGTCGTTGTTCTCCCCGTCGCCGACCGTCCAGGGCAGCCGCACGTTCTGCGCCTTGATCGTGATGCCCCGTTCCCGCTCGATGTCCATGCGGTCGAGATATTGGGCCCGCATCGACCGCTCGTCGACCACACCGGTCAGCTGCAGCATCCGGTCGGCCAACGTCGACTTGCCGTGGTCGATGTGCGCGATGATGCAGAAGTTCCGGATCTGCGCCGGCGCTGTGAAAGTCCGGTCGGCGAAACTACTGATGGGAATCTCCTGGTCACAAAGGGTGGGCGAGGCGCCGGGGGGACCGTGGCGCGGCACCCAGCGTATCGGTTTGACCTAAGCTGGCGAGCATGGCTTCCCCGCGGAAGACACAGTGGCAACTCTGGCGACGGTTCGCCGAGAACCTGGTGTTCACCGAGGCGCCCAAGGTTGTCCGTGCCCTGCAGCAGTCGCCGTCGCTGCACCAGGGTCTGCAGCGTGGCCTGCAACTCGGGTTCGACCTGGTCGTCGGCGGGCCGGCGGAGCCGCGCCCGCAGATCCCGGCGGGTCGGCCGGTGACCGACACCAGCGTGCCGACCGCCCAGCGGGCCCGCAGGCTGAGTTACGGCCCGGATCTGACCGGCCGCGCCCAGACCGGTGAGGTGGTCTGGACCTGGGTGGTCTACGCCGACGACCCCAGCCGCGGCCAGGACCGCCCGGTGCTGGTGGTCGGGCGGGACCGACACACGCTGCTCGCGCTGATGCTGTCGGGCAGCGAGCAGCGCGACGACCCGAGCAACGGCGATCCGAACTGGGTGCGCATCGACGGCGGCGGTTGGGATCTCGACGAGCAGCTGCGCTGGGTGCGCATCGACCGGGTGCTCGACGTCCCCGAGGAGAGCATCCGGCGGCAAGGCGCGGTCATCGACCGGGAGGTGTTCGATGTGGTGGCGGCTCGGCTGCGCGCGGACTATTCGTGGCGGTGAGCGCGCCACTCAGCCGCCGGTGATGTAGGCGTGGAGCTGTTCGCGCTCGTTGTGCAGCTCCTCCATCCGGGTTTTCACCACGTCGCCGATGCTGACGATCCCGGTCAGGCGCCCGCCCTCGAGCACCGGGACGTGCCGGACCCGTTTCTCGGTCATCAGCGCGCTGAGGTCGTCGACCTGATCGCTGGGCGTGCAGGTGGCCACCAGCGCGGTCATGATCTCCGACACCGGAAGGTCGAGCAGCGCGGCACCGCGTTGTTGCAGCTTGCGGACCACGTCACGCTCGGAGGCGATGCCGTGGACCGCGTCGGAGTCCGCGACCACCATCGCCCCGATGTTGTGCTCGGCCAGCCCGGCCAGTAGATCCCGGACCGTGGCGTCCGGGGTGATCGTGGCCACCGCCGAGCCCTTGTTGCGCAGCACATCCGCTATCTGCATGGCGCCCTCCACCGCGTGTGAGCAACTTCACATCAGCTTAGCGCGGATCGCCGCAGCCCGAGGCCGATCTCCGCAGCCCGAGGCGGGATGCACAGTCGAGTTCGCCGGTTGCGCCGACGGGACGCACCGATCTCTGGCATACCTGGAGGATGACCATCGAGATCACCCTGCTGGGCACCGGAAGCCCGATCCCGGATCCGCACCGGGCCGGGCCGGCGACCCTGCTCCGCGCCGCCGACCAGGTGTTCCTGGCCGACTGCGGCCGCGGAGTGCTGCAGCGACTGGCCGCCGCCGGCGCGGCCGCCAACCAGCTGACCGCGCTGCTGCTGACCCATCTGCACAGCGACCACATCGCCGACCTCGGTGATGTGCTGATCACCCGGTGGGTGAGCACCTTCGGCCCGGACCCGGCGGCGCTGCCGATCATCGGCCCGCCGGGCACCGCCGCGGTGGTCGAGGCGATGCTGCGCGCGTTCGGTCCCGACATCGGCTACCGCATCGCCCACCACGACGATCTGACCGCACCGCCGCCGGTCACCGTGCACGAGCACACCGACGGGTCGGTCTGGGACCGCGACGGCGTGCGCATCGCGGTGGCGCCCACCGATCACCGGCCGGTCGCCCCGACGATCGGGTTCCGCCTCGAGCACGCCGGGGCGGCGGTGGTGCTCGCCGGGGACACCGTGCCGTGCGCCGGTCTCGATCGGCTGGCCGCCGGTGCCGACGCGCTGGTGCACACGGTGATCCGCCCCGATTTGATCCGCCTTCTGCCCCAGCAGCGCATCGTCGACATCTGCGACTACCACTCGTCGGTGCAGCAGGCCGCCGCGACGGCCGCACGCGCCGGGGTACACACCCTGGTGTTGACCCACTATGTGCCCGCGCCGGCGCCCGGGCGCCACGACGAGTGGCGGGCGTTGGCCGCCGCGGAGTTCGGCGGTCGCATCGACGTCGGTGACGATCTGCACCGGGTCGTCGTCGGCGACCACGGTTAGCCGGTGCACCGCAGGTCGCCGGGCTCCGCTTTGGGGGATCACCGCCGTGGCTGGTAACCTCGACAGTCGCTGCCGCGGCGTGTCGCGCCGGGCAGCCACCACACTTCCCAGCCGAGAAATGACGAAGGATCCGACGCGTGGCCAACATCAAGTCGCAGCAGAAGCGCAATCGCACCAACGAGCGCGCCCGACTGCGCAACCAGTCGGTCAAGTCGTCGCTTCGCACCGCGGTCCGCGGGTTCCGCGAGGCCGCCGCGGCCGGTGACAAGGACAAGGCCGGCGAACTGCTGGCCTCGACGAGCCGTCAGCTCGACAAGGCCGCCAGCAAGGGTGTCATCCACAAAAACCAGGCCGCCAACAAGAAGTCGGCGTTGGCGCGCGCGCTGAACAAGCTCTGAGCCCTTAACGGTCGGCCAGGTCGGCCACCGTGCGCACCGCCGCCTCCAGGGCGAAATCCGGGTCGGCGGCCGCCCCCTTCACCTCGGCGTTGAGTGCTGCCACCGCCACCATCGCCGTCGCGACGGTCTCGCGCGACCAGCGCCGCGCCTGCCGCTGCACCTTCTGCACCCGCCACGGCGGCATCCTCAGCTCCCCGGCCAGGCGGGTGGCGTCCCCGGAGAGCGGGCCGATGCGGCCGATGGCGTGCACCGCCTCGGCGAGCGCGTCGGCGAGCACCACGTGCGGCTCGCCGCGCAGCATGGCCCACCGCAGCGACTCCAGCGCCCCGGCCAGGTCCCCGCTGACCGCCTTCTCGGCGATCTCGTAGCCTTTCACCTCGGCTTTTCCGCTGTGGTAGCGCTGCACCGCGGCGACGTCGACCCGCCCGCCGGTGTCGGCGACCAGCTGCGAGCAGGTGGCGGCGAGTTCGCGCACATCGGAGCCGACCGCGTCGAGCAGCGCGGTCACCGTCTGCTCGTCGACCCGGGCACGCAGCGCGGCGAATTCGTCACGCACGAACCGGGCCCGCTCGGCGGGCTTGACGATGCGCGCACACGGGTGCACGCGAGCACCGAGTTTGCGCAGCCGGTCGGCGAGGGCTCGGGCCCTTCCACCCCCGGAGTGCACCACCACCAGCACCATGCCCGGCGGGATGTCGGCGGCGGCCGCGGCGAGCATGGCCGCGGCGTCCTTGCCGGCCTCGCCCGCGGCCTCGAGCACCACGACCCGTTCGTCGGCGAACAGTGACGGGCTGAGCAGCTCGGCGAGCTCGCTGGCACTGACGTCGCCGGCCCGCATCCGGTTCACCGGCACCGCCTCACCATCGCCGTCGGCCTGCCGGCGCACCGAGCGCAGGATGCCGGCGACCGCGCGCTCGACCAGCAGCTCCTCGTCGCCCAACACCAGGTGCAGCGCTGACTCGGATTGGCCCACGACTGCATCGTGTCACGGCGGGCCGACACCGCGGCGACTCACCCGTCCAGCAGCCCGGCCAGCGACCACGCCACGACCGCGAGCACCCCGACGCCCACCGCGGCACGGCCCCAGCGCCAGCGCCACCCGACCAGCAGCGCCGCGCTGACCGCGGCCACGGTCAGCGCCCCGGCGGTGCCGTCGGGGACCGGCAGCGTCGCCCCCGCCAACCCACCGGCGGTGTGGGCCACCGCACCCACCCAGAACACCTCCGGGCCGGTGAAACGGATCAGCACCGCCGCCGCCGTCGGACACGGCCCGCACAGCACCGCCGCGGCGCTGCCGAGCACGGTCACCGGGGCGATCAGCGCGGCCACCGCCAGATTGGCCCCGGCGGCGACCACGCTGACCCGTCCGGAGATCCCGGCGATCAGCGGCGCGGTCACCAGGTGAGCGGCCAGCGCGATCGCGGTGGCGTCGGCGACCGGTTTGGGCCAGCCACGCCCGACCAGCCGGCGCGACCAGCGCGGCGCCACCACCACCAGTGCGGCGGTGGCCGTCACCGACAGCACGAAACCGACGTCGACCGCCAGCTGCGGGGCCACCGCCAACAGCGTCAGCACCGCGGCGGCCAAACTCGGGATGGCCTGACGCTGGCGCGCCGAGACCACCCCGGCCAGTGCGATCGCCCCCATCACCGCGGCGCGCAGCACACTGGCGGTCGGCTGCACCACGATCACGAAGCCCACCAGCGCGACCGCGGCCAGACCCACCGCGCCCCGCGGGCCCACCAGCCGCGCCGACAGCAACACCGCGCCGCACACGATGGTCACGTTGGCTCCCGAGACGGCCATCAGGTGGGTCAGCCCGGCCGCCCGGAACTCCCGTGCGGTGGGCGGCGGGACCGCGGTGGTGTCGCCGAGCACGAGCCCGGGCAGCAGCGCGGCCTGCTCGGCGGGCAGCACCTGCCGGGCGGTGTCGATGAACCGGTGCCGCACCGCATGGGCGGCGCGCGCCACCGGTCCCGCCCGGCCGGCCACCGGGGACCCGGTCGCGGTGAGCACCGCCACGCTGAGATCGCGGCGGTGCGGCCGGCCGACCCGCGCCCGAAACGAGATCGGCCGGCCGACCATCACCGCGTCGAATTCGGCGCCGGCGGCGAACACCACCACCCGCCCGAAGGCCCGCTGCCCGGCGAGCGTCCGCAGGGTGGCGCGGAACATCACCCGGGTGCTGCCCGCCGGCACGGGGCTCTCGGTCGGGGTGACCGTCACCGCCACGGTCGCACCCTGCGCGGCGGTGAGCGGATGGTGGGCCACCGCCTCGCTGCGCAGGCCCACCGTCACCCCGAAGCCGACGGCGACCACGGCGATTGCCCACGCCCCGGTGACCAGCGGGCGGGGAGCGCCGAGGCGGCGGGCGGCCGGCGCCGCCGCGGCGGTGCATCCCGCGATCGCCACCACCGGTCCGGCGGTGGCCGGCCACAGGATGCCGAGCACACTGACCAGCCAGGCGGTCAGCGCCGCCGGGACCAGCCGCAGATCCAGCGGGTCCGCATCGTCGACGACACCCGGCGGGGTCATCGGCTCAGATGTGGACCAGCGGCCGCAGCCGGGCGAGCCGGGTCGGGCCGATCCCGTCGACCTCGGCGAGCTGGTCGACGGTGGTGAACCGGCCGTGGGTCTCGCGCCAGGCCACGATCGCCGCCGCGGTCACCGGCCCGACGCCGGGCAGCGCGTCGAGTTGCGCAACGGTGGCGGTGTTGAGGTCGACCGCCGCGGCCGGGGCCGCCGCGGTGCCCGGCGCCGGGGTGGTTGCGATGGCGGCCGCTCCGGGGCTCACCGAGCTGCCCGACTCCGGCGGCGCCCCCGGCGGGGGTGTGGCGGCGACGACGATCTGTTCGCCGTCGGCGACCCGCCGCGCCAGATTCAACCCGACCGTGTCGGCACCGTCCAGCGGGTCACCGGCGGCGTGCAGCGCGTCGGCGATGCGCGCCCCCGGCGCCAGCGTGACCAGCCCCGGGGCGTGCACCAGTCCGACCACGCTGACCACCACCGCTTCGGCGTCGGCGCCGGGCGGGCCCGACGGGGTC
>Ga0079225_10002840_pt1 | contig 10075 bp, 8 predicted proteins | sample Poulit2012_FD_76344 | JGI IMG/M metagenome (GOLD analysis project Ga0079225, IMG submission 76344) | Agricultural soil microbial communities from Georgia to study Nitrogen management - Poultry litter 2012 | ecosystem: Environmental > Terrestrial > Soil > Agricultural land | place: USA: Georgia...
CAGTCGATTGAAAGATCATTGATCTTGGGAAATATATAACTGCCCGCTTCTGTCGTTCTCACTTCAAAGCCTGCATCTCTGAACAATTCGATCAGCGTATCCCTGATATCCTGGTGCGCCTTGATGCGCTCAGCCATCCAGCCTTCAGGCTCACTGAACCAGTTTTTCAGTACAATCTGGCTGTAGCCGGCGGCTCTCAGAGAAACGATTGCCTGAAGCTGCTCCATCCTGTCGATGATGGTTTTAGAACCGTAAGCGACGCCCAGTCTGAAACCGCTCAGCGACTCCGTTTTGGAAGGTCCGATGATAGTAACGATGTTTTCTTTCGGGATGATATCCAGGCTTGCAAGATGTGTGTAAGTGCGGCCGTCGAAAAGCTGCCTCGAATATAACTCATCGACGATGACATTCACATCGTACTTGCGTACAAGCTCTGCAATTTCAGTAATCTCTTCTTTGCTGTAGACGACCCCACTCGGGTTATTCGGGTTTGAGAAAATAAAAGTCGATACACCGTCTTTAAAGCTGTTCTCCAGTTTTTCCAGATCAATGCCTGCCTTATCTTCGTGATTCAGATAGTCCAGTTGAACCGGATACAATTGACCCTGGAAGAAATGGACGAGTTTTCTGTTGGCATAGTAATCCGGCTCTATAATCGCAACTTTGTCACCGCGGGTAACAGTTGCACCCACTGCGAGAAACAATGCGCCCTGGGTGCCCGGTGTAATGATCAGTTCATTTTCAGGATCGATCGCAGTTGAGGAGTAGTCGGAAAGTTTTCGAGCTACATCCTCAAGGATATCCTCCCGGCCCCGGTAGACGGTGTAGGCCTGTGTACCACCGATTTCCTTGAATCCGTAGTTGAAATTTTCAAGTGCGCCGGGCACAGGTTCAAAAGCATCCACATCACCGTGTGAAAAGTCCGCCGGCTCACCCGGAAGGTTTTCCCCTTTCAGCTCAATATCATCAAAATTCAAACGCTTCTCCTGGCCCGGTGCTAAATCGGCATTCAGTTTATCAAATAAATCCTCTGCTGAAGGCATATGACATACACTCCTTGTAAATAATTTAAATATTATTACAATTAGAGTATCACTACTCTTTATGTAATGTAAAATACGATATAATGTAATTAGTTATTAAAATTTACGGTATTTGGAGTGACTAGATGAATACATCCGAAGTTGAAGCTTTTCTGGCAGTTGTCAGAAACGGAAATATATCAAAAGCATCCAGGCAGTTATTTATATCACAGTCAACAATCAGTCAGAGAATCAAGTCTTTGGAATCCAAACTTGAAGTCAGGCTCATAGAAAGATCTAAAGGAATTACTACAATCAAACTGAGTAAGGAGGGTGAAAACTTTTATAAGATTGCTTTGAAGTGGGAACAGTTGATGACTGATTCAAAAATGCTCAAGCAGAAACAGTACAATCAAAACGTATCAATTGCCGGAGTCGACAGTATCAATAATTTCGTATTGAATGATGTTTTCCGCAGTATTGTCAATGATAATCCCTCGATTAGTTATTTTTTCAGGACGCATCAATCCAATGAAATTTATACGCTGGTGGAAGATAATACTGTGGATATAGGATTCATCCTTCAGGAAAGGGTGTCTGAATCCGTGATCAAGGAAGAGTTTTTTAGGGAAGAGCTGGTATTGGTGCTGAACAGGAAACTTGGAAGCATACCGGTGACTCTGGATTCTCTCGATGCGACCAAAGAATTGTACATCAACTGGGGACATGTATTCACTTTGTGGCATGAAAAGAATTTCGGATATGGAGGTACATTGGGCGTTGAAGTTCACACGGGCGTTCTGATTAATGAATTTTTAAAATCTAAGGAATACTGGGCAATCATCCCAGTTTCTATGGCAAAACAGTTTATGAGGGAGAATGATATGCAGGTTATTAGATTCAAACAAGATGGCGCTTACAGGATTTGTTACCTTATATACGATAAAAACAATGGAAATGCAGAAGAAATATATGGAAGCATCTCAAAATATAAGTATTTGACAGAGGATAAATTAAAATTGACAGAGGTTGAGATCATTTATGAAATATAGTTGAATATCGATTTTAACAGTAATTATTATTAAAAAAGGGGATGGAATGATGGCAAGCAGGAACACTGAATTGTTCCCGAAAGAACTACAGGAGAAATTAAGGAATCAATTTCACTATCTGAACGACGATTTGAATGGAGAAAAGAGGGTATTTTTTGAAAATGCCGGCGGTGCACTGAGATTGAAATCAGCATTGGACAAATATGTGGAAATCACAAAAATACCTGATTCACCAGTAAGGAATTATGATATTGCTCAAACTTTGAATCAATACATCGCGGATGGGAAAGAAGACATCCGCTTACTGCTTAATGCACAAGGCGGGGAAGTCGCAATTTCATTAACGGCTTCAAAAATCATTTTTGAAATGATTACTGTTGCATCGATGGACCTGCCTGAAGGAAATATCGTGACAACTGCGATTGAACATCCGTCTTCTTACGATGCATGTGAATTTTCAGCACAGCAGTATGGGCACGAGTTAAGGGTGGCAGAGGCAGATCATGGTACAGGTAGTGTATTTTTAGAAGAACTGCTGTCGCACATTGACGACGATACAAGGATAGTATCTTTAATACTGACTTCGAACATTACGGGTGCTATGCATGATCTTGAGAAATATACAAAAACGATTCATGAGAAAAACAGTGATGCAATAATCATAGTAGATGCCGTCCAGGGCGCCCCGCATGAACTGATCGATTTGAGTACCTGTCATGTCGACGGTATCAATCTGGCTCCTTATAAAATGTTCGGTCTTCGCGGTGTCGGCTTTGCCTGGTTATCAGACAGGCTCGCACGCCTGCCGCATCACAGGCTTCTTGCTACTGATGAAACAAACTGGGATCTTGGCAGTGCGACACCGGCACATTATGCATCGTTTTCAAAAATCATCGATTATATTTGTGAGATCGGTTTTTATTTCAATGAAAGTTCTGACAGAAGAACGTTGATCGAAGAGGGCATGACACGAATCACATTGCAAGAGCAGGCGATATTGAACAGGCTTTTGAATGGATCCGAATCCGTCGAAGGTACAAAAGAACTTAACAATGTAACCATCCATTTTGAAGAGTCAAACGGAATCAATCAGGATTTGATTTTAGCGATGACGTTCAGCAATATTTCCAACAACAGAGCTGTTGAAATATATAAAGAAAATAATATCCAGGTGTTTGCGAGAGAATCTGCCAGCCATTATTCCAAACGTATTTTGGAGGCGGTCGGTCTTGAATCGCTGGTCAGAGTCTCCCCGGTTCATGTTCACAATGCTGAAGATGTGGACGAGTTTTTAAGAGTGACAAAAATGATTGATGAAATGTAGCATGTAAGCATTTAATTTCAATAATTCCTTCCTTATAGGTAGAATTTAAATCAACAAGGAGGAATAGATCATGTCAAATGAAGTGAAACACCTGGTTTTAGGTTCGGAGGAAGCGGAAGCGACGATAGAGTCCTATATCAATATAGGGTGTCCGTTCTGCTCAACTTATATAAAAGTCATCGACGGAATTTTTTCACCGTATATCGAATCGGGTAAGGTCAAACATGTCATCAAACATGTGGACCGTACGAACGGTACGTTGCTGAAAGGGACAGTGGCGGGAACTTATTTAAATTATGATGAACCTGAAGAAGCATACAAAGATATGAAGGAATTGCTTGAAACAAGACCTGAATGGACAGCGAGTTTCGAAGAAGCATTGATGAAACTGGAAGCGATGAATCTTGTTGAACAAGTTGGCCAGGCAGGCCGTACGAGGGAAATATTGGCTGAAGCGGCTGAGCGTGGTGTCAGAATTGTACCGACTGTGTTCATAAACGAAGAGAAGTTTGATTTCCCTGTAAAAGGTGAAGAGTCGGAAATCGCTGAGGCGTTCAAAACAAAATTGGAGAGTGTGTAATTTTCTGAGGCTGGGACATAAAGACCTCTGAAAACTAAGAAAAATGGCGATTCATCTCGATTGATTGATGAAACGCCATTTTTCATGTCTTTTTTCAGGCCCTTCCACACTATATGAGTGAACTACCGGATATTCAAGGCCAATAATGCGAGGCCAGTTTCTATTTTGACCTTGCGTGCGTCCCGAAGGTATGTTCAAAGGGTTGGAACTCAGTCTCCGGGATACTTTCAACCAGTTCATTCACGGCCATAGCGACATCGTCTTCCGAGATGATGACTTCTAAATTGAGTGGTAGTGTGATTTGGTTCATGTTATAATCTTTATACATAAGGCACCTCTTTTTATTTTGTTTGGGTCGTTTCTTACATTATAAAAGAGTGCCTTATGTTTGTGTAGAAATATACCATGATTTCATAAAAAATCGCACTTGACTCCTGGGGGAGTAGCGTCTGCGTGAGACTACAGGCTCACGCGACCCCCCTGGAAAGCAAGTGCAATTTTTTTATTAAGAGACCGGACTTATGTCCCAGCCCCATTGTATTTTAATATACTTGATTATACTGCCTCCACACTTTCAGTTAACTTCTGCAACTGATATTGCTTCGGAGTCCTGCCAAAGTATTTTTTAAAAGTCCTTATGAAATGATTATAATCATTAAATCCACTTTGATTACAAACCTCAAATACTGGTGTACCATTTTCCAAAAGTTCACTTGCATAATAGACTCTGCGTGAACTGATAAACTGATTAACTGTAGTTCCAATATACTTTTTAAAAAGCCTGTTAATCGTTGATTTACTTCTGTAGAATTTCTTTGAAATACAATCCAAGTTCATATCTTCACTTAAATTATCTTTTATATAATTAGTAATTTTCGTTGTCAGTTTATAATTGGTATCCTCATCATTTATCGCTTCCCTAAAAACACCTTCTTCTTTTAGTTTCAATAAAAAGAACAAGCATTCCATCAATGGCAGTCTTTGAAATACGTTTGCGGCATAATCGTTCAATCTTAAGCTGGCAATTTGTTTTTTTAATAATTGCTCGATAATAATCATATTTTCATTATTTAATATCAAATGATGAGCTTTTTTATCATCTTCGAATGTAAACAAATCAAACAGATCATAATCTTCAAACTGATTGATATCTTTGATAATGTCTTTTTTTATATGAAGTGCATAGCGTTCATACCACTTGCTTTCAGGCACAACATTCATATGAGGCACATACGGTTCTATTATAAAAACCGACCCTTTTGGTGCCAGATATATTTCATCATCAATTATAAATTTGTGGTTATCTGACATGATGAAAAGAATTTCATAACAATCATGGTAATGCTGTGACTCCATAATATTGGCACTGTTGATATTATGTACCGCCTGTATGTTTTCATTTACATTATGAAAATTGTGATTCAAGATTTTTACCGTCCCTTCCTGATGAATATTTATTATAACCACTTTACGACTTAAGATTTGAATTTTCAAACAAATGAATCGAAAAGCTGATTTTCTGGTTTTAAAAGCTGAGATAACTTAACTAAACTTCTTTATAATTCATCCTAACAACGAATATAAAGGGGTTTTAGAAGTGGATCAAAGCGTATATTTAAGATTTCTATCTGAAGCGGATATGATTAAAGCAGGAGTATTGGATATGGAAGGTTGTCTGGAAACGATGGAAGATATGTTTGAAGTAATGACGTCAGGAGATTATCTGATGGGAGGACCAAGTGAAAATGATCATGGTCATCTGATATGGTTTCCAGAAGAAAAAAGAGGGGAAAACATGCCTGTTGCAGGACCGGACAGAAGATTCTGTTCAATGATTGCATATCTGGGAGGAAAATATAATATAGCCGGTCAGAAATGGTATGGATCAAATATCGAAAATAGGCATCTCGGATTACCGCGTTCAATTCATTCAATCACGTTGAATGATCCTGACAATATAAAACCATTGGCTTTTATGTCAGGAAATCTTCTCAGTCAAATGCGCACGGGGGCTATCCCGGGTATTGCCTCAAAATACCTTGCAAAGGAAAATCCGGAATCACTGGGACTGGTCGGTGCAGGAATGGTTGGAAAAACCTCTTTACTGGGTGTCGCTACAGCTCATAAAAATCTAAAGAAAATTGTCGTATACGATGTCTTTGAGTCAGCATCGGAAAGCTTGGTTAAATATGCCAAAGATGAATTAGGACTGCATGTAGAAACTACTAATGATGTGAATGAAGTCATTGAAGAGATGGACATAATTGTCGTTTGTGCTTCTGGAGATGAACTTCCAACTATCGATACAAATTTAATTAAAAAAGGTGGGTTCATCTGTCTCACAAGCGCACCGAACTTCAACGATGAAAGTTGGATTAATGAATTTGAATTCTATGCAGATAATTGGAAGAGCCACAAAGTTTTTGTTGATGAAATGAATCTGCCGAGAGAGAATGTGGAAGAGGAAGTGTTGGCATGGGTTCCTTCTGCACCGGTCGTCAAGGCTTTTAAAGAAAAGAAATTTGAAGAAAGCAGAGTTACAGATCTGGGTGACGTTATCGTAGGAAATAAGCAAGGAAGGAAAAATCCTGATGAAAAAGTCATATTTATAACCACGGGTCTTCCTGTTGAAGATGTTGCGTGGGGTAAAGTGATACTTGATCGTGCGAATGAAGAAAACATCGGTCAAAAATTGAATTTTTGGGAAGATGCTCAGTACTGGTTGAAATAAAATATTACTTTCAAGGGTGGATTGATGAGACGCCCTTGAAGGTTTATATAAAATTGTACAGCATTAAAATGTATGCGTTTTCAAAAATGGGGGGATAATTTGGATTTTTTACCATGGACTTTTATGACCGATTTAGGTTGGATAGCAGTACTTTTAATTGTTGGAACTATTCTCAGAGCTAAAGTGAAATTTATACAGGGACTCTTTTTGCCTGCGAGTATTATTGCTGGTATATTGGGATTGACTTTAGGGCCAAATGGATTTAATATCATTCCGTTCTCAGAGCACTTCAGTGCATACCCTGGGATAATGAATGCTCTTGTTTTTGGTTCCTTGCCACTCGCATCTGCTGCTGTAAACTGGAAAGAGATTTCTGGGAGAGTGGGCAGGATGTGGTCATATTCGCAGATGGCACTAATATTTATGTGGGGCGCTGGTTTACTTTTCAGTTTATTACTATTAAATCCTTTTAATGCCGACTTGCATATAGGCTTTGGTTTAATACTCGCCGCTGGATTCGTCGGGGGTCACGGTACTGCTGCAGCGATTGGTGAATCTTTTGCATTGTACGGCTGGGAAGAAGCGACATCACTAGCTATGACATCAGCAACCGTAGGAATGCTAAGTGCTATTGTATTCGGTTTATATTTCATTAAAAGAGGATCAAATACAGGGAAGACAAATTTTCTGCCATCTTTTACTAAGTTGCCGACTGAATTAAGAACCGGTTTAGTGCCAGAAGGTAAGCGAAAAAAAACTGAAATAGATACTGTATCATCGGTATCTATAGATCCATTGATTTTTCATTTGGCCATAGTTTTTGGTATTGCTTTTATTGCATACTATATCAGCGAGTGGGGAATGTCAGTTTTACCTAATATTGCCATACCAGTATTCTCAATTGCATTTATCGTTGGATTAGTAGTTCGTAAAATTTTAACTTCTACAGGCAGTGATAAATACTTTTCTTCTGATGTATTCAATAAAATTGGAGGCGGTGCTACAGATGTACTGATTGCATTTGGTATTGCATCTATCAGTCTGCCGGTAGTTGCACAGTTTATAATACCCTTGATACTATTATTTATAGTCGGATTGTTTATTTCATGGTTCTTTTTCTCGATTTTGTCCAAGAGCTTTTTCGAGGAGTATGCATTTGAAAGAGGGATTTTCACATGGGGTTGGACGACGGGTGCTGTTTCTGCCGGGATAGCATTGCTAAGAGTTGTCGATCCTGATCTAGAAAGTAATACTCTTGATGATTTCGCATTGGCATTTGTTGCCATTGCGCCTGTAGAGCTATTGATTATCACCATGGCTCCAATTATGGTAATGAATGGGCAATCATGGCTATTCATAATTCTGACCATAGGATCAACTATACTGATTGCACTTTTTGCGAGAAGAAATAGATGGTTAAGATTTAGAATTCAAAAATAATTTTTTAATTGGAGAGTCTGTAATTTCGTAAAATAGGACGCTGTTTATCAGTGTCCTATTTATTTTTTATCATAATCAGAAACACTGTCAATTCTCCATTTTTATTGATACAATGAATATGTGAAATAAATAACAAAATGTGGAGGGATATCAATGAAAGGCTGGCAATTTGTTGATACAAATAAACCGTTAGAGTTAGTTGAAAAAGAAGATCCGAAAGCTGAATCCGGCAAAGTTGTTATTGATATGAAGGTAGCAGGTCTCTGTCACTCGGACGTGGGTGTTTTAAGAGATGAAGGATGGAAAGTTTTACTCGGCGAGCTCCCTGTCATTATGGGACACGAAGTTGCGGGTGTCATCAGCGAAGTGGGCGAAGGTGTCAAGGACTATAAAGTCGGCGATAAAGTGGCAGTATGTCCGACAGGGCCGAGCGGTACTGCACCGGGCTATGCATACGACGGCGGCTTTGGTACCAAAGTACTGGCACCGGCTGATGATCTGGTCAGAATTCCTGATGGCGTATCCTTTGCGGCTGCAGCAGCAGGAACGGACGCAGGTATGACATCCTACCACGCAGCGTTTAACAAAGGCGGCATCAAAAAGGGCATGAAAGTCGGTATGATCGGTATCGGCGGTCTGGGACAGATTGCATTGGAAGCGGCAATTGCCCAGGAAATTGAAGTTTATGCAATCGACACAAACCCTAAAGCAAGAGAACTGGCCGAAAATCTTGGTGCTGCGGGCGTATATGAAAATGTTAAGGAAATTGCAGAATTTGAGCCTGAAGTCATCATCGACTTTGCAGGTTTCGATATCACAACACGCGAGGCACTTGAGTCCGTCGGTTTCCAGGGTAAAGTGGTTCTTGTCGGCATGGGTAAACTTGAAACAACGGTCAACGTCACTTCGATGATAACGAAGCAGGCGACACTTGTCGGCAGTAACGGCGGTACGAAACATGATATAGAAGATATGTACGCGCTGATGGCTGAAGGAAAAGTCAGTCCGAAAATTACTGAAATTACCTTTGATGAAATTCCTGAAGGTATCCAGATGCTTGAGGATAACAAAGTGACAGGACGTTTAGTTGCAAATATGGAAAAATAATTTTTGATAAATAAAAGCCTGGAGAGACAGATATATTCTGTCTCTTCAGACTTCCCTGATTCTTTAAGGATTTAGAGCATACTGCCGAACCACAGTCCGATCATCGTGCCTAAATAGTTGCCGATGATGTACCCGAGCGTCCCGATGATCAATATCGGCCCGACGAGCTTCACCCATCCTCTTGAAATGGCCATGGCGGCTGCCGTTGTCGGTCCGCCGATGTTTGCGTTACTTGCCAATATGATTTCTTCCAGACTAAATTTGAACAGTCTGCCGACACCGAAAGAGATGATCATGTTGATGAGTACCATTATCGCGGCGAACACGAGAATGATCGGTGCATTTTGTATAATCAATGGGATGGATGCAGGTACACCAATCACCACAAAGAATATATAAATTAAGAAAGTGCCGATTTCCTGTGCACCGTTAATACTTTCAAAATATTTGGGTACAGCAGTGACGAGCAGTAAAGTCAGAGTTGTCAGCATCAAATAGTTATCACCGATAATGCCTCTTAATATAGACAGAAAAATATTCGCATCATCAGGAATGAGATTTGTGAAAAACTCAGCCAGTGTAAAAGAAACCGCAACAATCGCAAATGATGTACCGGTCGCCAGCGCTATATCGCTCAATGAGATTTCTTTTCTCTGCCAGTACGAAGCGGCCTGATTATCGTTATCCGTATTCTTTTCCAGTTCATCAATATAAGGTGTGCTGAATTTATTTCTGAAGAAATTGATGGTCGGTATTGAAATTAAAACTAAAAAGTATAAAGCCATCAATAGATTATCTGCTACGACTGTAGAAGATATG
>Ga0079225_10002842_pt1 | contig 10072 bp, 8 predicted proteins | sample Poulit2012_FD_76344 | JGI IMG/M metagenome (GOLD analysis project Ga0079225, IMG submission 76344) | Agricultural soil microbial communities from Georgia to study Nitrogen management - Poultry litter 2012 | ecosystem: Environmental > Terrestrial > Soil > Agricultural land | place: USA: Georgia...
ACCACGGCCCCCAGCGGCACCGACAGGCCAAGCACCACCAGCGTGGGCGGCAGCACCGCGTGCACGGCCTCGTCGCTGGAAAACAGCAGACCAATCCAGCCGTTGCCAATCACCAGCAGCGCGCCCAGCACAACCCCGCAGGCCAGGCCCCATTGCAAACAGCGGCGCAGTATTGCCCGGGCGGCATCGCGGTTGCCCTGGCCCAGCCGGTGGCCAATCAGCGCCTGGGCAGCGATGGCCAGCGCATCCAGCGCAAAGGCCACGGTGGCGAACAGCGTCATGGCAACGTGAAATGCCGCCAGCTCGACCGGCCCCAGCACGGTGGCCACATACACCGCCAGCAGCATGGCGGCGCGCAGCGTCAGGGTGCGCAAAAAAAGCCAGCCGCCGTCGGCCGCCCCCATTCTTATGCCGGCCCAGCGCGGCCACCAGCGCGCCCGGTGCTTTCTTGCATGACGCCCGATAACCAGCGCATAGGCCGCCACCATGCCCCACTGGGCCAGCACCGAACCGATGGCTGCACCGGCAATACCCAGCCTGAACACATACATCAGCAGATAATTGAGCAGAATATTGGCGCCAAAACCAATGGTGGCCACCCACAGGGGCGTGCGCGTATCCTGCAGGCCGCGCAGCAGGCCGCTGGCGGCAAACACCAGAAGCAGGGCCGGAATGCCCGGCATGGACAGCCGCAGATAGATTTCCGCCTGGACGGTGACATCGGCCGTGGCCGAAAACAGCCCCACCAGCCAGGGTGTGGTCACAAAGCCCGCAACCGCCAGCACCAGCCCCAGCCCCAGCGCCGTCCACAGGCTGTCCATGCCCACGCCTATGGCGCGGTCCATCTCACCCCGGCCCAGCCGGCGCGCCACCGCCGGCGTGGTGCCATAGGCCAGAAACACCATCAGCCCGACAACGGTTTGCAGCACCGCCGCCGCCAGCCCCAGCCCGGCCAGCGCGCTGCTGCCCAAATGCCCCACCATGGCCGAATCGGCGAGCAGAAACAGCGGCTCGGCCACCAGGGCACCAAAGGCGGGCACCGCCAGCGCCATGATCTGGCGGTCGAGCGGCTGCAAAAACCCGCGTTTTTTCACATCAAAGGCCTGTGACATGTCACAAACCGCTGGCAGACTTGATCATGTACAACCCTGAAAAAAGACAACCAACGTACAATAACGCAATGGACAACAACGAATCGACGCTGCTGGGCAGGCAGATACCGTATCCCGACACCTACTCGCCCGAACTTCTGCAGCCCATGGAACGCGCACCCAACCGGCACGAGCTGGGCGCCGCCGCCGAAGAATTTGCAGGCTGCGACATCTGGCATGCCTGGGAGCTGTCGTGGCTCAACGACCGGGGCCGGCCCGTCAACGCCGTGGGCCGGTTTGTCTTTGACTGCAGCAGCCCCTTCCTGGTGGAATCCAAGTCATTCAAGCTCTACCTCAACAGCCTGGCGTTCACAAAGTTTGCAGGCCACCAGGCCGTTGTGGAGCTGCTGCAAAAAGACCTTTCACAGCTGACCCGCAGCCCGGTCGGCGTCGAGCTGATTGCGCCCGACGACCACAGCGCTCTGGCCAGAACGCGCCCCGACGGCCTTCTGCTCGACAGGCTGGATATTGCCGTGGATGAGTATGACCAGCCGCGGCCGGACTTCCTTGCCGCCGACGATGAAAACACAACCACGGAAACGCTGGTCAGCCACCTGTTTCGATCCAACTGCCCGGTTACCAACCAGCCCGACTGGGCCAGCATGCGGATTCGCTACCGCGGCCCGGCCGTGGATCACGCCGGCCTGCTGCGCTATCTGGTTTCCTGGCGCCGCCACAGCGGCTTTCACGAACACTGTGCAGAGCAGATCTTTTGCGACATCCGGCAGCGCTGCCGCCCGCAGGAACTTGATATTCTGGCCTGCTTCACCCGTCGCGGCGGCCTCGATATCACCCCGTGGCGCAGCAGCCGGTCATCGACGCCGCCGGCCTGGGTGCGCAGTTTGCGACAATAGGGCTGCTCCAGGGCGCAAGCCCCTGCACGCGCTTGAAATACCACCACCCAACGCCATCTGAATGAAATGTCCGAACTGCACAAATTCATCTTCGACGGCCTGCCCATACGCGGCCAGTTCGTGCGCCTGACCGGCGCCTGGCAAACCGTGCTCGAGCGGCGCGCGGCCAACACCCAAACCGGCGCCTGGCCGGCCGATGTTTCCACGGCGCTGGGCGAAATGACCGCCGCTGCCGTCATGCTGCAGGCCGGCATCAAATTCGACGGCCGGCTGAGCATGCAGATTGCCGGCGACGGCCCCGTCAGCCTCATGGTGGCCGAAGTGGACAGCCAGCTGCGGCTGCGCTCCACCGTTTCGCTGGCCGAACAGCCAAGCGGCGATGAAACCCTGCCCGGACTGGTCAACGCCGGCGGCAGCGGGCGCTGCGCCATCACGCTCGACCCCGACAGCGCCCGCCGGCAGTCCTACCAGGGCATAGTGCCGCTGGTGGATGAATCGGGCCGAAAGCTGCCGCGCATTGCCCCCATGATAGAAAGCTACATGATGCAGTCCGAGCAGCTGGAAACCACGCTGGTGCTGGCCGCCGGCAGCCAGGCCGCTGCCGGCCTCATGCTGCAGAAAATGCCCAGGGACGGCACCCTAAAAGCCGGCGATGAAGACTTCAGCCGCCTGTCCATTCTGGCGCGCAGCCTGAAAAACCAAGAACTGCTGGAACTGGACACCGAAACCCTGCTGCACCGCCTGTTCTGGAACGAACCCCTGCTGCGCTTCACCGGGCCGGAACATGAACGGGTGCCGTCATTTCACTGCCAGTGCAGCCGCGAGCGGGTCACGGCCATGCTGCAGGGCCTGGGCAAGGACGAAGTGGACGACATTCTGCGCGACCGGGGCGAAGTGGAAGTTGGCTGTGAATTCTGCGGCCGGCAGGAGCGCTTCGACAAGGTGGACATTGCCCAGCTGTTCCAGTCCGGCAGTCAGCACAGTCCGCCCGACAACATCCAGTAAGTAAATCGAGCCTGCGCCCGCACAGCGCGTCCGGAGCCGGCACAGGGCTGATATAGTGGAACTTCGGCGCGATCTCACGCCATCCATTCCAACGCCAAAGCGAGGCACCCGCCATGCCAAAAAACGTGGGTCAAATCGACCGCCTGGTACGCGCCCTTCTCGGACTTGCGCTGATCATTCTTGCCGCCACCGGCACTATCGGCCCGTGGGGCTACATCGGCATTGTGCCGCTGCTCACCGCCGTGCTGCGCACCTGCCCGGCCTACACCGTTTTGGGCATCAACACCTGCAAGACAAAAGCCCGGTCTGGCTGAGGCGCTCGGCGCAGCCACAAACACCCGCCAGGCCAAATGCACCTTGGCCGGGGTTGCGATATGCTTGGGTGGCTGAAGACAACCTGCCGCCACAAGCCAATGCACAAACCGCAACCGCGCATGGAACGCCAGCGCAAGCCGCGCAAATGCCCCGCCTGCGGGCACGCCCCCGTCGCCGAAATTCTCTACGGCTACCCCGGCTTCCCGCTCATTGATAACGAAGACCTCGACAGCGGCCGCATCACCCTGGGCGGCTGCGTCGTCACCGGCGACGACCCCGAATGGGAATGCACCCGGTGCGGACAAAAAATCTACAGAGCCCCGCCCTCTTTTGACCCCAGGCCGATATAAAGCGGATCAGGCCCGCGCAGCCGTCCGTTATTTCCCGTCGTCCCAGGCGTTTAGAAAGTCGGCAAGAACATCAGCGTGGCACGCCAGCGGCTTGCAAAAACAGCCCAGCCGCTTTCCGGCCAGCTCAAAAACCCGCCGGACCACCTGCCTTAATCCCCGTTCTGTCGGGGTGGTTCCCAAAGCGTCACGATCGACAATCAGACCGTGCTACCGACGTCTTAATCCCCGTTCTGTCGGGGTGGTTTCCGAGGCCGGCCAAGCAGGCCGTCATCCCCGAGAAGGCGTCTTAATCCCCGTTCTTCCGGGGTGGTTTCCAAAGCAGCTGATCTGGCAAAATCTAATCTCCCCGCGGTCTTAATCCCCGTTCTTCCGGGGTGGTTTCCAAAGCCCGTGCCTACGATGCTATGGTGGCACATGATCGTCTTAATCCCCGTTCTTCCGGGGTGGTTTCCAAAGCGATGGACGGCAGTGAATCAGAATTTGTTGCCGTCTTAATCCCCGTTCTTCCGGGGTGGTTTCCAAAGCCTTGAGGCCAAGGGCTTCACGCTCACAGACTAGTCTTAATCCCCGTTCTTCCGGGGTGGTTTCCAAAGCCAGACCCCACTCGCCCCGCCAACTCCCCGGCGTCTTAATCCCCGTTCTTCCGGGGTGGTTTCCAAAGCGGCACATGCCGGAAGATGACGATCACAAACCAGTCTTAATCCCCGTTCTTCCGGGGTGGTTTCCAAAGCGGCTCGAATGCGAGCGCTGCAAAAATCCCTAACGTCTTAATCCCCGTTCTTCCGGGGTGGTTTCCAAAGCCGGTCGCGGCAGCAAGGGCGATCTCCGTAGGCGTCTTAATCCCCGTTCTTCCGGGGTGGTTTCCAAAGCGGCTGGAGCGGGTGGAGGCCGACAGCGTTCGCGTCTTAATCCCCGTTCTTCCGGGGTGGTTTCCAAAGCTCGTGGCCGAGCACATCTGGCGGGCGGCTCAGGGTCTTAATCCCCGTTCTTCCGGGGTGGTTTCCAAAGCCCGGGGGACAGACACGAAATCAAGTGTATAGAGGTCTTAATCCCCGTTCTTCCGGGGTGGTTTCCAAAGCGGTGATCAAACAGAAACCATAGAAAAAAACTACGTCTTAATCCCCGTTCTTCCGGGGTGGTTTCCAAAGCCAAGGCTGGAAGCATTTTGACGGCCGTATAGGGGTCTTAATCCCCGTTCTTCCGGGGTGGTTTCCAAAGCGGGATGGCCCGAACCGAAGAAAGCAAAACTGGAGTCTTAATCCCCGTTCTTCCGGGGTGGTTTCCAAAGCCACCTAGACGGCAAAATCGGAGCCAGTTTGTGTCTTAATCCCCGTTCTTCCGGGGTGGTTTCCAAAGCAAAACTGGAGATACAAATGAGCAAAGTAAACGGTCTTAATCCCCGTTCTTCCGGGGTGGTTTCCAAAGCTGCAATCCCAGAGCAGGAAAGGCCCGATGCATTGTCTTAATCCCCGTTCTTCCGGGGTGGTTTCCAAAGCCACCTAGACGGCAAAATCGGAGCCAGTTTGTACGTCTTAATCCCCGTTCTTCCGGGGTGGTTTCCAAAGCGATCACGGCTCGCCGGTTGCTGAGCAGCTGACGTCTTAATCCCCGTTCTTCCGGGGTGGTTTCCAAAGCCGCGGAAGAATACGCGGCGGCCAAGGAGGCCATCGTCTTAATCCCCGTTCTTCCGGGGTGGTTTCCAAAGCCGCGAGGGTGGCGCCATCTGGACGGCCGTATAGGTCTTAATCCCCGTTCTTCCGGGGTGGTTTCCAAAGCTTATCCAAGACCAAAACCCACCCAACCCCCGAGGTCTTAATCCCCGTTCTTCCGGGGTGGTTTCCAAAGCCCCACAGAAGGCAGTGATGCTGACAGCGAGTCGTCTTAATCCCCGTTCTTCCGGGGTGGTTTCCAAAGCACATGTTTGGTGACGACAAAGAGGTAGCCGTGTGTCTTAATCCCCGTTCTTCCGGGGTGGTTTCCAAAGCAAGATGATCGGAACACCACGTCAGAAGCAGCGGTCTTAATCCCCGTTCTTCCGGGGTGGTTTCCAAAGCACTACCTGCCGCATTACTGCGATGAAGCAGGTATGTCTTAATCCCCGTTCTTCCGGGGTGGTTTCCAAAGCGCAACCGTAAAGAAGATGAGCGGGAATGAAAAAGTCTTAATCCCCGTTCTTCCGGGGTGGTTTCCAAAGCAGTGCCCTGGAGATATTGGGCGCTATCCCTGCGTCTTAATCCCCGTTCTTCCGGGGTGGTTTCCAAAGCACACGCTCGAGTGCGAGCGCTGCAAAAATCAAAAGTCTTAATCCCCGTTCTTCCGGGGTGGTTTCCAAAGCGAAGAGCGTCATTGAGACGCTTTCCGACACTCGCGTCTTAATCCCCGTTCTTCCGGGGTGGTTTCCAAAGCACTACTATTGTACCGATTGCATGGATTTCAATCGTCTTAATCCCCGTTCTTCCGGGGTGGTTTCCAAAGCAAATTTACCCATTTGTGGAACTCAGGGAACAGTCTTAATCCCCGTTCTTCCGGGGTGGTTTCCAAAGCTTAAAAAATTCACAACATGAGGTGAATTTGACAGGTCTTAATCCCCGTTCTTCCGGGGTGGTTTCCAAAGCAGGGTGGAGATTCCAAGGACGGTAAGTATTAGTCTTAATCCCCGTTCTTCCGGGGTGGTTTCCAAAGCTTTCAGTGATTCGGTGGCAATCATTGGCCTTATGTCTTAATCCCCGTTCTTCCGGGGTGGTTTCCAAAGCACCTCGATGCGTTTAAGGCTTTGTTTACAACCGGTTACAGACATGGTTGCAGGAACAGGGGCATTATTCAAACAAGCCGTGATTCCAGTCATGCTTCTGCAGCAGTTTCAGCGCCCTGGTGCCGTGAAGTTCGATGCCCCGGGGCAGAGACTGGCTGCCCAGCAGCCAGACCTTGCAGTGGGCAGGAATGTGGTAGGCGCGCACATCGTCTTGTGTATTGTCAATGATCAGGTCGAGATCTGCGAGCAGATCGCGCATTTGAAAGTCATTGTACTCCACAGCAAAAACGGAGTACTGCAGGTGCGCCCCGCGCTTTTTAAGATAGCGGTGCACCTCCCTCAGGCGCTGCGGATCGCAAATGTCATAGGCAATCAGCCACAGCTTTTTGGCGCTGGCGCTCACAGCACCCAGCCCCTTAGCCAAATTTCCATGCGGCGCAAAATTTCGTTGTGCTGATCGAATATGGCCCGTTCATGACGCTGCAAAAATATGGCCGTGCGGCGCGCTTCAGACGAGTCCCTGCCCGCTTCCTTTGCCTGCATCAAAAACAGGGCATAGGTCGGCCAGCGCAGTATTTTCTGTATGTCGTTAACGAAACTGAGTCCGGGCAGCGGAAAGCTGAGCAGCTTTGAAGAGACAAAAACAGTGCAGAGCAGCTGATGAATATACGTGCTCAAGCCCCCATCGATATGCCTGAACAAGACACGGGCCGTTTCACCCGTCCGGCTGAGCCAGGCATTGCAAAAACTGCTGCGGGCAGCTTCGGGCGCCGAGTTCGGACAATGCAGCCGCGCGTCCCTGATGGCCTGGCGTATGGCTTGCTGCTCCATGCCCTGGAGCCAGGTGGAATAATTGCTTTCCCAGCACGGCATTTCAATGGCCTGGACAATAAGCCCCTCCAGAGTTGTTTCGCGCCGGCGGATACCACTGCAATACCCAAGTGGATTGCCGCTGGCGTCGATAAAGCTGACCGGCACGCCGGCCTGAAGGCAGGCCAGCAGGGCGCCATTGTGCCAGTGAACATCATTGGCCGAAACCACTCGCGACAGGCGCTTGAACGGATAGATGCTGGCCGCCCTGCCCATGGAGCGCACCACAAGTACATCGTCTTGATTGCGAACCCGGACATGGCGACCGTGGGCCAGATACAGCGGCTTGATGCTCATGGCAGCAGTTCCGTGCTTTCAGCTGAAGATGTGTCGAGCACCCGGCCAATCACATTGGCCTGGCGGCGCATGGCACGGCGCAGTGGCTTGAGCTGGACCGCCCAGGCCGCATAAAAACGGCTGCGCCCCTTTTTGTTCAGCAGACAGGCATTCTTTCCATCGCTGCCAAAATGGTTGTCATCAAGCTGACGCGTGCGAAAAAGCTGCCAGACCAGCTGGTCGATTCTGGCCCGCCACGGCTCGATCAAGTCGCTGGCCATGGAAGCGCGCCCATGCTGTGGCCGGTGCAGGTAGCCCACCATGGGGTCCAGACCCTGGCTGTAGCAAACCTGTATGGCCTGTGAGTACAGCAAGGTATAGCCCAGCGAAAGACAGGCGTTGACCGGGTCGGCGGGCGGGCGACGATTGCGCGTGGTGAAATTGAGCGAAGGCGGAAACGCGCTGGCAAGCCCTGGAAAATACGCTGCGGCAGCGGCACCTTCCTGGCCCCGTATCTGCTCGACGGTGCTGCACCCGGGCAGGTTTTGCCGGCATCTTTCCATGCTTTTTTGCGCAGAAAAAAGCGCTTTGCGCTTGTCGGGGCGCTGCGCCATGATTTGTTGCAGCAGCTTGAGATGGGCGCGAATCTTGCGATCGACCAGATCGCGACACCAGTCCAGCTGAAACTGCGGATCATCGAGCCGCAGTATCTGGGTAATGCGCCGGTTGACATCTTTGTGCGGTGTGCCGGTCAACTGGGCAATGCGCTGGCCGCGCTGGCCGCCGATAACCACCACGCCAATATCAAGAGACGTCAGCGCTGCCAGGGCACCGGCCTTCAGCCGGGTGGACGGATGCAGCACCACCGTTTTGAGCGGCGCGGCAGGTATATGGCGCGGATGAGCTTTTCCAGCCCGCAGAGTCAGCGACTTGCCGCTGATGCTCAGCTCGCTGTCCTTTCTGTCAACAAACAAAATGCCCATGACTACCCCTGATAGAACACATCGCCATCGGCGGGCGCAACGCCCACGCCAAGAACGTGTATGGCGGCGCGCTGATCCAGGCGAATAAGCATGACGCGATCGCGCTCGTGAACCAGCTCCATACCAATGCGGTGATTGACTGCTTGCAATTCCTGCTTGTCAAGCCAGCACTCGTAAACCGACTTTTGACCGCCGACAGCATTGCCCTTGATGGTGCGCAGCACCCTGGCGCGGCGGGTGTTGTCGACAATGTCATAGCTGACCAGATAGAGCTGACGCATCGATAATGACATGATCTTTTGGGAGTGGCTTCATCATGGCAGCTGCCCGGCACAAAGGGGTGATGTGCAAGCTTGCCGCCCTGGCCCCACGCACAAAAACCCGACGGGGCACCCGCCAGGCTTTTTTGATCGATTGCGCCAATCCCGTGCTTTCGGGGTGGTTTTTCAGGCGCTGATTGCAGCGTGTTTGTTTTCCAGGAGATTGTCTTAATCCCCGTTCTTTCGGGGTGGTTTTTCAGGCCCTGTTCATCCACCTCCTCGGCGACCATGCCGAGTCTTAATCCCCGTGCTTTCGGGGTGGTTTCCAAAGCAATCCGGTCGTGGAATTGCCTGACGGCTCCGGTGTCTTAATCCCCGTTCTTTCGGGGTGGTTTTTCAGGCGGGACAAAGCCCGCGACTGGTTCCGGGCTTGGATGTCTTAATCCCCGTGCTTTCGGGGTGGTTTTTCAGGCATAGGGTTTTATGATGGTAACGCCAAGTTTCACGTCTTAATCCCCGTGCTTTCGGGGTGGTTTTTCAGGCGCGGTTGACGCGGCGACTGTCACATACGCGGCTGGTCTTAATCCCCGTGCTTTCGGGGTGGTTTTTCAGGCCACCGACGACCGGGACAGCACCCGGATTGTGATGTCTTAATCCCCGTGCTTTCGGGGTGGTTTTTCAGGCGGCAACGTCGCCACCCGCCACGGCCAGGAACACGGTCTTAATCCCCGTGCTTTCGGGGTGGTTTTTCAGGCCCGCCGGTGAGGCGGGCGAGTGGGAAAAAGAGTCTTAATCCCCGTGCTTTCGGGGTGGTTTTTCAGGCTCAGAGATCAGCAAAGCGCGTGGCAGCAAAGCTGTCTTAATCCCCGTGCTTTCGGGGTGGTTTTTCAGGCATCTTATATGGCAAGAAAAATACTGCCGTGGCGTCTTAATCCCCGTGCTTTCGGGGTGGTTTTTCAGGCAGGACGGGGTTGCGTATGAGGCGCACACTGACGTCTTAATCCCCGTGCTTTCGGGGTGGTTTTTCAGGCGACGAGATCGTCATCCCGGCCCTCGAAAAAGAGTCTTAATCCCCGTGCTTTCGGGGTGGTTTTTCAGGCGTGGCGGTGGTAGAAATTACAACCCAGATATGTCTTAATCCCCGTGCTTTCGGGGTGGTTTTTCAGGCATCAGCCGCCCTCCCTTGCCCGCTGTCACACGAGTCTTAATCCCCGTGCTTTCGGGGTGGTTTTTCAGGCATTTTCGTAAACAAGTTC
>Ga0079225_10002843_pt1 | contig 10072 bp, 9 predicted proteins | sample Poulit2012_FD_76344 | JGI IMG/M metagenome (GOLD analysis project Ga0079225, IMG submission 76344) | Agricultural soil microbial communities from Georgia to study Nitrogen management - Poultry litter 2012 | ecosystem: Environmental > Terrestrial > Soil > Agricultural land | place: USA: Georgia...
AGACGGAACGTAAAAGTCTTCTGAAGGGTGAATATAACGACGGCAACGTCTATATCATTGATGGAGCGGTCACTGCGAATTCAACGAACAGGGAGCATAAAAACCTGATCAGGGAGCTTATGAGCTTTCCTGCCGTCAAAGTTGTCGAACACCCGGATCTGTTCAACGATGATATGAAATATACGATGGATGACTTCGACTACATCATCGAACTGAGAGAGCATGAAGATCAGAAGATCACATATGAAAAACATAAGAAGAAACACTGGTTCGAAAATGAGGACATGGACTTCTTCCGTGGGTTTTAGGAGGCATTATGAAACTAGGAGCGTATTTAAGAGATAAACGTGAAAAAGCCGGCGTTACCTTAAAAGAGATGCAGGAAAAATCAGGTATTAGAAAAAGTATAATAAGAACGATTGAAACGGGCGATTTCAGCAAATTGCCCGAGCCTAATCATGTATACTTTTTAATTGAAAAATACGCTAAAGTCATGGGACTCGATTCCGATTACTTGTTTTCAAGATTCTCTGATGACCTTCCTGAAGAGAATGAACAGTCAAAGAAACGCCAGCAGTCAGAAAATGAAGACTTTAAATATTTAAGGAAAGTTTTGATCAGCTTCGGCGCAATGATCGGTATTCTGTTTGTTCTGTGGCTCATTCTGCTGCAGGTCGGTTCTGAAACGGATATGTTCGAATCGACACCGATCTATGAATCCACAGCTTTTGATATCGAATCATACGCTGAGGAAGATGATACTTCATATTCCGGCGAGGAAGAAGAAGAGACCGAAGAACAGGCAGAAGAGAAAGAGTCGTCTGAAGAGGAATCCGAATCAGAATCCACAGCCGATATCAGCTATGTCGGCATGGACAATAACACTTTATTTTATGATGTGTCTGTAAACGGTGATTTTGAAGTGACGCTTTCGGGAGCGAATTCCTGGGTCAGCCTGTCTGACGATGCGGGAAACACTTACGCATATGAAGAGCTTTCAGAAGGTGAATTCAGTATAGATGAAAATGCTTCGGCTTTGTACCTGACCATCGGCAATGCGCCGGAACAGGAACTGACCGTCGGCGGAGAGTCGGTGTCGAGCAGTGAATCGACAGATGCAATCACAGTGCATTATGAATTTAATATTGTAAGGGAGTGATAGTATGAATATACCTAATCAGCTCACAGTTTTCCGGGTGATTCTGATACCTGTTTTCATGGTATTCGCCCTGGCCGATTTCGGTTTTGGCGACATGGAATTTCTCGGCGGGGAAGTCATCAGGGTGGAACAGTTCATATCAGCGGTTATTTTTGTTGTTGCAACATTTACAGATTTTCTTGATGGTTACCTCGCGCGCAAATGGAATTTGATTACAAACATGGGGAAATTCCTGGACCCGCTGGCCGACAAGCTGCTGGTCACGGCAGGTCTGATCGTCCTGGTGGAATGGCATACTATATCTTCCTGGGTTGCAGTTGTCATCATCGCAAGGGAATTTGCGGTCACGGGACTGAGACTGCTGCAGATCGAGCAGGGATTTGTCAGCGCTGCATCCAACCTCGGCAAAGTGAAGACGACGTTTCAGATGCTCGCACTGATCTTCCTGCTGTTCGGAGATATATTCACCCAGTTCATACCATTTTCATTAGGTATGCTGCTGATGTATATCGCGGTATTTTTCACTGTACTCTCCGGCATCGAATATTTCTATAAAGGAAGAGCAGTGTTCAAGGCAAAAACCGAGTAAAATGAAAACTGTAAGCTTTATCGTACAGAAACACGGTTTTCGGCATGCAAAGAAGCCTGAATCGTTGTATCAGTACACAAAAATTTAATTTCTGCAGCACAAAAGCGAATATATGTTCGCTTTTTTGTTTTTTACATGATATAATATTTTCGAAATAACATATGGAGGGATAACATGGACGAAAGACAAAAAGCATTAGATACTGTAATTAAAAATATGGAGAAATCTTTTGGTAAAGGTTCTGTCATGAAACTTGGTGATGATACCGGGAGAAACGTATCCACAGTTTCTAGCGGTTCAATCACATTGGACAAAGCACTGGGTGTAGGTGGTTATCCGAAGGGGAGAATCATCGAGATCTACGGTCCTGAATCCTCTGGTAAAACGACAGTCGCACTGCATGCTATCGCAGAAGTGCAGAAGAACGGCGGCATAGCGGCTTTCATTGACGCAGAGCATGCTCTGGATCCCGTTTATGCAAAAAACCTGGGTGTAGATACGGAAAACTTATATTTATCACAGCCGGACCACGGGGAACAGGGGCTTGAGATTGCTGAAGCCTTCGTCCGGAGCGGTGCTGTGGATATTGTTGTCGTCGACTCCGTAGCGGCACTCACGCCGAAAGCTGAAATCGAAGGTGAAATGGGCGACAGCCATGTCGGTCTGCAGGCCCGTCTGATGTCACAGGCACTCCGCAAGCTTTCTTCAGCAATTGCAAAAAGTAATACAACAGCAATTTTCATCAACCAGATCCGTGAAAAGATCGGTGTAATGTTCGGTAACCCGGAAACGACGCCGGGCGGACGCGCACTTAAGTTCTACAGTTCCGTCAGACTTGAAGTACGCCGCGCAGAGCAGCTGAAACTGGGTCAGGAAATCGTCGGTAACAGAACGAAGATCAAGGTTGTTAAAAATAAAGTGGCACCGCCGTTCAGAGTCGCGGAAGTGGATATGATGTACGGTAAAGGTATTTCCAAAACCGGTGAAGTCATCGATCTTGCTTCGGAAGCGGAAATCGTTCAGAAGAGTGGTGCGTGGTACTCGTATAACGGCGAACGTTTAGGCCAGGGTAAGGAAAATGTCAAGGAACATCTCGAGCAGAATCCTGAACTGTTTGAAGAAATCTCAGGCAAATTGAGGGATGAACTCGGCTTTGGCGATGGAGTCAAAGAAGATGTCCCCGAAGATTCGGCAGCGGATGAAAATTCACTTTTCCAGGACGAAGATAATTAAATAGGGAATTATCAGCACCAGCTCATATAAATATGAAGCTGGTGCTTGATTTTATTCAGTTTTATATTTAGAATTGTTATATATAATATTTTAATAACTATATTATATATATTAGCTTGAGCCTTTTAAGGAGGTGTTTATTGTGGATTTGATAGACATTCTCTTAATCTTGCTCGGCATAATTCTAGGCGTTGTAATCGGATATTTTATAGTAAAATCAATTTTGACTAAGCAACAGCAGGAAGCGCGTTCGTCAGCTGATCATATAATCGGTGAAGCTGAAAAGGAAGCAAACAGTATCAAGAAAGAAAAGCTGTTGGAAGCAAAAGAAGAAAACCAAAATCTCAAAGATGCCATGGAACGTGAAGTTGACATTCAACGTAACGATCTTAGAGCATTTGAATCCAGACTGCTTCAACGAGAAGAGACGCTTGACCGTAAAAGCGAAACTTTGGACAAGAAAGATGAAGTACTGGAGACAAAAGAGGCGAAAATTGAAGAAAAACAGCAAATGGTTGATGCCGAGGATAAAAAGATTAAAGAAATAATCAATCAACAAGAAACAGAACTATCCCGCATCTCCGGTTTAACACGTGTGGAAGCACGCGAAGAACTATTCTCTGAATTAGAGAAAGAACTGTCACATGATATGGCTGTTATGGTAAAAGAAAAAGAAAACCAGATGAAAATGGATGTAGACAAAAATGCGAAGGAACTGCTCGCATTGACAGCACAGAGATATGCTGCCGAGTATACTTCCGAGTCTACCGTCTCAGTTGTGAATTTACCAAATGATGAAATGAAGGGACGTATAATAGGTCGTGAAGGACGTAATATACGTACACTTGAAACTCTTACAGGTGTAGATTTAATCATTGACGATACACCAGAAGCGGTGATTTTATCAGGGTTTGATCCAATACGTCGGGCAATTGCCAAAAACGCATTGGAGTCACTGGTACAGGATGGGCGCATCCACCCTGGAAGAATTGAAGAAATGGTGGATAAAGCAAAGCGTAATATGGAAACGGATATCCGCGATGCAGGTGAAGCTGCAGCATTTGAACTCGATATTCATAACCTGCACCCTGAATTTATCAAGCACCTCGGAAAGATGAAGTATCGATTGAGCTACGGTCAGAATGTATTGAAACATTCTGTTGAAGTCGGATACCTCGCAGGAATGCTTGCAAGTGAACTGGGTGAAGACGTTGCGGTCGCACGCCGCGCAGGTCTGTTACATGATATCGGTAAAGCCATCGACCATGAAATCGAAGGCAGCCACGTTGAAATAGGTGTGGAGCTGGCAAAGCGCTATAAAGAATCGGAAACAGTAATTAATGCGATTCATTCACATCACGGCGACGTTGAGCCGAACAATGTAATATCCATACTGGTTGCTGCAGCTGATGCACTCAGTGCTGCGAGACCGGGTGCACGTCGTGAAACATTGGAAAACTATGTGAAGCGTTTGGAACGTCTGGAAGAAATTGCAGATAACCATCCAGGTGTTGAGAAAACGTTTGCGATACAGGCAGGTCGTGAAATAAGAGTAATGGTTGCACCTGACAGCATTGATGATCTGAATGCACATAGATTGGCCAGAGACATTAAGAAACAAGTAGAAGATGAACTGCAGTATCCAGGACACATTAAAGTGACAGTCGTCCGTGAGATGAGGGCAGTGGAATATGCCAAATAAAAAATCCCCGAACTTTATGAGTTCGGGTTTTTTAATGTCTTATTTCTGAGAATGTTTATGTATATCAAATGAAATTTTAAAAAAAGTACACGTTTTGCCTTTAAAATCGCCCTGAACCGGTATAAGTCCGGGGCGATTTCATGTATAATTACATTTTGGAATCATTGTCCTTCAGCATCTGGAGGATTTCAGCAGTTTCCTGAGTATTGTGAGAGGTCGATAACCTCTCATATTTTTCAGCAAGACGATATGCTGTCAAATACAGTTCCAATCCTTCCATCGCCTTTTCCTCTGCTGTGGATTCAGTGGATGGATTAGCGATCAAAACGTTTTTTGCAAACTCTTTCGGATCGATTGACAGTGACACGATACTCACTCCTATAAATTTTTATAATTTATAATACCCAAAGTTTTTCCCTATAAACTTCAACATAAAAAATCAGTAAGGATGAAATTCATGCGGATCTTATTCATAGGTGACGTTGTCGGAAAAATCGGCAGAAGAATGGTGAGAGACCATCTATTAAAATTAAAAAAAGAATATGGCGCCCAGATTGCGATAGTGAACGGTGAAAATGCCGCTCACGGCAAAGGGATCACAGAAAAAATCTATAAAGAACTGCTGGGTTACGGGGCGGACTTTATTACGCTCGGCAACCATGCATTTGCCAAAAGTGATGTTTATGAACTTTTGGACAGAGATATCAATATGATCAGACCTTTAAACTATCCCGGATCGGCACCCGGCTGCGGTCATAAAACCATCAATATCAATAATAAAAAGCTGCTCATCGTCAATCTCCAGGGCAGAAGCTTCATGCCGGCCATCGACTGTCCATTCAAAGCTGTGGATAAAGTCCCTGAGGAGAATGAGCATGACTATGCGTTTGTAGACTTTCACAGTGAAACGACCAGTGAGAGCCTGGCGATGGGATATTATCTGGACGGCAGGGTGGCGGCAGTTGTCGGTACACATACGCATGTGCAGACGAACGATGAACAGATTCTGCCGGGCAGGACAGCCTATATTACGGACACCGGCATGACAGGTTTCAAGGACGGCATACTCGGCATACGGAAAGAAGAAGTCATCGAGCGGTTTTTAAACCAGCTTCCTGTCAGACATGATGTGCCGGATGAAGGTAAGGGGATATTATCCGGCGTCATCATCGATACCGATTATAAAAAGATTGAAAAGATAAAAATAACTGAGTAATACGCTCGGACTCAAGTATGATTTTGTGCTGAATCGGCAGTATCATCATGCTTGAAGGACGTTTATCTGATATAGTTTTAATTGAATAAGGAGGCATTTATATGAAAGAACAGTTGTCCTGGAAAGTGGGCGGACAGCAGGGTGAAGGGATTGAGTCGACAGGTGAGATATTCTCGACTACACTTAATCGTTTAGGTTATCACCTTTACAGTTACCGTCATTTCTCCAGTCGTATAAAAGGTGGACATACAAACAATAATATACGGATTTCAGTGGATGAAGTCCGTTCAGTTGATGATAATATAGATATTCTTGTGGCATTTGACCAGCAGACGATAGATGTGAACAGCCACGAACTGTTTGATGGCGGCATTATTCTGGCTGATGCCAAATTCAAGCCGACAGTGGATGCATCATTGAACGTCAATCTGGTAGTGATTCCATTTACGGAAATCGCAAAAGAGCAGGGCAGCCAATTGATGAAAAACATGGTGGCGATCGGTGCAAGTGCGAGACTGATGAATCTGCCGATGGAACCATTCAAAGACATGATTCACACGATGTTCATCAGAAAAGGTGAAGAAATTGTCCAGAGCAACCACAATGCGCTACGCCTCGGATTTGAAGCGATGGATGAACAGTATGATGAGCAGGGTATCAACAGCAGCTTCGACCTGGGTGAATCGGACGGCACAGAGAAACTTTACCTTATCGGCAACGATGCCATAGGATTCGGTGCAGTCAATGCCGGCGTACGTTTCATGCCTGCCTATCCAATTACACCGGCAAGTGAAATCATGGAGTACATGATCAAGCATCTGCCGAAGCTCGGCGGGACGGTCATTCAGACAGAAGATGAAATTGCAGCAGTGACGATGGCAATCGGTTCAAACTATGCAGGTGCGAGAAGCTTTACAGCATCGGCGGGACCGGGGCTGTCATTGATGATGGAATCTATCGGTCTGTCAGGGATGACGGAAACACCGCTGGTCATTGTCAATACGATGAGAGGCGGACCGTCCACAGGACTGCCGACCAAGCAGGAACAGGCGGACCTGAATCAGATGATTTACGGTACACACGGGGATATTCCTAAAATTGTTCTCGCTCCGACAGATGTAGAGGATGCTTTTTATTCGACAATCGATGCATTCAACCTGGCTGAATATTATCAGGTGCCTGTAATTCTGTTATCGGACCTGCAGATGTCTTTAGGAAAACAGACATCCGAACCGTTTGATTTGTCCAGAGTGGCAATCAACCGCGGTAAGACAATACTTGAAGATATCGGACGCGAAGAAGGCGATACTGAATACTTCGAGAGATATGGCGACAGTGAAGACGGTATTTCATCACGTCCGATTCCGGGCTTGAAAGGCGGTATTCACCACGTTACAGGTGTTGAACACAGCGCGACAGGCACACCGAGTGAAACTGCTGACAACCGTCAGATCATGATGGAAAAAAGAATGCGCAAGTTGAATAACTTTGTAATGGATGAACCTTTCAAAGTGAACGGTGAAAAAGACAGCGACCTTCTTGTCATCAGTTTCCTGAGCGTCAACGGTGTCGCAGCGGAAGCAATCGGCCGTTTTGACGAAGATATCGTCGGAAACATCACGCACGTCCAGCTGAAACAGCTGCACCCATTCCCGGCGGAAGCATTGTATCCGTACCTGGAAGGCGCTAAAGACGTACTTGTCATCGAACAGAACTACAGTGCACAGTTATTCAATATCGTGAAAATGAACTACCATATGCACAGCAAAATGAAGTCATTCACGAAATATAATGGAACTCCGTTTAAGCCGAATGAGATTGAAAAGTATATCAATTCGATTTTGAAAATAAAGGAAGTTTTATAAATGGCTACTTTTAAAGATTTCAGAAATAATATCAAACCCAACTGGTGTCCCGGCTGCGGCGACTTCAGTGTCCAGGCGGCCATCCAAAAAGCCTGTGCAGGCAACGGCCTGGAGCCGGATGAACTGGCAGTCATCACAGGTATCGGCTGCAGCGGCCGTCTGAGCGGCTACATCAAGTCATACGGTTTCCACGCGACTCACGGAAGGAGTCTGCCGGTTGCGCAAGGTGTTAAAATGGCGAATAAAGACCTCACTGTCATCGCTTCAGGCGGCGACGGCGACGGTTTCGCCATTGGTATGGGACACACGGTCCATGCCCTGAAACGTAATATCGACATTACTTACATCGTCATGGACAACCAGATCTACGGTTTGACAAAAGGTCAGACGAGTCCTTCTTCTTCTAAAGGGTTTGTGACGAAGTCAACTCCGAAAGGCTCGATCGAACAGCCGATCCAGCCGATCAAAACTGCACTTGCAAGCGGTGCGACATTCGTCGCACAAAGTGTCAGTTCGGACATCAAGGAATTGACGTCCATCATCCAGCAGGCGATCGCTCATAAAGGGTTCAGCTTCGTCAACGTATTCAGCCCTTGTGTAACCTACAACAAAGTGAATACTTACGACTGGTTCAAAGAAAACCTGATTTCGATTGCCGACCTTGAAGACTACGATGTTCATAACGCGACAGGCGCAATGAACTCGATTATGGAAAACGACGGCCTGCTGAAAGGCATCATCTATCATAATCCGGATGCACCTTCATACGAAGAGCATATTGAAGGGTATGACGACCAGCCGCTCATTTCACGTGAAATGAGACTTGAGAGAGACACTTTCGATGATATGATGGCAGAATTCAAATAGAATATGTGCAGTAAATGCCCGGGGCCGATGGTTCCGGGCACTTTTTATGGTAATTTACAGATTTGTGATTTCCGGATGCAGAAAATGAATAACTGTTGAGTTTTAAGGCAGGTTTGTTATTTTGGCGGTGAATCTCATACAGAAATTGAATTGCTGTAATATGACAACAATTCAAAACCGGTTTATGCTGAAAATAAAAATCGGAGGCCGGTAATGTGAGAGAGAAGACAAGACGTCATCAGCAGCTTGAAATTTTGAACCGCCGCTATAAACTGTCATCGTATGAAAAGGAAGAACTTTTGAAGCTTGAAGCGGGACGTGAAGGGGAAATGATTTTTGACGGGATACTGGAGAATTTTATTGCCGGAACCAATATCGTTCACCTTAAAGACTATAATTTTTATCCGGAAGAGATCGACAGTCGGTTTTTGACCCGTTCGAAAGAGGGTGAAGCGCACGTGCAGATTGATAATGTGGTCCTGGCGAAAGATTTTCTTTATACATTTGAAATCAAGAACTACAGCTTCGACCTCAGTTACAAAGACTCCCGGTGGTATTTTGAAAATGGCAATGAATTTTCTGACCCATTGGTGCAGGTGACAAAGCAGAGGAATATGATGAGCAGGCTGCTCGGCAGTTTCACTCATCAGATCAGGATGTTCAATGTACTGGTCTTTATTAACGAAAACCAGACCATTTATAATCTGCCTTCAACCAATGAAATCATCGTCAGAAGCAATCTGCGCAGAAAATTGTCCAAGGCGATGGTGAACAACCATTATGATTATAGCGGATTGGTCGCTGATCTGGAATCCCGGCATTTGACGGTCTTGAAACACCAGGGCGACACGACTGTGGAATTCCGGAATTTAGATAAAGGCGTGTTCTGCGTGAAATGCGGCGACCGGCTGGCGAGGGTGAACCGGAACCGGTTTAAATGTGGCAGGTGCGGAATAGATACTCCAATTTTAGTAGCTGCTAATCAGTTAATTAATGAGATAAAAGTATTGAATCAATCCTGGACACTGACACCAAGTCTTCTTCAACTATATTCCGATGGTGAAATTAGTGAGGCTTACGTGAGAGCTAATAAAAAGCGTAAGATGATCGTACTCTGATCTCGGTTATTCGAATAAGACGCCGGGAAACGGGAAGATATGCGAATATGGCCTCGGTATTCGTATAAGTCAGAAGGAAATGCGAAGTGGTGCGAATATCGTCATGGGATTCGCATAAGTCAGAGGGAAAAGCGAAGTTGTGCGAATATCGCCATGGGATTCGCATAAGTCAGCGGGAAACGGGAAAATGTGCGAATATCGCCATGGGATTCGCATAAGTCAGATGGAAACGGGAAGTTGTGCGAATATGGCCTCGGGATTCGCATAAGTCAGAGGGAAACGCGAAGTTGTGCGAATATGGCATCGGTATTCGCATAAGTCAG
>Ga0079225_10002844_pt1 | contig 10067 bp, 7 predicted proteins | sample Poulit2012_FD_76344 | JGI IMG/M metagenome (GOLD analysis project Ga0079225, IMG submission 76344) | Agricultural soil microbial communities from Georgia to study Nitrogen management - Poultry litter 2012 | ecosystem: Environmental > Terrestrial > Soil > Agricultural land | place: USA: Georgia...
AATGTAAAATCATATTATTTAATAAAAATGGATAAAACTTTAAAAGTTTTATAAAATACTTCTGATTATATTATTTTTACAGTAAATGGAAAGGGAGCGTAAAAATAGAAATACTTGACAAAAATCTAATCATATAATTAAATAGTATATATGATATATCACGATTGCTCTTGCAACTTTGTTTCATAAAAATAGGCTCTGTTAAATTCTGTTGTTGATAAAAAGTACTCGCGTTCCGTGGCTAGTCTTCAGCTAACAAGCTAACTCGGTAAAAGACTTCACTTTACCAAGTGGATCTTTAGCTCAAGCTTTCCACAGGGTCTCGTACTTTTTATCAATAATACTAACATTTCAACATTAAACATTAACGGAGCCTAAAAATAAAGGAGAGGAGGAGTATATCTGTCTGATAAAGAGTTAAATCAATTAAAAATTGGCGTTTCAGAAATTAAGTCCTTAAGAAATATCGCCCTTGAAACATTAAGGGATGCGATAATTATGGGTCATTTGAAACCCGGAGAGCATTTGAAGGAAAGAGACCTATCAGAAAAAATGGGAATAAGCACAACGCCAATCAAAGAGGCAATTAGAGTTTTAAGTTATGAAGGTCTAGTTGATTCAATACCCCGTAAAGGCAACTTTGTCTCTGAGTTCGTTGATACATCAATTGAGGAAATTTTAATGTTAAGGGCAAAATTAGAAGGTTTCTCTACTAGGTTAGCCACTAAAAAAATGACTGAAGAAGAGATAAATTCTCTGAAGAAGTATATTGATATAATGGAGGAATGTCTTTCAAATAATGATTTAGACAGGCTAACGGAAGCAAATAGTAACTTTCATAATAAAATAAGAAGTAGTACGAGAAATCCACTAATTTATAACATGCTAAAGAATGTAATTCAATTTGATCATTCATTCCGTAAGAGAGCGTTGTCTTATGATAAAGAAGTAGAACTAGGTGTTAAAGAACACCGATTAATTTATGAGGCGATAAAAGAAAGAGATTCGGATTTAGCTGAAGAACGAATTGTAAAACATATAGAGCGTACTGCAATAAATGTACTTAAAAATTTGGATGATAATGGAAGCAAAAATCAAGATGAATAGGCTTTTAAAGGTCAGATAATGTATTTTCGAATAAATGCAATAAAATTCGTAACAAAATTAATTAGAAAGAATAGTAATTAAAGTATTGACAAACCTCTTTTAAGGGGTTATACTTTTAACAAATCTGATATATCAGATATAAACTTTCATATATTAGGAGGCAACTATGAGTATTAACTTATTAAAACAGAGATTAAAGGGGATTTCTGCAATTAATATAACGCCATTTACTGAGAACGGTGAAGAAATAAATGAACTAGAATTGCGTAGAAATATAAAACATTTAGTTGAACATAATTTTGAGATTATTGTACCTTGTGGTAATACAGGTGAGTACTATTCATTAACATTAAAGGAATGTAAAACGGTTACAAAAATAGCATTAGAGGAAATAAAAGGAGAGGTTAGTGGATTAGTTGGGGTCGGATATGATGCTAAAACGGCAATTCAACAAAGTTTATTTGCACAGGAACACGGAGCCCACGGGGTGATGGTTCATCAGCCAGTCCATCCACATATTACTGAAAAAGGATTAGTCGAATACTATACAGAAATTGCAAATTCGATTGATATCGGTGTTGTATTGTATGTCACATCGGAAAAGTTAACGATAGATGGTTATCGTGAATTAATGAAAGTTGAAAATATTGTTGGAATTAAATATTCTGTTCGCGATCCATTTCTATTTGCAGAGACAATTAGTCAATTAAAAGATTGGGATATTACATGGGTTTGTGGTCAAGCTGAATCATGGGCTCCCTTTTTCTTTCAAAGTGGTGCAGAAGGCTTTACTTCAGGTTTAGTAAATATTGCACCAGAAAAATCACAGGCAATGCTAGATGCTCTGAAGAATAATGACAAAGAACGAACATTTAAGATTTGGAATGAAATTAAACCATTTGAAAAATTAAGAGCAAAATATGGTGATGGAAATAATGTTGCTGTCGTAAAAGCCGCATTGAACCTAATCGGTAAAAATGTAGGAAATGTTCGTCCACCTGTGAATCCACTAAATGATGAGGATAAGAACTTATTAGTAAGTGTTTTAAAACAGTGGGATTATTTATAGGATATTCAATAATAAATAAAGAAAGTATGTCCCATTTATCTATAGCTAAATAATAGGGAAGTTTAATTAAGGGAGGTGTTATTTAATCATTTAATCCATTTTAGAAATTTCATATATCAGTTCATCGGAAAAAATTAAGTGGTTATAATTTAGGAATGAACTTACAGAATAATTATTATATTCATTTTGTAAGCGGTTAACTAATGTGAAAACTATAATTATTTAGAAAAGATAATTTTAAGAACAATTATTTCATTAAAAGGGAGCGATGCTATTTGAAGATTACTGATGTGAATTTGACAGTAGTCGGTGTTCCAAGACATACGGGATTTGTAAGTAAACATGTTATTGTTGAGCTTCATACCGATGAAGGCGTTACGGGATTGGGAGAGATGTCGGATTTTTCACATTTACCACGATATGCAGTAGATGTAGATGACCTTCAACATGTGTTGAAATCAATTTTAGTAGGAAAGAATCCATTTGATATATCAAGAATTAATGCTGAATTAATTGATAACTTTCCTGAGGCGATGTATTACTACGAAAAAGGAACGTTCATTCGTAATGGTGTTGACTTAGCTTTATATGATACTTGTGCTAAATATTTAGGGATTTCAGTCTCAGACCTATTAGGTGGACGAAAAAAAGAGAAGATTAAAGTATGTTATCCAATTTTTAGACATCGATTTATGGACGAGGTTGAAGAAAATATAGAAGTTGTAAGAAAGAGACTAAGTGAAGGTTTTGATGTATTTCGTTTATATGTTGGTAAAAATCCTGATGCAGATGAAGTCTTTTTAACCAGAATAGTAGAAGAGTTTGGTTCTAAAGTAAAAATTAAATCATTGGATTTTAGTCATTTATTAGAATGGAAACAAAGTTTACAGATTGTAAAAAGATTATCAAAATTTAACTTTGATATGGTAGAAAGTCCAGCCCCAAGAAATGACTTTGAAGGATTAGCACAAATTAGACATCGAATCGATCAGCCTGTAAGTGAGCACGTTTGGAGTTTTAGGCAACAATACGAGATGTTAAAAAGAGATTCTGTTGATATTTTTAATGTATCACCAATTTTTATAGGTGGATTAACAAATGCGAAAAAGGCTATATCTGCTGCGGAGATTGCTGGAAAAAGTTGTTTGCTAGGCACGACACAAGAGCTCTCAATTGGAACTGCTGCAATGGCTCATTTAGGGGGCGCGATGTTGAATCTAGATTATGTTAGTGATCCAACTGGACCAAAGCTATACGTAGATGATGTTGTCAAAAGTGGTGTTAAATATGAAGATGGTTACTTAATGATTCCTAATCGAGATAAACCTGGTTTCGGAATGGAGTTAGATAAAGAAAAGTTAGGGTCTTTAAATGTAGGTAACTTGAGTTGGGGAGACGTATCTGTTCACCAACTGCAGGATAGAACGGCAAACAAAACAAATGGAGGGAATCATAATGAAGTTTAAAAAGTTAGTACTCATTCTATCAGTTATCTTAGGCTTGTTTATTGTAGGGTGTAGTAATGAGAATGACAATACAACGAGTCAAAACGATGAAAATAATGCGGAAAATAGTGAAGGGAATAATGACAACGGGGTAAATAGTGATTTATCTTATCCAGAGCAACCAATTGAATTAATGGTTCCAGCTAATCCTGGAGGGGCAACAGATGCTTCGGCAAGAATAATGTCAGAATATTTAAAAGAGTATTTAGGCGAAAGTATTGTTGTTATAAATGAAGCTGGTGGTGGGGGAACAATTGCTTTTGAAGACGTAAGAAATGCAGAGGCAGATGGATACAAATTATTATTTTTTCATCAAGCAATGCATACCGGTTATGCAACTGATCGATTCGAACATTCAGCAACAGATTTAAAAGCAATAGGTACATTTAGTGCTGTTAATCAAGCATATGTAGTTAGTGCTGATTCACCATGGGATTCTTTAGAGGATTTCGTTCAGGATGCAGAGGCAAATCCTGGTGAGTATAGTTTTGGTGCTCAGTTAAGTGGTACCACACACTTTATGGCGGCGATGTTATCTCAAGAAGCAGATGTAGATTTTCAAATTCTTGATTTTGGAACGGAAAGTGAGAGAATGTCAGCGCTTTTAGGTAATCAAGTTGATGTCGTTGTTTCAAGTGTACAAAATGCTGTTGAATATGTAGAGTCTGGAGACTTTAAAGTATTGGCTGTTTTAACAGATGAAAGAACTGACGAAGCACCAGATTTTTTAACGGCTAAGGAACAAGGGTATGATATTCAGTTTTCACTACAACACACGCTATATGGACCGGCAGATCTACCTGATGAAATTGTAAAAGTACTCAATGATGCAACAGAAGAAATGGCTGCTGATTCAGAATATATAGAAGCACTAGAAAATTTAGGCCATGTACATCCACTAAATAATAGTGAAGAAACGACAGAAATGGTTGAAAAAGAGTTTGATTATATCCAAGAATTAGGAGAATCATTAGGGTTTTAAAGAAGTTGTCAATTCACAACAGTCTGTACAGTTACAGTAATGATAAAAACTACTGTAACTGTACAACCTTTAAACTCTAATACAGAAACCATTTTCAATGAAGGGAGGAGTTTTAAATGACAAAAACAGATAGAATTATTGGTGTTGTATTTTTATTAATTTGTGGTGGAATGGTATTTAGCATCGTTACGATGCAACACCCAAATTTTGACCGAGATCCTGGTCCAACTTTTGTACCGTTAATATATACAATTTCCTTATTTGTTTGTGCACTTGGTTTGCTTTTCTTCCCAAGTGTGAAAAAGAAAAGCAATGAAGATGAAGAGAAGCCTACTCCCATAAAAAAAGAGAATACAATTAAAATGATTGTTTTGTTTATTGCTTTAGCGATGTATGTCATTTTATTTAAACCATTAGGATTTGTAATTAGTACCCTTTTGTTTTTAGTTTTTGCTTGTTATTATTTGGCTCCAGAAAAAAACTTTAGATTAATTATAAACTCCTTAATTATCACCCTTTTTACGATAGGGATTGTATATTATGTATTAAAAATGCAACTAAATATACAACTTCCAAAAGGTGTATTTTTTTAACGAAGGAGGTTGAAGAAAATGGAACTATTTTTTACAAATTTTATAGAAGTACTTCATCCAATATCACTTCTTATTTTAACTTGTGGTATTATTTTTGGGTTGGTTTTTGGTTCGATTCCAGGTCTTACGGCTACGATGGGGGTTGCTCTTTTACTTCCAATCACATTCGGATTATCACCTTTAAATGGAATTTTGCTCCTTATAGGTGTTTATCTGGGGGGAGTATCAGGTGGGCTTGTTGCTGCATCCCTTTTAGGAATACCGGGAACACCGTCATCTATAGCAACGACATTTGATGCTTATCCAATGTCTAAAGGTGGTGAACCAGTTCGTGCATTAAGTATTGGTATTTTGGCTTCGTTTATTGGTGGATTATTTAGTTTTGTCGTATTAATCACCGTTTCTCCTATTATTTCAAGATGGGCTGTAAAAATGTCATCATTTGATTTTGCCGCTTTAATAATTCTTGCACTAACTTTGATTGCGGTATTATCAGCGGGTAATATGATTAAAGGATTATCATCAGGAATAATAGGATTGATGATTGCATTAATAGGCTTTGCACCAATTGATGGAACGGAGAGATTTACATTTGGTTATCTTCCTTTAACTGCGGGAATTGATTTACTCCCCTTGATTATGGGGTTATTTGCAATTACAGTGATTCATACTGAAGTCCAAAATGGCTTATCACTAGAAGAGAGATTAATGAAGGTGAAAGGCTTTGCAGTATCATTGAAAGAATTAGTAAGTAACACCGTAAATATAGTTCGCTCTTGTTTAATTGGTGTATCATTGGGTATTCTTCCTGGAATGGGAAGTGGTGCTTCAAACTTAATTGCTTATGCACAAGCAAAACAATCTTCTAAAACACCTGAAAAATTTGGAAAAGGATCTGCCGAAGGGATATATGCAGCTGAATCAGCAAACAATGCAAGTGTTGGTGGTGCTCTAGTGCCGATGTTAACATTAGGGATACCTGGGGATAGTGTTACGGCTATTTTAATTGGTGGTTTTCTAATTCACGGTATACAACCGGGACCATTGCTATTTACTAATGATGCTGAAATTGTCAACATTGTATTTATCGGATTTTTATTGTCAATTATTCTTGTGTTTTTAATTCAGCTATTTGGAATAAGGATATTTCCGAAGATTTTAGAAATACCAAAACATTTCTTATATCCAATGTTACTTGTTATGACAGTTGTGGGTTCATTTTCAATGAGTCATCGCATATTTGATATTTGGATCATGTTATTCTTTGGCTTAATTGGGTTTGTCATGGTGAAGAACAATTTTCCAATGGCTCCTATGATATTAGGGTTTGTTTTAGGACCAATGTTTGAAACATATTTTAGGCGTGCTACTATGAGTAGCTCATCAGCAATGGATATTTTCTCATACCCTATGACAATCATATTTCTGTTATGTGCTGTATTTATTATAGTTTATACATTTATAAAAGAGTTTAGGTTAGCAAGGAATAAAAAGGTAACTTCATGAATTGATTGATTCAACTTGTATAATTTGAAAAATAACAACTATTATCGATAGAAATAAAATAATCAATACATCAATGATGAAGGAAATTTATAGATGAAATAAATTAGTACCACAGAAGTTGAACAACAATTACGGTAAAAGAAGTTATTCAGACGATTGAAGATTATTAGAAAAACATATTTTCAGGGAAGATGCACTTTAGTGCCATACGCAGGAAATAGTAGGTTATATAGAGTGATAAATTCATATATCGGTAGATTCTTATGTTGTATTTGAAAAATTTAGAGAAATGATAATGGCAAAATCATTTGGAAACAATGATGAAAATACTTATGACACTAAATGTTTAGATTAAATGATAAGAGTAATTCAATAAAATGAGCTGACATTTTTTAAATCAGTAGGAATAGTTATTCTCGGTATTTTAACGCCAAACTACTATTAGGAAAATGACAGAAATAAATATGAGAGAAAACTTAAGATTATAAGGGAGGAATAATATTGTCAAAAGTAAAAACATATTTGAACTATATTAATGGTGAATGGAAGACATCTAGTTCTGGGAAAACAGGGAATAGTATTAATCCAGCAAACGTAGAAGAAATCGTAGGACAATATCAAATGTCAACAGAGAATGATTTTAGTAAAGCAGTAAAATCAGCAAATAATGTGAAAGAAGAATGGCGTAAAACGACGGGAAATGTACGTGGAGATTTGCTAATGCGTACTGCAACTATTATTGAGGAAAGATTAGATGATATTGCTGAAACATTAACAAGGGAAATGGGGAAAACATTACCTGAAGCATTAGGTGAAACGGCTCGTGGGGTAGCAATTTTACGCTATTATGCAGGGGAGGGTCTGCGTTCTATTGGTGATGTGATTCCGTCAACTCAACAAGATACATTACAGTATTCTACTAGAGTTCCTTTAGGTGTTGTAGGGGTTATTACTCCTTGGAATTTTCCAGTTGCAATTCCGATTTGGAAAATGGCACCAGCACTTATTTATGGGAATACAGTCGTTATAAAGCCTGCCAGTGAAGCAGCAATTACTTGTGCGAAAATAATTGATTGTTTCCATGAAGCTGGATTCCCTAAAGGTGTAGTTAACATGGTGACTGGCTCGGGTTCATTAATAGGACAACAAATGGTAGAACATCCAAACATTGATGGTATAACTTTTACGGGTTCGAACAAGGTAGGTAAAGAAATAGCTCTCGAGTCAGTTAAGACTGGGAAGAAATATCAACTAGAAATGGGGGGTAAAAACCCAGTTATTGTAGCTAATGATGCTGATTTGGATTTGGCAGTTAAAGCAACAATTAGTGGAGGACTCTCTTCGACTGGGCAGAAGTGTACTGCAACAAGTAGGGTAATTGTGGAAAGTGGAATATACGATAAGTTTAAAGATAAATTAATTGAGCAAGTGAAAGAGTTAACAGTAGGTGATGGATTAGATTCTTCATCTTGGATGGGGCCGGTTATAAGTAAATCCCAGTTGGATACAATATTATATTATATCGAAAAGGGAAAGGAAGAAGGAGCAGTAGCTATACAAGGTGGTACTAAATTTGAAAAAGAAAATTCAAATGGGTATTTTGTAGAACCAACGATATTTGAAAATGTAACACAAAATATGGTGATTGCAAAAGAGGAGATTTTCGGCCCTGTTTTAGCACTCATTAAAGTTGATTCAGTAGAAGAAGCATTAAATGTAGCAAATGATTCCGAATACGGTTTAAGTGCTTCAATTTTTACCGAAAATATCAAAAATATGCTATCCTTTATATATAATATGGAGGCAGGGCTCATTAGGGTGAATGAAGAAAGTGCTGGAGTTGAATTGCAAGCTCCTTTCGGTGGTATGAAACAATCTAGCTCCCATTCACGTGAACAAGGTAGAGCAGCAATTGAGTTTTTTACTTCAATTCAAACGATCATGATAAAATAGATGACGATATGTACCTTGGGTTAATAACTTATTTCATCCGAGTAAACACAGCCTTCCTGTAAGTTACTGGGATTCTTTGTCAAATAATGTTATCTGTGATTTTTATGTTGACTAATATGTCGTTTATGAAGAACAAAAAGCAACTTATTATATATGATTTTTCATTTCAGACGATTGCTCTCCTGTGGAGGCCCCCCAACTTCTATATCGACTCGACAAGGGTCGATATAGAAGGGTATTTGGTGGGGAATCAATCGTTTTTCATTTCAACCAATACTCCAACTATCACCTTTCTCTACAGAACTAAGGGACAATGGAACGATCATTGTATGCTCAAGTACCCACACAATACTAACTGCTCTTAGTCTAAAATGAAGCATGATTCAAGCGTTAAAAATGGCTAAATTTACGAATGCTTTTAATGTTTTGGCTCTGTTAAATTCTGTTGTTGATAAAAGTACTCGCGTTCACACCACAGGCACAAGTGCGACATCTGTTCAAATGTCACTTCGTTTATTTTCTCAGTAAAAGGATTTCACTTTACCAAGTGGATCTTCAGCTCAAGCTTTCCCACAAGAGTCTTGTACTTTTTATTAATAATATTCAACATTAAACTTTAACAGAGCCAATATTTTAATTTTTTTATTGATCCTTTCGATTCAAACATTATGATATGATATTTCAAACTATTTTCTATAAAAGGTAAATATTTCATCAGTTTTTAGATGTTCATTTTCATGAAAGTAGAATTTTAGGCTTCATAGCATTTAATAATATTTTTGTAATGTCTGAATATCTTATTTTCTAGAAACGTTTTATAAAAATTTAATTCGCTATTTATTTCCCATCATAATTGTTTTAAAATTAGTATAATACCATCCTTAGTTTATTATCCAATCACTATATGTCTGTCAAATAATAATAGATTCCAATTGAATGGAATAATGAGACAGAAGTTGTGATATTTGAATGTGTGGATGGTAAAGATATTGAAAAGTATCAGATTATATCATAGTTGGCTTTATTGTAGATTTAAAAAGAGAAGAAGTTGAGTTGCATATTTGGAAATATAATAGCACATGAATAAAGCGAGAAATGTCCAATACACTTATTCGAGACGAGAGAAAGGATAGAGTAAGCAACTTCATTCTGATTTCAAACTTATTTATTTTTGCTTTTATCATGTTATCTACCAAAAAATAAATGGATTTTCGAAAGATATTTAAAAGAAAATAATAATAAATATTTTACTAAATCAAACAGATAACAGTATAATGTAAAATGATGAACAAAATTTGCAACAAAAATTGTGCAAGGAGAGGACTACATATGAAAATACTTGTTACAGAATT
>Ga0079225_10002845_pt1 | contig 10066 bp, 8 predicted proteins | sample Poulit2012_FD_76344 | JGI IMG/M metagenome (GOLD analysis project Ga0079225, IMG submission 76344) | Agricultural soil microbial communities from Georgia to study Nitrogen management - Poultry litter 2012 | ecosystem: Environmental > Terrestrial > Soil > Agricultural land | place: USA: Georgia...
CGATCATCCAGGACGGCGAGATCATCGGATACGGTGACGCCGTCAACTCCCGCTTCAACGTCCTCGTGGTCGTCTGGCAGGAGATCCTCGGCGGCGGCGCTTGTGAGGGCGAGGGCGAAGGCGGCTCGTACGTCCGCCTCTACCCGATCAAGGGCGCACGGATCACGGAGGAGGGCGAGGTCGGTTCGGCGGAGAACTACACGCGCGTCACCGGCCTGACGTACTCCTCGCACGACCTCGGCTCCGGCCCGATCCCTCTCGCTCTCGACAGCGACACGGGCGAGGCGGCGTGGCTGACGGACTGCATCCCGACCGGCCTCCACCGCGTTCGGTTCGTCGGCGCCTCGCACCCCGACGAGTGCGGCGCGATCGACACGACCGAGGAGCCGACGACTCCCTGCATCGAGTCGTCCTGAGTTAGGTCACCCAAGGGGAGGGGGTCAGCCGTATCGGCTGGCCCCTTCTCGCGTACACTGGCACCGAATCACCCCGGAGGGAATCATGCGCGAATGTAGTTGGGACCTCGACGCTGAGGACTGCTGTGACCCGTCCGAGTCCCCCGGCGAGGAGCGGGTCGAGCAGCTCATCGCCGTCGTGAGCGCGATGATGAGCCGCTGGTCCGGGTACACGATCGGGGCATGCACGGAGACGGTCCGCCCTCTCGATATCTGCGGCGAGTGCCGCGGCTGGTGCTGTGGAGGGCGCGACGGGATCCGGCTCTCATCGAACGACGGGTCTCCGGTCTCCGCTGTCACCGCTGTACGTGTCGACGGCGTCCCGCTCGACAAGAGCGAATACCGCTACGACGCCGCGCGGGGGATGCTCTGGAAGGTCGGCGGCGCGTGGCCGATGCGCGACGACCGGGGGCTGGAGGACACCGAGCCGGGTACGTTCGCGGTAGATATCGTCACGGGAGCCGAGCCGGATGCGTGGGCGCTGTGGGTCGCGAACGTGCTCCTCTGCGAGATGATCCGCGACTGCGTCGGCGACACCAAGTGCCGCCTGCCGAGGAACGCGACCTCGGTCAGCGGGCAGGGCGTCACGATCCAGCTCTCCGACGACGAGATCCAGCACTCCCTCCCCGAGGTCTCCGCGTGGGTCGCCGCCGTAAACCCCCACGGCGCCCGCGTCCCGGCACGAATCATGTCCCCGGAGGTATCTAGCGCTCGACGAGGTTCTGGCCGCTCTACGAGGCGCACAGCGCTCCTGACGACCGCGGGAGGGGACGGCTGCTGTGGCTGAGGATCTCGACACCACTGCTCAGACCCTCCTCGCGTGCGTCTGCGGCGCGCTCGTCGACGCTGGACGACCTACGTGCTCCTGCGGGACGACAGTCGGCGCTGCGGCGATCGGGGTCGTCTGCGAGTGCGGGACGCGCGCGAACCCCGCGAGTGGGAATCTCTACGTCCACCTCGTGAACATGTACGCCGCGGACCCTGCGAGCCTTCTCCGCATCGATCAGATATACCCCTGCCGCCGTGGGGCGGTAGTTGCGGAGTTCGATATCGAGCTGTTCCGGTGCTTCCCCACGATCGATGAGCGGGGAGAACTCCCCGGCGCCGACGAGCAGAGCGAGTTCGCCGCGACCCTGCATCAAGACGTGATGGATATGTGGCTCGCGGTGACGTGCTGCGACGGGCTGAGGATGATCCCCGGCGACGTGACGATCTCGGATCCCGGGGGCGGCGTCTCCACGATCACGTTCCGCGTCGCCGTCGAGGTCAATCCGCGCAGGACTCCGGCCTCCCTGTAGTGATACTCTGACCCTGCTCGGGTCGGCGCTCCTGTCGGTCAGGTGTCCTTCCGCCGACCCGAGCTTCTCCTAGAAGGAAGGTAGAACAATGGCTAGCAAGGCATCCCCCAAGAAGCCCGCCGAGATGCAGCGCGAGGTCGTTACTGTCGGCCTGGATCTCTCTCCGATCCAGCTCGACACCGGAGACGGGAACGTGTGGGAGTTCAACTCGGACCCCTCTCCCGCCGAGTTCGGAGCGTTGCAGGACACGCTCTCCGAGTTCTCTCAGATGGGTAAGCAGGACCCGGAGGAAGCGAACATCGCTGAGACGATCCAGCGTCTCTCCGACGCCATGCGCGCGCTTCTCGTCCGGGAGGATCAGCGCAGGGAGTGGGACAAGGTATCCTACGGAATCATGGCCGTGCAGAACATCGCTATGGTCTACATTCCGGCGATGACTGGAGTCCCTACAAAGTAGCCGGGGCACTGTGGAGGACGATTCGATCCCAGTGGATCGTCCTCGTCACCGGCTGGAATCGTGAAGGCGTGGACTGGCGGCGCATGGGAGCCGTCGAGATCCTCTGGATGTTCCACACCGACACGATCGTCAATCTGGCTCAGAACAAGAAGTCCCAGGTTAGGAGATACCTCAACGACACGCGCGACTACGTTACCCTGAGGGAGTGGGATAATCAGCAGATGTCTGATCGGGCGTCGGATGGAGGACGTGGAGATGGCTACCTCTAGCGTCAGCTTGCAGTCCCCGGCCCGAGTGGCAGCGATGATCCGGCCCGACGTGGAGCGGTCGATGGAGACGAAGGTTCGGCGCGTAGTGTCTCGTGCGAAGCGGCTCGCCCCTAAAAAGACGGGCCGACTTCGTTCATCTATCCGCATGGATCGGCGCGCTTCGTCGGGGAGGTTCGCCTCACGGAGCACGCCGATCACCTCCTACGAGGTCAGCGCGAACACGCCCTACGCCGGATATGTCCATGAGGGCACGAAACCGCACATCATCCGCGTGAAGAACGCCTCGGTGCTCACCGACGGTACGACTTTCTTCGGTCCCGTGGTGCGCCACCCCGGCACTCGTCCTAACCCCTTCCTCTCGCGTGCTCTGCAGGAGGTGGGTCTCTGATGGCTGCCAATACCGTAGGTCGTGGCGTACTCAACGTCCAGGCGGAGCTGGATAACGCTTCCCTCAGGGACCTTGACGGAGATGCTTCTAAGGCCCTCGGGGAGACCGGGAAGAAGAGCGGCAAGGCCCTCGCGATAGGTATCGCTTCAGCTCTCGCGGCCTCCTCTGCCGTGATCGTCGGCGGGCTCGCCAAGATCGGCGACACGTTCGATAAGGAAGTGCGCAACACCCTCGTCGTCGGCACCGGAGCGGCGGGCGAGGCCCTGGAAGGGCTCCAAGACTCGGTGTTGAACATAGCCACCTCTATTCCGGTGGGCTTCGGTCCTGCGGCGGATGCGGTGGCGGCGCTCAACACGGCGACGGGCGCGACGGGGGAGACGCTGGAGACGCTCTCGTCGCAGGTCCTCAATGCCTCGCGGATGCTGGGTGAGGACGGTGTGGCGAACGCGGAGGCGTTCGGTAAGGCGCTCAACCAGTGGAGCATGGACGCCGATACCGGAGCCGCCGCGCTAGACGGACTGTTCCAGCTGACGCAGGACTACGGGATCTCGCTCGGCGGACTGACGAAAAACCTCTCCGAGTACGGCTCCGTCCTCCAGAACGCGGGCTTCACGATGGAGGAGTCTGCCGTCCTGTTCGCCAGTCTGGAGAAGGGCGGGCTGTCGGTCTCTCGAATCATGCCGGGCCTGAACAAGAGCTTCCGCGACTGGGCCAGCGAGGGTAAGAACGTCCAGGAGGAGCTGAGCAACACGGTCGACGCCATAGCCGAGGCGGAGACGGGCACGGAAGCCCTGTCGATCGCTACGGAGGTGTTCGGCGCTGAGGGCGCACAGCGCATGACGACGGGTATCCGCAACGGCACGATCGCGCTGGGAGACCTAGAAGGCGCGCTGGAAGGCGCGGAGGGGTCCATTGCGGAGGCGGACGCGGCGACGCGCACCTTCGGCGACGAGTGGATGATCACGAAGAATCTCGTGCTCGGAGCCCTGGAGCCTATCGCAACGGCAATCTCCGGGACGCTCACAGACGCCCTCGCCAGCGTCAATTCCTTCCTTCAGGACATCAATATCGTCGACGTATTCCAAAGCCAGGCGGATGGCCTGGCGACCGGGCTGGACGGCGCGGCGATGGGGGCGAGCTTCGGTGAGGTCCTCACCGGGGCGCTCACGAGAGGCATGGAGGCGGTCACGAACTGGCTCTCGAACAACGGCGTGCAGTCCCTGTTCGACTCGCTCACCTCGGCGCGGGGCGGGCTGTTCTCAGCGGCGATGGAGTTCTTCCCGGCGATGCTGGAGGCGCTCGTCGCGGCGATCCCCGACATTGTGCAGGGGCTCGCCGACATGATCGTGCAGATCGTTGACTTCATCCTCCAGGGAGTGCCTGTTCTGCTCACCGCAGCGCTGGACCTGTTCACGGCGCTCGTCAAGGCCGCGGGGGAGATCATCCCGGACCTCATCACGACCGTCGCGGGGATGGTTCCCGACATCGTGGACACGATCGTCAACATGGTGCCCCAGCTCCTCGACGCCGGGCTGACGGCCTTCCTGTCGCTCGTCGATGCGGTCGTCACTGCCATCCCGCAGATACTCGATGCCGTCATGTCGGCTCTACCGAAGATCATCGAGTCGATCGTGAGCATGGTCCCGACGCTCCTCCAGGCGGGCATCGAGCTGTTCACCGCACTCGTAGAGGCGATCATCACGGTCGTCCCGACGCTCCTGACGACTCTCCTCGACGCGCTACCGGGCCTCCTCGACACGATCCTCGGGATGCTTCCGTCCCTCCTCAACGCGGGCATCGAGTTGTTCATGTCGCTCGTCATGGCCGTGATCGAAGCGATCCCCCAGATCCTGGACGCGCTCGTCGGCGTGCTCCCGCTACTGATCGAGACGCTCGTCGGGATGATCCCGTCCTTGATCGACACGGGTATCAACCTCTTTCTGTCGCTCGTGACGGCGCTCGTGGAGGCGATCCCCACTATCCTGGAAGCTCTCCTCGGCGCGCTCCCACAGATCATCTCGACGCTCCTCGGGATGATCCCGACGCTGATCTCCGCGGCGATCGAGCTGTTCATGTCGATCACGCTCGGTCTGATCGAAGCGATCCCCATGATCATCGAGACGGTGATCGGCATGATCCCGATCATCGTCACGACCCTGATCGATTCCATCCCGCAGATCATCGAGGCCGGTAAGGAGCTGTTCCTCGGGCTCGCGAAGGCGATCCCCCAGATCCTCGGTGAGCTGGGAGGGACGATCACCGACACGCTCATCCCCGGTATCAAGTCGTTCTTTGGCTTCGGCGAGCCGGAGATCGAGGACGCCGGTAAGGGTCTCGGCGATGCGGCAGATAAAGGGCTCGCGTCGACAGAGAAGCAGCTCGGACAGACGTCGAAGGAGATGGGGCAGACCGCCGACAAGCAACTCGCCTCACTCTCCGGCAACCTCCAGAAGACGGGCACGATGCTCGGAGACAGCGCCGACAAGGGGCTGGGGTCGACGGAGAGGCAGCTCGGGAAGACCGCTCTCGACATGGGCAACACGGCGGACGACCAACTCGCCAGCCTGCGCAGGGACATGAACAAGACCGGCTCGATGCTCGGTGACCAGGCGGATAAGGGTCTCGCCTCGCAGAACGGCTCCATCGTCTCCACGATGTCGAACCTCGGCACCGACGCGAACAATAAGCTCCACTCGTTCGATTCTTCGATGTACTCCACGGGCGACTCGCTCGGCACGAGCGCCAACAGGGGGCTTCAGTCGAACATCGGCGGCTTCACCGCGACGGCCAGCACTCTCGGCTCGGATGCGAACAACAAGCTCGCCAGCTACTCCGGGGAGATGTCGCAGGCCGGTAGCCTCCTCGGCTCCAGCGCCAGCCAGAACCTCAGCGCTGAGGCGGGGAGCATGCGCAACGCCGCGGGCAACATCGGCGACTCGGCGGTCGACTCCCTGAAGTCGAAGGTCCGCACAGCGGAGACGGTTGGATCTCAGCTCGGCAACGCCGCGGCCCAGGGAATCCGGGATAGATCGGACGCTGTCGGCAACGCTGCGGGGAACATCGGCTCCTCTTTCGTGCGAGGCTTGCGCGACAAGGCCTCTGCGGCAGCCGACGCTGCCCGGTTCATTGCCGACCGCGCATCTCGGGCGCTCCGTGATCGAGGGAGCAACCTCGCCAGCGTCGGAAACCGATTCGGTAACGAGTTCGCTCGGGGCCTCCGTGTATCGAGCGGCGAAGCCTACTGGGCTGCCCGCGACGTCGCGGGTCAAGCGAACCAGGGAGCGAGCGCCGGGGTTGGTGGCGCATACAGCATCGGCGTGAACTTCTCGGCAGGCCTCGCGAACGGCATTGCGGCGGGCGGATACGGCGTCTACGCCGCGGCCTATGCCGTTGCGCTTCAGGCTGCCGCCGCAGCGCGCAACGCCCTCGGGGTCGCCTCCCCGTCCAGGGTGGCGCAGAGTGTCGGCTCCTACTTCGGTGACGGCCTGGTGCTCGGCCTCACGAGCAGCGAGAGTGAGGTTGAGCGCGCCGCCAACCGCCTCTCCGAGACGATTTCGGGAGCGTTCGCTGAGGACAGCTTCGATTACGCTGTGCGCGGGACGGCGGGAGTTGCTCCAAGATTCGAGAGCCGGGCCGGTAGCGCCGGGGCGAGCGTCCCCTCCTCGGCGGGGTCCAGCATTGGTAACCTGTTCGGACCCGGATCTATCGTCGTCGAGGGGTCGGGAGATCCCCGACGGGCCGCTATTGAAGTCGTCGATCGGGTAGGCGAAGTGGCAGGACAGGGAGCGTATATCTAATGTGGAACGGCTATCTCCGCCTCGGCGGGAACGAGATCGTCAACACGTCCCGCGTCGTCGCGCTCGCGATCTCCCTCGGCCTCCCGCTGGGGGTCGAGTGCGACGAATGCCCCGGCCTCGCCGACATGGCCGGTGCGGTCTACGGGGACGACGAGGCGTTCGGAGATGTCACGACGGCGCCTTGGTACGACGAGAACGATCCGGCGTCGGCTGACTTTATCGGCTTCGTCGGTATCAGGATCCGCGACACCCTCGACTCGACCCGCGAGGCGTCTGTCATTCAGCGCCTCGGTGGCGGGGGCGTTATTGGGCGGTCCCGGAATGCGACACGGGATGTCCGGGTCACGGGCCTCCTCATCGGTCGGACGCGCCTCGCGGCGGACTACGGGATGAGCTGGCTCTCGTCCGCCCTCGATCGAAACGCTTGCGGACAGCACGGAGACACGTGCGGCCTCGCGGATCTGGAGTGGCTGGCCGACTGCCCGCCCGTTCAGGGGTCCGAGACGGATTCCGACTACGCCGACTCGGTCGCGCCGCTGCGTCGACTCCTCCATGACGTCGCCGCGACGTCGGGGCCGCTCGTCCTGGAGGAGCGCGAGACGGACTGCTTCCTGATCTACGAGGTCGAGTTTACGATCACCGCGCAGGAGCCGAAGGTCTACGGGGCGCCGAAAGACTTCGATCTTGTCCCGTCCTACATCGACGGTAAGACCGACGTCGTCCGGAATCTGATACGGAACCCTTCGCTAGAGCAGAAAAATACGGATCCGGCGTTGTCGGGAATATACGTCGTCTCCAACTGCGTCACGAATCCCTCCCTGGAGGTTTCCACGCTGGGATGGAACGCCTTAGCGTTTACCCCTGAGGGCGCTCGGGCGGACTCGGTATTCGACGGGGTCATTTCACGACAGGAGAGCCTGAGGGCTCCCGTGGGGGATTACTTCGGAATCGTCCGAGGGACGCTCGAAACTGACACGAATATAGTCATCCGCGCCGGGGCCGCTACCCAGCTTTATTTCGGCCCCACGTTCGAGAAGAACAATTACAGAGGAAGGCCCCTGCGGGCGGGCGTCTCCGTTCGTCGGGGCTTCTCCCCTAACGTCGGCATGCAGCTCATGTCTCTTGACGGCTCGGGAGAGGTTCTTTCTCAAACAACGCACTACCTGGAATACGTGGTAAACAATCAGTTCATCAATTACATGATGCCCGAGAGTCACGTCATCCACGAGGATATGGAGGGAGTTATTCTTTTCATTTTCGAGGAGAAGAGAGTCTCCTCGACCAACCCCACCTCTATTCAGGCGATCGCCTTCGATGCCGCCTGGGCGATGATTGGTTAGGACATGAGACCCACCCTAGGATTTCCGTCCTACTTCGACGGAGACACTGATAAGTGGCAGTCCTTCCTATTTGAATGGGAAGCCGACCCACACGCCTCTCGATCCTTCCCGAGGGCTACGGTTACGAATGACTGGGACGCCTATGTCACGATCGGTATAGGATCGATCACCCCTCGTCCCGCCCTCGTTCTCTCCAGCGAGACGGTGGGGTTCTCCCGAGGGCGCCAACTCGTCGGGTTCCAGTACCTACAGACTCCCCCCGTCCCTGGGTCCGCTACGGATAATCCGATTCTCTCGGTCTCTCTGGGCGTTGCCGGGGCTACGGAGGATGCGACTACTCTCTCCCGGCTAGAGCCGAACGCGGCCCACGTCGAGCCCTCCGTGATCTACTCGGGGTCAATAGCGTTCGCTACGGGTAAGGCATCCTCTTTTCAGATATTCGACTATCGGGCTGTGATCTACTGGCGAGACGCCGACGGCGTTTACATATCCACTTCGGAGGGACCGACTTCTACTGTCTCGTGGGGAGGCGGTAACTCTCTGGGGGCGTACCGCGCTAATAGAGATCCCGCGAGAATCACGGCGCAGTCACCGGACGGAGCCGCGTTCGCGTCTCTCGCGGTTGAGGTCATGGGGTTCGAGGGAGGGGCGCTGCCGTATGACCTCACCCTTCTCGCCGATAATGCGATGCTCGTAATCGGCCCGGAGGTTCCGGACTACTTCGACGGGTCGACTCCGAACGATTCGAGCTTCACCTATGAGTGGGAGGGCGACCCCGACTCCTCCGAGTCGCTCAGGATCGGAGAGGCGCCCTTCGACGGGCCGTCTCCGATCGTCGACCCGTCATGCCCTCCGCCTCCTCCCGCTCCCCGCCCACCTCAGCTCAGCGTCGGTTGCGAGGAGAACGTCGAGGAGTGGCGCCGGGTCTGGTTCATTATTCCCGAGGAGGATGTCTATGAGTGGGGGGCTGTCGTGCCGACTCTCACTCTGGAGGCTGGAGACGAGGACGTGACCGCTATGCGGGTCACGGTCTACGACAACCCGAATGGGATCCCTCCGCAGGACTTCGAGGAGGATCAGCCCTACGTCTCCCGCTGGCACGTGTCCTACCTCCCCGCGGGGGCGTCGATGACGATCGACGGGACGACGGAGTCGGTGTCTGTCACGCAGGCGAGCGGGTACGTTCAGGACGCTGGATATCTCGTCACGGGTCCGGGACAGGGTCCCCTCTCGTGGCCGAGGCTGGAGTGCGGGGGGGAGTATCTAGTCTCCATCGAGACACCTCTCGGAGACGACCCCGATAACGTCTCCCTCAGCTTGAGCTTGACGAGGGAGTTCGGATGACCGAGAAGTGCGTCGAGAACTACGAGGTCGCCGTAATGGACCGGGGCGGGGTTTACCGCATCGGCATGCTGAGAGACCTCTCCTCCGTCCGGTGGTCACGGCGGCTGAGCAACGTGTCGACGGCGACGATTCAGATCGCCGGGGAGAATTGCGTCGACCAGATCGATCTCCTCCAGGAGATCCAGACGGGGCGCCACGAGCTTGCGATCTTCCGAGGCGCCGAGCGCGTCTGGGAGGGGCCGATCGACGAGGCTGCCTGGACTCCTATCGGAGTCACGATCACCGCGAGCGATGTGTTCGAGTACCTCCACGGGACGTCGCTCGGTCGAGATTGGATCTACGACCGCGGTCCTATGGCTACCACGAATATGCTGGAGCGCGTCCGGTGGATGATCGAGACCGAGCTGACGGGGACTCTCACCTGGTGGAACGGGAACGGCCAGTACATCACGATGCAGCGCTGGGAGGAACTCGACCCTCCCGTCAACCTGCTGCCGTTCCTCGACGTTCGCCAGGGTGACGTCGTTACTCGCTCCCGCACTCTCGCCTTCGAGATGATGCTCGGCGAGCACATCCAGAACCTCGCGCGCTCGACTATGAGCTACACCGCTCTCGGTCGCAGCCTGATCTTCTGGGACTCCCGCCAGGCCCTCAGCCAGACTCGTCGTGTCGTGTCTAACGACTTCGAGGGCGGGCTGACTGTCATCTCCTCTCGAAA
>Ga0079225_10002846_pt1 | contig 10063 bp, 7 predicted proteins | sample Poulit2012_FD_76344 | JGI IMG/M metagenome (GOLD analysis project Ga0079225, IMG submission 76344) | Agricultural soil microbial communities from Georgia to study Nitrogen management - Poultry litter 2012 | ecosystem: Environmental > Terrestrial > Soil > Agricultural land | place: USA: Georgia...
ACCATCGATACCACCTCAGGGGGCGCCATAGGGGTGCAGCGCAAGCAATGGATGTCTAACATGGTGCCTGCAGCCGAGGTCAATGCGGCAGCGGCCCAGCAATACAGCCAAATCATCGATCAAGCCCGTAGGCAAAACAAGCTTGATACGCAGGGCAGTCAGACGCGCCGAGTACAAAATATTATGCAGCGTTTGGTGCAGCAGGTGGGTGTGTTTCGGCCCGATGCCCAAGGCTGGCCTTGGGAGATACATGTCATCGATGATGCGCAAATTAACGCTTGGTGCATGCCCAATGGCAAGATGGCGGTTTATTCAGGTCTAATACAAAAACTGCAGCTTACTGATGATGAGTTGGCAGCCGTGATTGGCCATGAAATTGCCCATGCCCTGCGTGAACATTCGCGCGAACAGCTTTCACAGCAGATGGCAACCCAGGTGGGCCTATCGGTGTTGTCGGCTATTTTGGGCAATCAGGCCGTTAGCGATCTCGGCGGCACCCTTAGTGATGTGGTCATCAACCTGCCCAATAGTCGCACCCAAGAGGCCGAGGCAGACCGCATTGGGGTCGAGTTAGCTGCCCGTGCAGGCTATGACCCGCGTGCAGCAGTAAGTTTATGGCGCAAGATGGCGCAACAGGGTGGGGCAGGTGGGCCCGAGTTTTTATCCACTCACCCATCACCGGCCTCACGCACCCAAGATCTCGAGCAGGCGGCCCAGCGGGTGATGCCCCTTTACGAGGGCAGTCGACGTTAGTGGGCTTTCATTCATGGGCAGTATGAGGCCAGTTAGCAGTTCATAAATAGGCTGCACCGTGTAGATAAAGCGCTTAGAAATTTTTATTAAATATTATTTATTAAACAGATGTTCCCGACCGTTTTTTTGCACAAGGAATAGAGATGGCAAAAACCTTATATGACAAATTATTTGATTCACATGTCATTGAAGAGGACAGCGATGGCACCTGTTTGTTGTATATAGACAGACATTTGGTGCATGAGGTAACGAGCCCACAGGCCTTTGAGGGCCTAGAGCTTAATAATCGTAGCCCTTGGCGTGTGAGCTCGATATTAGCGGTGGCTGATCATAATGTGCCCACCACTGATAGGTTGGCGGGCATTGCTGATCCTGTTTCGCGTTTGCAGGTCGATACCCTTACAAAAAATTGCGAAAAATACGGTATTACGCTTTTTGACATGAATGATCTGCGCCAGGGCATTGTGCATATCATTGGCCCGGAACAAGGGGCGACTTTGCCGGGGATGACGGTAGTTTGTGGTGATTCGCATACCAGCACGCATGGTGCCTTTGGGGCTTTGGCTTTTGGTATTGGCACCTCTGAGGTCGAGCACGTCTTGGCCACGCAGACACTGTATATGAAGAAAAACAAAAACATGCTCATCCGCATCGAGGGCGAGTTGCCAGTGGGCTGTACGGCCAAAGATCTCGTGCTGCATATTATTGGCGAGATCGGCACGGCGGGTGGTACAGGCTATGCCATCGAGTTTGCAGGCTCAACCATTAGGGGGCTGAGCATCGAGGGGCGTATGACAGTTTGTAATATGGCCATCGAGGCGGGCGCACGCTCTGGCCTAGTCGCCGTTGATCAAAAGACCATTGATTATTTCCGCAATCGTCCCTATGCGCCCAAAGGTGATATGTGGGATCAGGCAGTCGAGTATTGGCAAACCCTGCATTCTGATGAGGGGGCGCATTTTGATCGCATCGTCGAGATCGACGCCCGTAATGTCAAGCCGCAGGTCACTTGGGGGACCTCGCCCGAGATGGTCTTAGCCGTAGATGATGCGGTGCCCGATCCTGAGCTCGAGCGCGATAACCTCAAACGCGCGGCCATTGAGCGGGCCCTCGAGTACATGGGGCTGACCCCAAGGCAGCGCATTACTGATATTAAGCTCGACAAGGTGTTTATTGGTTCGTGCACTAATGCACGCATCGAAGACCTGCGCGCTGCAGCGGCGGTGGCCCAAGGCCGTAAGGTGGCACCCAATATCAAGTTGGCTATGGTTGTGCCTGGCTCGGGCTTGGTGCAGCGTCAGGCCGAGCAAGAGGGTTTAGATAAGATCTTTCTTGATGCTGGTTTTGAGTGGCGCGAGCCTGGTTGCTCGATGTGTTTGGCGATGAATGCCGATCGGCTCGAGCCTGGCGAGCGTTGTGCCTCGACCTCTAATAGGAATTTTGAAGGCCGCCAAGGCCAAGGTGGGCGCACCCATTTGGTGAGCCCTGCTATGGCTGCTGCCGCGGCAGTGATGGGCCATTTTGTCGATGTTCGTACCTTAAACTAAGAGTCAATCCAAAGAGACAATCATGCAAGCATTTACCGTACATGAAGGGCTCGTCGCACCCCTAGATCGTGAAAATGTCGACACTGATTTGATTATTCCCAAACAGTTTCTAAAATCTATCAAGCGTACAGGCTTTGGTCCCAATTTATTTGACGAATTGCGCTATTTGGATCATGGTGAGCCTGGCATGGACAACAGCAAGCGCCCTTTGAATCCAGATTTTGTTCTTAATCAAGAGCGTTATCAGGGAGCGAGCATTTTGCTTGGGCGCCGCAACTTTGGTTGTGGTTCTAGCCGCGAGCATGCCCCTTGGGCGTTGTTACAATATGGGTTTAGGGCCATTATTGCTCCCTCTTTTGCTGATATTTTTTATAACAATAGTTTTAAAAATGGTCTGTTACCTGTTGTGCTTGGCGAGCTCGAGATCAATAGATTATTTGACGAGGTACGCGCTTTTCCGGGTTTTCGTCTGACCATCGATCTCGAGGCACAAAAGGTTGTTGCGCCCAATGGCGAGGAGTTTCATTTTGCCATTGATCCGACCCGCAAACAGGCCCTGCTACAGGGGTTAGACGAGATTGGGGCAACGCTCAAAAAGGCAGACAAGATTCGTCAGTTCGAGGCTGAGCGTTTGGCACGCTACCCATGGTTGGTGGCCGAAGGCTTAGGGCAGTAATTTAGGCAAACCAAGGTAAAACCAAGACATAGTTTAGGCAAAGCTTAGGTAAAGCTTAGGGAAAACTTAGGCCAACAGAACTAGGCAAAATTAATTTAAAGGGCATATCTTTAAGCGTTTTTTAAAGGGGTTAATTATGACAGCATTAGTTGCCGTAATGGCAGGCGATGGGGTGGGCCAAGAGATTACTGAGCAGGCTCTGCGGGTGTTGCAGGCGCTCGATCTCGATTTGCAATTTAAACATGTGCCAGTTGGCGGGGTGGCCTACGCCGAGCATGGCCACCCTTTGCCTGCTGATACCATTGCCGCTGCCAAAGAGGCGCAGGCCATACTGTTTGGTGCGGTAGGCGACTGGAAGTATGATCAGCTGCCCCGTCATTTGCGCCCCGAGCAGGCCATTTTGGGTTTACGCAAAGAGTTGGGCTTATTTGCTAATTTGCGTCCTGCAATGCTTTTTGAGGCCCTTGCCGAGGCCTCTAGCCTCAAGCCCGAGGTGGTAGCAGGGCTCGATATCCTTATTGTGCGCGAGCTGACCGGTGATATTTATTTTGGTGAGCCAGCTGGCATACGTACAGTAGAAAAGGGGCCATTTGCTGGGCAAAAACAGGGTTTTGATACCATGTTGTACGCTGAGGAGGAGATTCGTCGGATTGCGCACTTAGCCTTTCAGGCAGCACAAAAACGACAAAAAAAGCTCTGTAGCGTCGATAAAGCCAATGTGCTCGAAACCTCACAGCTGTGGCGTGATATTGTTAATGAGGTAAGCAGTGATTACGCAGATGTCAGTTTGTCGCATATGTATGTTGACAATGCTGCGATGCAGTTGGTACGCGCGCCCAAAGAGTTTGATGTAATTGTTACGGGTAATTTATTTGGTGATATTTTGTCTGATGAGGCAGCAATGTTGACCGGTTCTATCGGTATGTTGCCATCAGCTTCATTAAATGACAGCCAACAAGGGTTGTACGAGCCCATACATGGTTCGGCACCCGATATTGCCGAGCAAAACAAGGCTAACCCCTTGGCTACTATATTGTCAGCGGCCATGTTGCTGCGTTATTCGTTGGCTAATGAGTCCGCTGCGCAGCAGATAGAGCAGGCCGTACAAAAGGTATTGGCCCAAGGCTATCGTACCGCTGATATACAACAAGAGGGTTGTACGCTGGTGGGCACTCGCGAGATGGGCGATGCGGTTCTTGCCGCCCTGTGATCGCGTTTATTTTCAAGATTTATATATTTAGGTGGTTTTTCCATGAAGCAAGCAGTTGGTCTTATAGGTTGGCGTGGCATGGTGGGCTCAGTGCTGATGCAGCGTATGCGCGCCGAAAATGACTTTGATCTATTCGAGCCCGTGTTTTTTTCTACCAGTAATGCGGGTGGTGCTGCCCCTGAGTGGGCGCAAGGGGTGGGCCCCTTACAAGATGCCTACGACATCGATACTTTAAAAAAACTGCCTATTATTTTGACCTGCCAAGGTGGCGACTATACCAGTAAGGTCTACAAACAGCTACGTGACAGCGGCTGGCAAGGCATTTGGATCGACGCTGCCAGCACTCTGCGTATGGACAAAGAGTCAATCATAGTGCTTGACCCCATCAATAGGCCCATTATTGATGCAGGGCTCAAAAACGGTATCAAGCAGTTTATTGGTGGCAACTGTACGGTTAGTTGCATGCTGATGGGCTTGGGGGGTCTATTTGAAAAAGACCTCATACAGTGGATGACGAGCATGACCTATCAGGCTGCTTCGGGCGGCGGGGCGCAGCATATGCGCGAGCTGCTGACCCAGTTTGGTCAAATCAATCAGGCTGTTAAGTCTTTACTCGATGACCCTGCCTCGGCAATCTTAGAGATTGACAAAGGGGTGCTTCAAGCACAAAAGTCACCCACCCTCGATCATCGCCATTTTGGGGTGCCGCTAGGGGGTAATCTTATCCCTTGGATTGATACCGATATGGGTGATGGGGTCTCACGCGAGGAATGGAAAGGCGGGGTAGAGACCAACAAACTACTTGGCCACGATCAAGACGATTATGTGCCCATTGATGGTTTGTGCGTGCGTGTTGGGGCCATGCGCTCGCATAGTCAGGCCTTGACCATCAAGCTCAATCAAGAGGTGCCCTTAGACGAAATCGCCGATATTATTCGCGAGACCTCGCCCTGGACTAAATATGTTCCTAACGAGCGCGAGGCCAGCATGCACGATCTCACCCCCATCGCTGTAACCGGTACGATGACCATACCAGTAGGGCGGTTGCGCCATTTGGCTATGGGCAAAGAGTATATTACTGCCTTTACTGTTGGTGATCAGTTGCTATGGGGGGCGGCCGAGCCATTACGCCGTATGCTTAGAATTGTCTTAGGAGCTTTATAAATGTTAGCCCCACATTGTCAAAAACAAGCAGCAAGGCCTTGGCTGAGGCGGTTTGGCGCGGGTATGGCGGTGTTGGGGCTGTGTGTATCAACACTTGCACAGGCATTTACCATCGGCCATGCGCGGGTCGAGTCAGCCATTGACGAGCCATTACAGTTTAGTGTGCTGATTACGGCTATTGACCCTGCTACGATCGAGCAGCTCGATGTACAGGTTGCGCCCGCAGCAGCCTGGCAGGCATTGGGGCTGCAGCCTTTGTCGGCTGTGTTAGATGCGCAGGTGCAGTTATTGCCCGCGCATACTCCCGATGCTGTGGTGGCGCGCTTTTTTAGCCCGCAGCCGGTCGATGCCCAGGTCATAGATGTTTTGGTTGATGTACAGCTTGCTGATGCGCAGCAGCAACATCAGGTCAGCATGCTGCAGCAACCCAAGCCCACTGTGCAGCTACCCACCCAAAGGGGGCAGCAGTTTACCGATGCCGCCCTAGCACCTGCAACAACTATCGTGGCTGAGCCTACGGCCCATGACACGCTTACGGTGCAGTCTGGTGATACCCTGCATGCAATTGCTCAACGTATTGCTAGCCCACATGGCAGTGAGTTTCAGGTATTGGCTGCTCTGTACGCGCTTAATCCCCACGCCTTTAGTCAAAAAAACATGAATTTGCTGCTTGCTGGCGAGCGCCTCAGGCTGCCCGATGCAGAGCAAATTCAGGCATTAAGCGATAGGCACGCCCGTCAGCTTTATGTCGAGCATGTGCAGCGGTTTAATCACTACAAAGAGGCGTTGGCGCGCGGGGCCACTGATGCCGATGCCAGCGCAGTATTTGCTGCGCCCTCGGTGGTTGACGAGGCAGTTGCGCAGCAGCCTGTGCCAGCTGAGGCCGAGGCTTCAGTTGATGATCGCGCTGCATCTGTCGAGCCCGAGCCGGTTGCCGAGCAGGCCGACCGTTTGCGCCTAGCTGATGCAACGGGGGCCCAAGATGATGCTCAGGCCCAAGATCAAGAAGATCACAGGGGGTTTCTCAGTGCTGATGATCAACGGGCACAAGAAAGGGCGTTGGCCCATGCTGAAAAAGAGATTACCGAGCTACAAGCACAAATTACTCAGCTAGACGAGGCCTTAAAACAAGCCCAAGAGGCAGGTGATGCCGAGTCAGTAGCGGGTTTATCTGATCAAATCGCTCAGGCTCATAGTCTTGGCGAGGAGCTTGAGGCGCGCAAAAAAGAGGCTCAAACCGAGCTGCAAAAGGCCCAGTCTGTGCCCAGCGATGCGCGCGCAGATCAGCCTCAAGACCCACAAGAGGGGCGCGCTGCTACGGCCATCGAGCAGGCACAAGATGCAGATTCTGCCCCAGCTGAGGGCATAGGCAGTGCCGAGCAGCAAGCGCAAGCGCTGGCACAAGAGCAAGAGCAGGCCCTAGAGCAGGCTTTGGCCAAGGCCGAGCAAGAGGTGGCAGCCCTGCAGGCCGAGATCGACCAATTAGATAAAGAGTTAAAACTTGCCGATGAGGCGGGGTCGGCTGATGCCAGCCCACACGCTGATGCAGGCGTACAGGCAGATGCAGCAGCACAAGCTGATGCGGCAGCACAGGCAGGTACTGGAGTACAAACCGATGCCACAACACAGGCTGATGATGCGCGCTCTACCGATGAGTTAAAGGCTACTGATGAGCAAAGGGGTGTTGATGCGGCGAGAGGCGATGCCAAGGCCGGCATCAAGGCCGATAGCGGGGCTGCCCTCGAGGCCGATAGCAGTGCACAGAGGCAGGTAGATAGGCAGGTAGATAGTGCGGGCATTAGTGAGGCGGCTGAGTCCGATGAAACTGATTTGGCCGCTAAGTTGCCCGAACAAGATGGGCAGACTTTGGTTGATCAAACAACTGCTGATGCTTTGGCAGCACGCAAAGAGGCGGCTCAGGCCGAGCTTAAAAAAGCCCAAGATGAGTTGCAAAGAGCTCAGGCTGAGTTACAAAAAAGCCAAGCCCAACGGGCAGCGGCTGCAGCCAAAACTGATGAGGTAGCCAAGTTAGCAGCCAATAGCGCGCCCGATGCGGGTGTTGCCTCAGACGCTACGGCCGAGTCTACAGACGATAAACCAATCGCGGCTGACACAACAGACAAAAGCTCGGTCGATGGTGCAGACTCTGCGACAGATACCGATGCCCAGCAAGCTGATGGCGATCGGCTTCAATCTGCTGCCGCTGAGCCCCAGGCTCGTGCAGAGACGGCCCTGGCCTCAAAATCACCCCAACCCCCCAAATCATCTGCGAGCACTAATGATATGGAAGCCTCTTGGATACAAACGCATTTTATTAAGCTCATGCTGGCCTTATTGCTCTTTATTGTCATCTTTACGGTTTGGATTTTGCGTCGTGCCAACAAAACCACCGTTGAGCTTGAGTCACCTGATCGGATGACCGCCGAGATGATACAGGCCAAATTAGATGATATTAATTTGGATCTTGATGTGCAACCCTCTGACGAGGGGCATATCGGTAGGGGTGATGGCCCACAAGACAAGTCTTGATCAACATGTTCAAGATAAGGCCGCATGAGCAAAAGCCCAATTAGCTTAGGTTTAATGCGGTCAAAGTATGGGGCAGGCCTTAGTTATTTTAGTTATTTGGTTGGTTAATTCACTGCGGGTTTCTTATTATGCAGGGGCATCGGCTGGCTTTGGGGGTTGCTTATGATGGCAGTGACTGGCATGGGTGGCAAAAGCAGCCACACGGGCGCACTATCCAAAATCAACTCGAGCAGGCTTTAAGTTCTTTTTTAGCCCAGCCGGTGACAACCATATGTGCAGGTCGTACCGACGCAGGGGTGCATGCACTCGAGCAAATAGTGCATTTGGATACCACCGTGCAGCGGGCCGAACATGCTTGGGTGCGTGGGCTAAACAGTTATCTACCTAATAGTATTAGGGTGCAGTGGGCCCATCGGGTGGGCCCAGACTTTCATGCCCGTTTTGGGGCCCAAAAACGGCATTATATTTATATATTGCGCAATGCGGCAGTACCCTCACCCTTTGCCGCCACACGCATGGGTTGGGTGTTTCGCCCCTTATCTTTAGAGCCCATGCAGCAGGCTGCCCAATTATTTGTTGGTACCCATGATTTTAGTGCCTTTCGCTCGGCCGAATGCCAGGCACATAGCCCAATACGTAGTATCGAACAGTTACAGATCGTGCAGCAGGGCGATATATTGGTGTTTTATTTTTGCGCCAACGCTTTTTTGCACCACATGATTCGCAATATGATGGGCACCTTGATTGCTATTGGTCTGGGGCGGCAGCCTGTGCATTGGGTAGAGGATCTGTTGAAAGCCAAAGATCGGCGCGCCGCAGCGCCTACATTTTCGCCTGCAGGTTTATATTTGGCCAAGGTAGATTATGCTGCAAATTGGGGTTTACCCTCGAGTTCTATCGAGCAGTTGCTGCACACCCACTTGGGCCTAAGCTATGGTAAAGTGTAAGGGTTTTATCAGGTAGTATTTATTAGCTTGTGGCCTGTTTTCATTATTGATTAATCACAAATTATGCATTTTCTTTTAGCCTGCAGCGCATGGATAGATAAACTTAATCGCACGGTCGGTCGGTCGGTGGCTTGGCTGACCTTGGTGGTGGTTTTGGTCAGTGCGATTAATGCGGTGGTGCGCAAGGTGTTTAATGTCAGCTCTAATGCCTGGTTAGAGCTACAGTGGTATTTATTCGGGGCAATATTTCTGCTGGCGTCAGGTTACACGTTTTTACGTAATGAGCACGTACGTGTCGACGTTATTTCACAAAATTTCTCGCGCCGGGTGCAAATCTATATAGAGATTTTTGGGGTACTATTCTTTTTGCTACCTGCTTTCAGCTTGGTCTTTTGGCTGTCCATCCCCTATTTTTATAAGTCTTTAGTAATGTGGGAGCTCTCATCCAACACAGGGGGGTTGATACGCTGGCCAGTTAAGCTTTTGATTCCCGTTGGTTTTGGTTTACTTATTTTATCTGGTATCTCGCATTTGATTAAATGCATTGGCTATTTATTAGGTCTGGCCCCAGACCCTATTGCCGAGGCACTAGAGCGCCAACGTTCTGAGTTAACCATTGCCGATGATATTGCGCAGTATGCGCAGTCGATCACCGAGCAGCAAAAAAACAAATCATCCTAAGCCGGTAGCCACTCATGCTTGATCTTATTGCTTCTAACTTAGCGCCGATCATGTTTCTTAACTTGATCGTTTTTTTATTGCTGGGCTTTCCTGTTGCATTTACCTTAGCTGCGGTGGGGGTCTTATACGGTTTGGTAGCCATTGAGTTTGGCTTTATGCAGCCAGCTCTATTCCAGGCTTTGCCCCAGCGAGTCTACGGCATTATTGCCAATGATACGTTATTGGCTGTGCCCTTTTTCACCTTGATGGGTTTGGTGTTAGAGCGATCAGGTATGGCCGAAGACCTGCTCGATACCATTGGCCAACTTTTTGGGCCCATTCGTGGCGGCCTGGCGATTGCGGTGATTTTAGTTGGCGCCATGTTGGCAGCGACCACAGGGGTGATTTCTGCCTCGGTCATCTCTATGGGTTTGATCTCTTTGCCCATTATGTTGCGCTACGGCTATGACCGCCGTTTGGCATCTGGCGTGATCGCCGCCTCGGGGACTTTATCGCAAATTATCCCTCCCTCTATTGTTTTAATTATTTTGGCCGACCAGTTGGGCCGCTCTATTGG
>Ga0079225_10002847_pt1 | contig 10061 bp, 6 predicted proteins | sample Poulit2012_FD_76344 | JGI IMG/M metagenome (GOLD analysis project Ga0079225, IMG submission 76344) | Agricultural soil microbial communities from Georgia to study Nitrogen management - Poultry litter 2012 | ecosystem: Environmental > Terrestrial > Soil > Agricultural land | place: USA: Georgia...
AAAAAAAGCCTATGACACTAATATGAGGTCATAAGCTATAACATAATTCACATACAGTTATTTTTGTTTACTACATGTTTCGTCGATATTTTCCACCAACATCATATAAAGCAGCTGTTATTTGTCCAAGAGATGCAACTTTTACAGTTTCCATTAATTCAGCAAAAATATTCCCACCTTCTACTGCGACTCTTTTTAAATCTTCTAAAGCCTGTTCTACTTCATTTTTATGGGCTTCCTTAAATTTATTTAAGTTTGTAATTTGCAATTCTTTTTCTTCTTTTGTTGCTCTTGCCAATTCCATCGAATCAATTTTTTCTGCTGATGGTGGGTTTGGGTTTAAATAAGTGTTAACACCAATGATCGGTAATTCTCCAGAATGCTTTTTACTTTCATAATATAACGATTCTTCTTGAATTTTCCCACGTTGGTATTGTCTCTCCATGGCGCCTAAAACTCCACCACGATCATTCATCCGTTCAAACTCCATTAAAACTGCCTCTTCAACTAAATCAGTTAATTCTTCAATGATGAAAGATCCTTGCAATGAATTTTCATTTTTATTTAATCCAAATTCACGGTTAATAATCATTTGAATCGCAAGGGCTCTACGGACAGATTCCTCTGTCGGTGTCGTAATTGCTTCATCATAAGAATTTGTATGCAATGAATTGCAGTTATCCTGAATAGCAATGAGTGCCTGTAATGTCGTACGAATATCATTGAAATCAATTTCTTGAGCGTGTAAGGAACGACCTGAAGTTTGGATATGATATTTTAACTTTTGACTACGTTCATTAGCCCCATATTTATCACGCATTGTAATTGCCCAAATCCGGCGTGCTACACGACCGATGACAGTATACTCTGGATCAAGCCCATTCGAGAAAAAGAATGACAAGTTTGGAGCGAAATCGTCTATATCCATTCCCCGACTTAAATAATATTCCACATAAGTAAATCCATTAGCTAATGTGAAAGCTAATTGGGTAATTGGATTTGCTCCCGCTTCCGCTATATGATAACCAGATATCGAAACAGAATAATAATTTCTCACATCTTTCTCAGTAAAATATTGCTGAATATCTCCCATCATTCTTAAGGCAAATTCTGTAGAAAAAATACACGTATTTTGTCCTTGATCTTCTTTTAAAATATCTGCTTGGACCGTTCCACGTACAACGTGTAAAGTATCAGCCTTTATTTTTTCGTATTCTTCTTGTGCTGGTTCTCGTTCATGTTCCTGTTTAAACTTTTTTATTTGCTGATCAATTGCTGTATTAAAAAACATCGCTAAAATAATCGGTGCCGGTCCATTTATCGTCATCGAAACTGATGTCGATGGTGCAATTAAGTCAAATCCATCATAAAGCTTTTTCATATCATCTAAAGAACAAACATTGACACCACTTTCGCCAACTTTTCCATACACGTCTAATTCATGGGCGGGATCTTCTCCATACAATGTTACTGAATCAAATGCAGTCGATAGACGTTTAGCTGATTCACCTTCTGACAAATAATGAAAACGTCGATTCGTTCTTTCAGGTGTCCCTTCACCCGCAAATTGTCTCGTTGGATCTTCTCCTTTTCGTTTAAACGGAAAAACTCCGGCTGTAAATGGGAAACTTCCTGGAACGTTTTCTTTTAACAACCATGATAGACGTTCTCCCCAATCTTTGAATTCAGGAAATTTAACCTTTGGAATTTCCAATCCAGATAATGATGTTGTCGTCAGATCCATTTTAATTTCTTTATCACGGACGAAAAATGACATCTTTTCCTGCTCGTATTGTTGCTTCACCTCATCCCACTGATCTAATAACTTTTTATTAGCAACTTCTAATTTTGATATCATTTGCCCGTGTAATTGTTCAACAGTATCAATACTTTTTTCGTCATCTAACATTTTTTGGACACCATCAATTTGAAATAATTTCCTCGCTATTTCACTCTGTTTTCGTCCATTTTCATGATAGCTTTTAACAGTTGAACTAATTTCCCTTAAATAATGAATTCGGTCGTTTTCAATAATTGTCTTACGCTCCTCTGACAAACTGTTTTCATCATATGGAGTCGTTTCATCCCAATTAAACTTTTCATTTAATTGATGGACGATTGCTGTGAATAGTGAGTTAATTCCTTTGTCATGAAACTGACTTGCAATCGTACCGAATACCGGGAATTCTTCTTGATTTTGATTAAACAATAAACGACTTCGCTCATACTGTTTCCTCACTTGTTGCAGAGCATCTAATGAACCTTTTTGTTCAAATTTATTAATGGCAATAAAGTCGGCAAAATCAATCATATCGATTTTCTCCAATTGGGTAGGTGCACCAAATTCAGCCGTCATTACGTACATCGACAGGTCGGATATTTCATCTATTTCCGCATCACCTTGACCTATTCCACTCGTTTCCACAATAATTAAATCAAAATCGGTTGCTCGTAGCACCTTAATAACATCTTCCGTTGCTGTCGATAATTCTGTTTTTGAATCTCTTGTTGCCAAAGAGCGCATATACACTCTATCTGAAAAAATGGCATTCATTCTAATTCGATCACCTAAAAGTGCTCCACCTGTTTTTCTTTTTGTTGGGTCTACGGAAACAATCGCTACCTTCTTGTTTGGTAAGTCATTAATAAACCGTCTAATTAATTCATCAGTTAGGGAACTCTTTCCAGCCCCTCCGGTACCTGTAATTCCGAGCACAGGAATTTTTTCATTGATCTGTTTTTCTAATGATTGAAGTAATGATTGTTTTTTATCTTCGTCTTCTCTTTCTAAAAAGGATATATATTGAGCGATGGATTGATGATTTCCTCTCGCTAACAAATCATTGTTCTCACTTGAAAATGGTGGGATGAAATCACAAATTTCTAACATTTTATTAATCATCCCTTGCAAGCCCATTTCACGCCCATCCTCAGGTGTGAAAACCCAATCGACTCCATATTCATGCAATTCCTTTACTTCTCGAGGAATGATTGTGCCACCACCACCACCAAATACTTTAATATGTTCCGCACCATTATCCTGCAACAAATTAATAATGTATTTAAAGTATTCCATGTGTCCACCTTGATACGAAGAAATAGCAATCGCTTGTACATCTTCTTGTATCGCTGCATGAACCACCTCTTTTGCACTTCGGTTATGACCTAAATGTATGACTTCAACCCCACTAGCTTGTAATATTCTTCGCATAATATTGATTGAAGCGTCATGACCATCGAATAAGCTAGAAGCTGTGACGAAGCGAATGACATTTTTCGACTCATATACTTCTACTTGACTCATTATGATACCTCCATCAGTTAATTTGCTTCATAGGTATTACTTGTTCGATAAAACTTGTTTGCATCGCTATATATTGTTCTAGGGTGAAATTTTGATGTAACATCCAACGTCTAAAACACCACATATGTCCTTGAACAAAAATATTATTTGCAACAAGTTCTGCTTCTTGATTAGAAAGACTCTCCGGGATGTTTAACATAATTGCATCTTTTAAAAGTTCAACCATTTCTTTTTCCTTTTTCAAGATAGAATTTTTCATGTCATCTTCAAGCGATTTTACTTCTTGGTATAATATGATGACCTCATCTTGCATTCGATCCATTAATCGAAAATAAGAAGCAATTACCTTTTTCAGCCAATCCCTTGAGGAAATTTCTTTATTTATTGTCTGTTTTAAATGAAAATAAACAGAATCATTAATTGATTCAAACACTAAATAAAGGACATCTTCCTTTGTCCGAATATATTCATATAATGTACCAATGCTAAATCCTGATGCTTTTGCAATTTCCCTTGTCGTTGTTCGATGATAACCTTTCTCTTTAAAAAGTGTCATGGAAGCTTTAATAATTTGTTTTCGTCGCTTTTTTACTAATTGAATGTCTTTTATTGAACTTACGATGGAAGCTTGGTCCATTATATTCACTCCCTTTTGCGTTAAAAGTTTACTTTGTTACCGCTCTCCCTATCACTAATCGTTGGATTTCATTTGTTCCTTCATAAATTTGAGTAATTTTGGCATCACGCATATATCGTTCAACTGGATAATCTTTTGTGTAACCATAACCACCGAAAACTTGTACTGCTTCTACTGTTGTACGCATTGCAGCATCACCTGCAAACAATTTCGCCATTGCTGATGCTGTACTATAATCAAGCCCCTCTCCCTCTAACCATGCGGCTTGATATGTTAATAATCGGGAAGCTTCCGTGTCAGTAGCCATTTCTGCTAACTTAAATGAAATACCTTGATTATGAGCTATTGGCTTTCCAAATTGTTCCCGTTCTTTAGCATAGTTAACTGCCGCATCTAATGCACCTTGACTAATTCCGACAGCTTGGGCAGCAATTCCACTTCTACCACCATCTAAAGTTGTCATCGCTATTTTAAAACCTTCTCCTTCTTCTCCAAGTAGGTTTTCTTTCGGTATACGACAATTTTCGAAAATTAACTCTGTCGTCGGTGAGGAACGGATTCCTAACTTTTTCTCCTTTTTCCCAAACGTGAACCCTTCAGTTCCTTTTTCTACAATAAAAGCCGAAATACCACGATGATTTGCCTCTGGATTTGTTTTAGCAAAAACAATGTAAATATCAGCAACTTCACCGTTTGTAATCCATACTTTATTTCCTTGTAAGATATAGTTATCACCTTCCCTTTTGGCAGTAGTAGTCATTGAAGCTACATCACTACCAGCTCCTGGTTCGGAAAGGGCATAAGCTCCTAAAGCAGAACCTTCAGCCAAACGCTTTAAAAAATTTTCTTTCTGTGCTTCATTTCCGTATTTGTAAATTGGCCAACTTGCAAGTGATACGTGGGCAGATAACGTTACACCTGTCGAAGCACAGACTCGTGACAATTCCTCCACTGCAATCACGTAGCTAAGATAATCCGCTTCTATCCCACCATACTTTTCAGGCCAAGGTATTCCCGTTAAACCAAGTTCACCCATTTTGTCAAAAATCTCCCGATCAAATCTTTCTTCTTCATCTCTTTCCGCCGCGGTTGGCTCTACATCTTTTAGTGCAAAATCCCGAACCATTTTTTGTAACATTTTATGTTCATCTGTTAATTGAAAGTTCATTTTTATATTGGGCCTCCTATAAAACTATTTCATCATTTGCTTTGCAATGACAATTTTTTGAATTTCGTTCGTACCTTCATAAATTTCTGTTACTTTTGCATCTCTAAAATATTGTTCAACAGGATAATCTTCCGTATAACCATATCCTCCAAAAATTTGCACTGCTTCTATGGCTGTTTTCATCGCTGTTTTTGAAGCGAAATATTTTGCCATCGAAACCTCTTTAATACTTGATTTCTTTTCACTAATTTTGTTAGCAGCTTGATATACGAGAAGTTTAGCTGCTTCAACTTCTGTTTTCATATTTGCTAATTTGAATGAAATGGCTTGTTGATTTGCTATCGGTTTTCCAAATTGGGTCCGTTCTTTAGCATAATCAATTGCGTGTTCCAATGCTCCTTCAGCAATTCCTAACGACTGAGCAGCAATACCGATACGACCTACGTTTAAATTAGCCATCGCTATTTTAAAACCATCGCCTTCATTACCGAGTAATTGAGTTTTATCAATGACACATTGATCAAAGTTTAAAGCAACTGTACTCGTACCTCTTAAACCCATTTTATTTTCGTTTTTTCCTATTGATAAACCTAATGTATCTTTTGTCACTATAAATGCACTCATCCCAATATATTCTTTCTTATTATACAATTGTGCAAAAGTCACAAAGGTATCTGCTTCTTTTCCATTAGTAATAAAAACTTTCGAACCGTTTAAAATATAGTGGTCATCTTTAACTGTCGCTTGTAACTTAATATTGGATGCGTCAGATCCAGCGCTTGGTTCTGTTAAAGCAAATGCACCTAAATATTCTCCGGTTGCTAATTTTGTTACATAACGTTTTTTTTGCTCTTCCGTACCAAACTCTAAAATAGGATTCGTTCCTACAGAGGTATGAACAGATAATATAACACCGATGGCCGGGCTTACTTTAGAAATTTCATGAATTGTCAAGATGTAATTAATAAAATCCATGCCACTTCCTCCGTATTTTTCGGGGATGGATATTCCCATCAAGCCTTGCTCACCCATTTTATTAATGACCTCTTGTGGGAAATAATGTTCTGTTTCCATTTTATTTACAATTGGTGCTATTTCGCGTTGTGTAAATTGGCTTACCATTTGTTGCATCATTTTTTGCTCATCTGTAAATACTAACGTCATTTTATATCCTCTCTTTCAAACAATTTCAGTTAACTTCTCTACCGAGAATGACGTTTTTAGATCTCACCTACTAATCGTATATGTAAAATCCACGACCTGATTTTTTTCCGTACCAACCAGCCATCACATACTGCTTTAATAATGGACAAGGTCGATATTTACTATCGGAAAAACCTTCATACAATACTTCCATAATGGATAAACATGTATCAAGACCAATAAAATCTGCTAAAGTTAACGGCCCCATTGGGTGATTCATCCCTAATTTCATCACAGTATCGACATCTTCCACAGACGCAACACCTTCATACACTGTATAGATTGCCTCATTAATCATTGGCATTAATACACGATTGGCAACAAATCCAGGAAAATCATTTACTTCCACTGAAGTTTTATTTAATTGTTTTGTTACAGAGACGATCGTGTCATAAGTTGAGTCATCCGTTTGAATTGCTCGTATGATTTCAACAAGTTTCATAATTGGAACGGGATTCATAAAATGCATACCAATCACTTTTTCAGGGCGATTTGTTGCAGCAGCAATTTTAGTAATCGGTAAAGATGATGTGTTTGAAGCCAGGATAGTATGTTGTGGCATTATTTCATCCAACTGTTGAAACATATTAATTTTAATATCTAGTTGCTCAATAATCGCTTCAACGACTAAATCCGAATTGTTTAAATCGTTTATGTCAGTTGTTGTTTGCAAATTTAATAAAATTTTCTGTTTGTTGTCCTCTGTTATTCTTTCTTTGGCAACATTACGGGATAAAGTTTTTTCTATAAATTTATAACCTTTATTCAGTACCGCTTCATTAATGTCATATAACAATACTTCATAATTAGACTGGGCAAAAACTTGAGCAATACCAGAACCCATTTGCCCTGCGCCGATGACAGCTACATGTTTAATACTCACCTGACAAAACTCCCATCATTAAAAATTCTATTTATTAAATGGCTCTGTCAAATCTTACTGTTACTTTTCAACAATAAACTTTAACAGAGCCTATTTTACTAGGGACTGTGGCATTATTGTTTTGGTACTTCAATTAACACTGCATCTCCTTGACCACCACCACTACAAATTGCCGCAATACCTAGACCACCACCGCGTCGTTTTAATTCATGAATTAGTGTCAAAATAATTCTCGAACCACTTGCACCAATTGGATGACCTAACGCTACAGCTCCACCATTAACATTCACTTTATCTGGGTCAATATTGGCAATTTTTACACTTGCTAAAGAAACAGCTGCAAATGCTTCATTAATTTCATATAAATCTATGTCATCTTTCGTTTTCCCTGTTTTCTCTAATAATTTGTTAATCACAATTCCAGGTGTTTCTGGAAATCTTTCCGCTTCGACGGCTACCGCTGTATGACCGACTATAGTTGCCATTGTTTCTTTCCCTAATTCATTAGCCTTTTCTTCTGACATGACAACAAATGCACAGGCACCATCATTTATACCTGGGGCGTTTCCTGCCGTTATTGTTCCATCTGCACCAAAAACTGGACGAAGTTTTTGTAATTTCTCCACACTCGTATCTTTTCGTGGTGCTTCGTCTGTATCAATAGTTAAAGGACCACCTTTTCGTTGTGGCACTTCAACAGCAACTATTTCATCCCTAAACTTCCCTGACTCTATCGAATCGACTGCTCTTTGATGACTTCGATATGACCATTCATCTTGTGACTCACGCGTTAATTCATAAGTCTCAGCCGTACTATTTCCGTATGTTCCCATATGAACACCTTTGAAAGAACAAGTGAGTCCATCATGTACCATCATATCAATTGCTTTTTGGTCACCCATCCGGTAACCCCAACGTGCATTTGGTAAAATGTATGGAGCATTACTCATACTTTCCATACCACCGGCTACGACTACTGATTCATCACCTAATCGAATTAATTGTTCCGCCATCGTCACACTTCGCATTCCAGAAGCACAAACTTTATTAATCGTTTCCGTCTTTACTTCCCAAGGAATGTCTGCGCCTTTTGCAGCTTGTCTTGATGGTAGTTGCCCTTGTCCACCTTGTAAAACATTCCCCATAATAACTGTATCAATTTCACTTTCCTTAATTCCTGCCCTTTCAATTGCCCCTTTAATTGCTTTTGAACCTAACTCTGATGCAGTAAAGCTTTTTAATCCTCCACCGAACCGACCAAATGGTGTTCTAGCCCCAGAAACAATAACTGCTTTTTGCATTTTCCCATCTCCTTAATATTTTAATTTAATATTCGTTGACTTTATTATAAATGATAACGTTTACCTTTGTCGAGCGAACGCTCAGTCACTTATCTTTTTAAAAGAAAATTGTTTTACAAGATAATGATAAAAATTAAAAAATAACGTTAATAGGTTTCCCCACTAACGTCATTTAATGATAAAAATTTTATGCAGTTTTCACTTCATCCTCAGTAAAGACTGACAGTGCTAATATTTCAGCAACATCCATCGTTCCAATTTCTTGGTCAACCTCTTTCGCTTTCGTCCCATCACTTAACATCGTTAAACAGAATGGACAAGCACTTGAAATCATCGTTGGCTTCACTTCCATCGCCTGTTCTGTACGTGCAACGTTAATACGATTCCCTGTTGTCTCTTCTGTCCACATGAGACCTCCACCTGCACCACAACACATACCGTTATCTTTAGTTCTTACCATTTCAACAAGCTCCAAGCCTGGAATAGCTTTTAAAATTTCCCTCGGCGGATCGTACACCCCGTTGTAACGGCCTAAATAACATGAATCATGGTAAGTAAGTCTATGTTCGATTCGACCCTTCGGCTCGAGTCTGCCATCCATGACTAAATCATAAAGCATTTGCGTATGATGGATGACCTCTGCTTCATAGCCGAAATCAGGATATTCATTTTTAAATATGTTGTATGCGTGTGGATCAATCGTCACAATTTTTGTTACATTATTTTTTTCAAACTCTTTAATATTCTTTTCAGCTATTTCTTGGAATAAAAATTCATTTCCTATTCTTCTCGCTGTATCACCAGAATTCGCTTCTCTATTTCCTAAAATAGCAAAATTAATGCCCGCTTTATTCATTAGCTTAGCAAATGCAATCGCAATTTTTTGACTTCGGTTATCATAAGAACCCATCGAGCTTACCCAAAATAAGTATTCAAATTCTTTCTTCTCTTTCTTTAATTCTTTTACAGTTGGGATATAAGCTTCCTCGTCAATTTCACGCCATTTAATTCGATCTTTTTTCGATAATCCCCATGGATTTCCTTGACGTTCAATATTCATGACCGCACGCTGTGCTTCAGGATCCATTTTCCCTTCCGTCATTACTAAATAACGACGCATGTCAAGAATCTGTCCTACGTGTTCGTTCATCACTGGACAAGCATCTTCACAGTTACGACATGTCGTACACCCTGCTAATTCTTCCTCTGTAATGACATCACCAATCATACTAATTTGATTAATTTGACTCATTGCATCATCTCGATCCATTGCCGCTAGTTGATTTCCAGTCGTATTGGAAAAAGCATATGACGGAACCCAAGCAGTTTTACCTGTAATTGCCGCCCCTTTATCAGTTAAATGATCTCGAAGTTTAATCATAATGTCCATTGGTGACAACATCTTACCGGTACCAGAAGCTGGACAAACATCTGTACAACGACCACATTCAACACAAGCATAAAAATCTAACATTTGTCGTCGGTCAAAGTCTTCCACTTTCCCAACACCAAACGACATATCTTCTTCACTTTCCATCTCTTCCTCGTCAAAATCAAAACTAATT
>Ga0079225_10002848_pt1 | contig 10060 bp, 9 predicted proteins | sample Poulit2012_FD_76344 | JGI IMG/M metagenome (GOLD analysis project Ga0079225, IMG submission 76344) | Agricultural soil microbial communities from Georgia to study Nitrogen management - Poultry litter 2012 | ecosystem: Environmental > Terrestrial > Soil > Agricultural land | place: USA: Georgia...
GAAGGAGCTCTTTTACAAATAGCCATTCTTTTTAAAAATGATATATAACGGGATGTAGCTCAGTTTGGTAGAGCGCTTGCATGGGGTGCAAGAGGCCGCAGGTTCAAGTCCTGTCATTCCGATAGAAGCTAAGACACCTAAACCTTTGGCACTATAAGGTTTAGGTGTTTTGTTATTTTATCTGCACTATCCTTAGCTCAAATGATATATTTTGTTCCTAAGAATATTCTAAAAGTAGAGTACAATGATGTACAATACTTCACTTTAAAATTGTGTCGAAAACTTGTACAACACTTTAATTATCCATGTTATTATAAAAACTGGGAGGGATCGGGATGTATCTCGATGACCGTAGTCACAAACTCTTGAATAAGTTACTAAATGATCCGAGTATAACTAGTAAAAAGTTAGAAAAGAAATACAATTTAACTCGCAGACAATTAGGATATAGCTTTGATAAAATTAATGACTGGCTTTCCGCAAAAAATTTTCCAGAAATAAAAAGAACTAGACAAGGTCAATTTATAATACCTCCAATTATCCTTACTAAAATGACTAATGAAACAATAAAGCCAATAAAGGAAACTTACATATATTCTAAAACTCAGCGTATATATATGATTCTCCTTATGCTATTAAGTCGTGAAGAGGAATTATCACTAAATCACTTTGCTCTTGAATTGGATGTTAGTCGAAACACTATTTTAAATGATTTAAAACAAGCAAGGGAAATTTCCTCAGAATATAGCCTATCTATACGTTATTCACGTATTAAGGGATATGTTGTTGACGGCAAAGAATTTCACGTTCGCAGGCTGCTCAACACTGTTATTGAAAAGGTTATTCAAATGCCTAATGGGGAAGAGCAGTTAAAACAATTAGCATTGATAAAGAACAAGAAATTAACCGAATTGAGCGCTCGGATTGAAAGGGTAGAAAGTAAGTTAAGTCTGAGGTTTACTGATGAAAAACTTTTAATTATGCCATATATGTTATTACTTGTCTTACGTCGGGTTAAACAAGGAAAAAAAATTAATTCCTTCAATATTCATTACAAGGAATTATCAGGCACAAAAGAATATCAAGCTACTGAAGAGATTTTATTTGATTTTGTTGATATCCCAAAGGAAGAGAGATTGTTTATTACATTATATTTATTAACAACAAATGTTACATGGGCAGAAATATGCACAGATGAAAGAATACCCGACCTTGAACAAGTTCTCGATGATATGTTGCATTTATTTGAAAAAAGGGCATGTATTAAATTACGCGACCGTGAGGAGTTATTGGAGAAATTGTTATTACATGTAACACCTGCTTATTACCGCATAAAATATCATTTGACCGAAGAAGATAAGGCAAAAAAACTTATCAGTCGGGATTATAAGGAACTTCATCATATCGTAAGGCAATGTACACAACCACTTGCAAATTTAATTGGCAGGAAGATACCAGAAGTTGAGATTGCATATTTCACAATGTTGATTGGTGGTTGGATGCGTAGGCAAGGTGAAAGTATTGAAGAAAAGATAAAAGCAATTGTGGTTTGCCCGAAAGGTGTATCCGTTTCACGACTAATGTTAAGTGAGCTTCGAGAGTTGTTTCCTGAGTTTGTTTTTCTTGATGCATTATCTGTTCGGGAGTTCCATCATTATAAGCTTGAGTTTGATATTGTCTTTTCTCCAATTTTTGTAGAGACAGATAAAATGTTATTTCTAGCTAGTACATTTCTTGAGCAGGAGGAGAAACGTCAATTAAGAAGACAGGTAATGATGGAGCTTAATCGTTATGTCCCTCAAGAAATTGATGTTCAGGAAATGTTGGAAATCATAAAGAAACATGCGGTCATTAATAATGAAAATCAATTGGGTGTGGAATTACAGGAGTACATTTACCCACATTCTCTGAATAGGAAGGAACAACAAACCGCATCTACAGCTGCTACTTTAAGTGAACTTATAACGTTAGATAATATAATCCTTAGACAATCTGTTAGATCTTGGGAAGAGGCAATTCAGATTACTGCAGAACCACTTGTGAATAGTGGTCATATTGAACCAGAATATGTAAATGCAGTGATAAAGCATTGTGAAAATGATCCATACATTGTTATTGGAGAACATATGGCTATTCCACATGCTGCACCTGATGCTGGAGTTAATCAAGTGTCAATGAGTCTTTTAAGAATTAAAGAGGGAGTACAATTTACGGAAAACCACTTAATTCATATCGTAGTTATTATTGCAGCAGAGGACAAACAAAAACATTTAAAAGCATTATTGCAATTGATGGATATTGCACAATCTGAAGAAGGCTCAACAGCTATTATAAACTCAAAAACTAAGGAAGAAGTTCATGCACTGTTAAGAGATTATTCATCGGAAGAATTGTCAAAATAAAGGAGAACTTTAAAATGAGTGATATATTTTTTAATGAATCTGTTATTTTATTAGATTTGGAGGCAAAAACAAGTAAGGAAGTTTTAACTCTTATGTCTAAACATTTAAACGAAAAACGTTTAATTAAAGATTCATATTTAGAAGCGGTTGTTTCTAGAGAGAAGGAATTTCCCACAGGATTACCTACAAAGGGAATTTCAGTCGCTATTCCACATACTGATGCTGAACATGTAAAGCAAAAAACAATCAGTTTAGCGATCTTAAAAGACCCGGTTGAGTTTGGAGTAATGGGGGATCCACATCAAACAACGCCAGTTAAATTAGTCTTTATGTTAGCTATGGATGAGGCGGATGCTCAATTAAATTTATTACAAAATTTAATGAAAGTATTTCAAGATGAAGAAATGCTGCAATTTTTAGTATCTGAAAAAGATAAAAGCAAAATTGTAAATGTATTAAAAGAGAATCTAGATCTTACCATTCAAGGAGGTGATTAATTATGAAGCAAGTATTAGTAGCATGTGGAGCAGGTATTGCGACATCAACAGTGGTAAACAATGCAATTGAAGAATTAGCTAAGGAAAATGATATTCAAGTAGACATAAAGCAAATTAAAATTTCCGAAGTTAATGCATACTTAGAAACTGCTGATTTGTTAGTGACGACAGCTATGACTGATGCAGACTTTCCATTTCCTGTCATTAACGCAAGAAACTTTTTAACAGGAATAGGTGTTGAAGATACAAAGAAAGAAATTCTAGAAGAATTAAAAAGTAAATAATAGAATCTCGATTTCTCCTAATGGAGAGATCGAGATGTAATATGTAAAAGTGGAGGGAAAGGAATATGCAAGGGTTCGTTGACTTTATACAAGCCTTCTTGGATTTAGGGGCAACAGTTATTTTGCCAGTGGCTATCTTTCTATTAGGATTGTTTTTTGGACAAAGACCGGGAAGAGCCTTTAGATCAGGTTTAACAATTGGAGTAGCTTTTGTTGGTATATTTTTAGTTATAGATTTACTTGTCAATAATTTAGGTCCTGCTGCTCAAGGTATGGTAGAACGACTAGGTGTTAGCTTAACAGTTATTGATGTTGGCTGGCCTGCCACATCGTCCATTGCTTGGGCATCTGTTGTAGCAGCGTTTATCATTCCGTTGGGTCTCCTTGTCAATGTGGCGATGCTCTTAACACGAACTACTCGAACGATGAATGTTGATATTTGGAATTTTTGGCATTATACATTTATGGCAGCAATGGTTTATGCGATTTCAGGAAGTATTGTTCAAGGCCTCATTGCAGGGGTTATCTTCCAAATTGTCTGTCTAAAAGTAGCTGATTGGACAGCACCTATGCTTGAGGAGTTTTATGACTTGCCGGGTATTTCAATTGCAACAGGAAGTACTATTTCCTATGCACCAGGAATCTATTTAGTAAAACTATTACAAAAGATTCCAGGACTTAAAAATATAAATGCAGACCCAGAGACAATTCAAAAAAGATTTGGTATTTTTGGAGAATCAATCTTTGTTGGACTTGTGCTCGGAGCAACAATCGGTGCATTAGCTGGCTATAGTGTTGGTGACGTTATCGAAATTGGTATTGCAATGGCAGCTGTAATGGTATTAATGCCACGTATGGTTAAGTTATTAATGGAAGGTTTAATGCCTGTATCAGAATCTGCCCGTGAATGGTTAAACAAGCGATTTGGTGAAAGCGATATTTATATTGGACTTGACGCTGCGGTAGCATTAGGACATCCAGCTGTTATTTCCACAGCCCTTATTTTAGTACCGGTTACTGTTTTCATGGCGGTTATATTACCAGGTAATGCAGTTTTACCCTTTGGTGATTTAGCAACAATTCCATTTATTGTAGCGTTTATTGTTGGAGCTGCAAGAGGAAATATTATTCATTCAGTTATTGTTGGAGCAATCATGATTGCTATTTCACTCTATATTGCAACTGATGTTGCACCGATCTTTACACAAATGGCAGAAAATGTAGATTTTAATATGCCAGAAGGTTCGGCTCAAATTTCAAGTATCGACCAAGGTGGAAATATCGTAAACTGGGTCATCTTCAAATTGTTTAGTTTATTTAATTAAGCCAATAACAAAGGGAGGAAACAGTCATGAAGGCATTAGTAAAGACAGAACTAGGTTTTGGAAATCTTGAAGTTCAAGAAAAGGAAGTACCACATCCAGGCAAAGATCAAGTAAAAATCGAAGTGAAATATGCTGGTTTATGTGGCTCTGATATCCATACGTATGAAGGACATTATAAGGTTGCTGTTCCTGTTACATTAGGCCATGAGTTTGCGGGGAAGGTTATTGAGGTTGGAGAAGGAGTGACGGAGTTCAAACCAGGCGACCGTGTAACATCAGAAACAACATTTTATATTTGTGGGGAGTGTGAATACTGCAAAACCCAAGATTATAACCTATGTGACCATCGAAAAGGACTTGGCACGCAACAAGACGGTGGTTTTGCCAAGTATTTAATCGCAAGAAAAGATAGTCTCCATCACATTCCAAAAAATGTAGATTACCGATCAGCTGCCATGACTGAGCCACTTGCTTGTACACATCATGCTGTATCAATGGTTGATATTGAAGAAGGTGATCTTGTAGTGGTTATTGGTCCGGGGCCAATAGGATTATTAACAGCTCAAGTTGTTCAAAATTTAGGTGCTAAAGTAGTGATAACAGGTTTATCAACGGATGAAGTACGCCTTGAAAAAGCAAAAGAGTTAGGTATTGACTATGTTGTCAATATTGAGGAAACAAATATAAATGAGTTAGTCGACAGCTTAACAAATGGCTATGGTGCCGATGTTGTTTTTGAATGTTCTGGTTCAGTTATAGCTGCAAATCAAGGACTCGATCTTTTACGCAAAAAAGGTCAATATAGTCAAGTAGGAATATTTGCTGACCCCAAGATTTCCTTTGATATGGAGAAGGTCATTCAAAAGGAAATTCGTGTGGTTGGCAGTAGAAGTCAGAAGCCTGCTGATTGGGGACCGTCACTTGAATTGATGAGTAATGGAAGTGTAGATGCTAAATCCTTAGTGACACATGAGTTTGATATTACACAGTGGGATGAGGCTTATGAGGTAATTAAGAATGGAGAGGCGATTAAGGTGTTAATGACACCGGTTTAATAATGAGAGTGTGGTGAGAAAATGGATAAACAAGCATTAATTGATATGATTGATTATACGTTATTAGACCCAACGGCAACAAAGAAAGATATTACAGAATTTTGCCGGGAAACAATCAATTATGGTTTCAATACTATTTTTGTAAATCCATATTATGTTTCCTATGCATCTAATATATTACATGATTATGGTGTGAAGGTTGGTGTACCTATAGGTTTTTCCCTTGGAGGTGCGACAACACATACTAAAGTGGCCGAAACAAAAGAAGCGATTAAAAATGGGGCAGAAGAAATTGATATGCTTATAAATTTGGGAGCATTGAAGTCCGGAGAATATGATATTGTACAACATGATATTACAGAAGTAGTTAAGGCGGCAGAAGGATTAACAACAAAGGTAATAATTGAAACAGCACTATTAACAGAGAAAGAAAAGGTTACAGCTAGTAAGATTATTGTTGAATCAGGGGCAGATTATGTTAAAACAGCAACAGGATTCAATGGTGGGGGAGCAACAGTAGAAGATGTGAAGTTACTGCGTTCAGTAGTCGGCCCAGAATTCGGAGTCAAAGCTGCTGGTGGTATTCGAACTTTTGATGATGCAGTGAAAATTGTTGAATCAGGGGCAAATCGAATTGGTACAAGTGGAGCCATCTCTATAATCTCTGGTGAAACTTCACAATCATCTTATTAGAAATAATAATCATTATAAAAGTCGTTATGAAATGAGGATGAACATATGGTTGACATGATGTTAGACTTTATGTTGGGACCGATGAGAGCTATTGGAGACTTTTACTTTGAATATCAAATGATCTTTAACCCTATTATTATAGGGATAGCCTTCTATCAAATAATTAGAAATAACAAGCAAGATCGAGAAGTAACAGGAGATAAATAAATGATTGGAAAGTGATTTCATGAAAGCATTAAACTTATATGGAAGACGAGATATACGTTTCGAAGAGTCCCCAAAACCAATAATAGATGGAAAAGATGATGTAATTATTCGAGTTAAATCTGCAGGTATTTGTGGTTCAGATATTTCTAGGTATAACAAATTAGGCCCATATGTTGAAGGTATGACATTTGGTCATGAGTTTGCTGGTGAAGTGGTCGAAGTAGGGCCAGATGTTAAGGAACTCGAGATTGGAGAACGTGTAGCAGGTTGTCCGACATTTTATTGTGGAAAGTGCATAAGTTGTCAAAAAAGTGAGTTTGCCCGTTGTGAAAACTTGCATGTAATTGGGGCCTATAAACCCGGATCCTATGCAGAGTATGTCAAGTTACCGTCTGAAAACGTAGTACCCATTCCAAGTAACGTTGATTATGATACAGCTGCAATGATTGAGCCATCTGCAGTTGTGGCGCATGGATTTTATCGAACAAATATTCAACCTGGTGATGATGTAGCTATTATGGGATGTGGAGGGATTGGACTACTTGCCATTCAGTGGGCCAAAATATTCGGGGCTGCAAAGGTATATGCGATAGATATTGACCCTAGCAAACTAGAACTTGCAAAAATGGCTGGCGCAGATGTAGTCATTAATTCACAAGAAAAAGAGGCCCATGAGCAAGTATTGAAGCATACAAATGGAGTTGGTGTTGATATTGCGGTTGAATCAGCCGGTACTCCAATAACTTCTGCACATGTGTTAGCATTACCTAAAAAAGGTGGGCAGGTTGTTTATCTTGGAATTCCATATGGGGACGTAAATGTTGAACGGTTTTACTTTGAGAAAATTGTTCGAAATGAGTTGACAGTATTAGGCTCATGGAATGCTATTTCAGCACCATTCCCTGGGAAGGAATGGTCAGCTACAGTGCACTATATGAGTACAGGTCAATTGAATGTTAAGCCGATCATTACTCATAAGTTAAGCTTGAGTGAGGGTCCTGATATTTTTGAGAGAATTGTCAATCAAGAGGGGACCTTTGGAAAGGTAATGTTTAATCCTTAATAAGAAAAAAATAACTATAATAAGTTTAAATTTTGATAAATATAAAAAGGAGTGCTATTTTTGACAGAAACTTCAATTTCAATCGAACAACAATCTATTAATGCTATTCGTACACTGTCTATTGATGCAATCGAAAAGGCAAGTTCTGGTCATCCAGGACTTCCTATGGGCGCTGCCCCAATGGCTTATGTGTTATGGACTGATTTTATGAATCACAATCCAAGCAATTCAAAGTGGTTTAATCGTGATCGTTTTGTATTATCTGCTGGGCATGGATCAATGTTATTATATAGTTTGTTACATTTATCAGGTTATGATGTGACAATAAATGATATAAAAAATTTCCGCCAATGGGGCTCAAGGACACCTGGACACCCTGAAGTAGGTTACACGGATGGTGTTGAGGCTACAACTGGTCCCTTAGGTCAAGGAATAGCAATGTCTGTAGGAATGGCTATGGCTGAAGCGCATCTTGCAGCTAAATTTAATAAGGAAGATATGCCGGTTGTCGATCATCACACCTATGCACTTGTCAGTGATGGTGATTTAATGGAGGGTATTTCTCATGAGGCAGCATCACTTGCTGGTCACTTGGGGTTGGGTAAATTAATTGTTCTTTATGATTCTAATGATATCTCACTTGATGGTGAGTTAGATCGTTCTTTTTCAGAAGATACAGGACAACGATTTAAGTCTTATGGCTGGCAGGTTCTTCGTGTAGAAGATGGCAATGATGTTGATATGCTTCGGAGTGCTTTAAAAGAAGCGAAAGAAAATACAGAACAACCGACATTAATTGAAATCAAAACGATTATTGGTTATGGATCACCAAATAAGTCTAACTCATCCACATCACATGGTGCACCATTGGGTCAAGATGAAGTAGAGTTAACAAAGGAACATTATGAGTGGCCATATGAGCCATTTGAAATACCAGAGGAAGTTTATGCAGATTTTAAGGAGAAAATTGTTGTAAAAGGTGAAAAGGCAGAAGAAAATTGGAATAACCTTATTAATTTATATAAGGAAATGTATCCAGAACTAGCTCAAGAGCTAGAACAAGCCATTAATGGTGAATTACCATTAGATTGGGATGCAGATTTACCAGTCTATAAGGTTGGGGAAGATACGTTAGCTACCCGTGCTGCGTCTGGAGAAGTATTAAATGCAATTGCAGAAAAAGTTCCAAATTTAATCGGTGGAAGTGCAGACTTAGCAAGTTCTAACAATACGATGCTAGCTAATGAGGAAGATTTTACTCGCGAAAATTATGCAGGTAGAAATGTTTGGTTTGGTGTTCGTGAATTTGCTATGGCTGCTGCATTAAACGGAATGGCTTTACATGGTGGATTAAAGGTATATGCTGGTACATTCTTTGTGTTTAGTGATTATCATCGACCAGCTGTACGGTTATCTGCATTAATGCAAGTTCCAGTAACATATATCTGGACACATGATTCGATAGCTGTGGGCGAGGATGGACCAACACATGAACCTGTTGAGCATTTGGCTGCATTAAGAGCAATGCCTGGCCTTTCACTTATTCGTCCGGCAGATGGAAATGAAACACAAGCTGCTTGGAGACTAGCTTTAGAATCAAAGGACAAGCCGACAGGTATAGTATTAACTAGACAGGGATTACCAACATTAGAAGGAACGAAAGAACAAGCATATGAAGGCGTTAAAAAGGGTGGTTATGTCCTTCGTAAAGGTGAAAAAGAGATACCAGACGCCCTTTTAATTGCTACAGGTTCAGAAGTTCAACTAGCAATTAAAGCCCAAAAAGAATTAAAGGCACAAGGCATTGAAACAAATGTTATCAGTTTACCATCGTGGGATCGTTTTGATGAGCAGGATGAAGCGTATAGAAATGAAGTTATTCCACCAAAGGTTAAAGCCCGTGTTGGTATCGAAATGGGTTCATCACTTGGCTGGGAACGTTATGTTGGTGACCATGGTACAGTGATTAGTATTGATCGTTTTGGTGCCTCTGCTCCAGGAGAGAAAGTTGTTGCAGAATATGGTTTTACAGTTGAAAATGTAGTTAAGCAAGTAAAAAGGTTAGTTGAGTAGTGTATGAATAAAGTGACCATTTTGATGGTCACTTTATAATTTATATAAGTCTTTATGATTATCTTTTAACTTGTAATCGTTCATGGTTGGATTAGCGGTGGTAGATGGGAAACAATAAGGGAAGAACGCTAACTTTATTTGAAAAAGTATCAAACAAAATATATAAATAGATGGACAGCCTAGGTGTTTATGTCCCATACTAAAAGTAGTAGTAATTATTTTAAAGAAAGGTAGGGATGAGTTATGGTCCAAGTGACGTTTCAAGGAAACCCAGTGACATTAGTAGGTAATCCCGTTCAAGTAGGTGAGAAGGCACCGGATTTTACGGTGTTGAATAATGCTTTGGAAGAAGTTTCCCTCGCCGACTATGTAGGTAAGAAAAAATTAATCAGTGTTGTCCCATCCTTAGATACAGGTGTTTGTTCGGATCAAACGAAACGATTTAACGAGGAAATAGACAA
>Ga0079225_10002849_pt1 | contig 10059 bp, 9 predicted proteins | sample Poulit2012_FD_76344 | JGI IMG/M metagenome (GOLD analysis project Ga0079225, IMG submission 76344) | Agricultural soil microbial communities from Georgia to study Nitrogen management - Poultry litter 2012 | ecosystem: Environmental > Terrestrial > Soil > Agricultural land | place: USA: Georgia...
TTCAATCACTTTTTGGAGTCGTGGAACAGAGACTTTATCTATGTAATTCATTTGTTCTATTCCAATGTAACGACGATTCATTTTGTGTGCAACTGCCTGAGTTGTAGAAGATCCCATAAAAAAATCGAGAACTATATCTTTTGGGTTAGATGCAAATTGAATAATTCTTTGAAGTAACTTTTCTGGCTTTTTACCATTTTTCAAATCTACTCCACCTTCAGCTTCCAAACCTGTTGTAGGAATATCATTCCAGAAATCTGTTAAATATTCAGTAAGGTAATCATTTGCAAATAAAATCTGTACTCTTGGACTTGAAGAGGAACTTGAATAATCCGATTTGGCTATATACATTTTTTTATCTCTTTTCGATAGCACTGAAAAGAATATTTGTTCAGTTGTTTTTTTCTTTTCTTCAACAAGTTTTTTAACACTAGAAGATGCTGCTGTTCTATATATCCTCCATGCATTTTCTTTTCTCCACTCGTCTAACGATAAAGATTTATCAGTTTTATTATATTCTGATTCTACAGATGAAGAATAAACATTAGCTAATATTTTATCAGTTTCTTCTATGTCTTCTATAGAAACATTATCATTTTTAGCTGTATTATTAATAATTTCTCTATCTTCCTTAGTTAAATTCAAAAATATTTTGTTATACTCTGTATCCCATTCTTTTTTAGGAACTTTAATTGGATTAAAGTGTTGTTGCCCTTTATTATATATTAAAATAGAATCTTTAGTTTTGAGAAACCTTTTATTAATGTGACTCATTTTTACTCCTGAAGCTTCTGCTAGTTTAACTGATACCATATTGATAAATTTTTCGATACCAAATATCTCATCTAATAAAACTTTCGCATAGTGAACTTCATTATCATCAACGTGAAGAAATAAAGTTCCATCATCTTTTAATAACTCCAATGCTATTTCTAATCTGTTTTTCATAAATGTCAGCCATGTTGATTTATTAAATTTATCATTATATTTAAAACTATCATTCCCTGTATTAAAAGGTGGATCTATATAAATCAACTTAATCTTTCCAGCATATTTATCTTTCAATGTATGTAATGCAAGCAAATTATTTCCTTTCATAATCAAGTTGTCATCTTCATTAAATTTTTTTATTTCATGTTCACCATACACATCATATTTTTTTGCGTTCACCAATATTTTCTTATCTAGCAGTGTATCAATTTCTTCCTTAGCAATGACTTCGTTTAAAAATGGCTCATCTGGGCGTACATCACCTTTATCTGTATCCTCTTTGCTCATACTAGCTTTTAATACTGTGTCTTTATAAGGGAAATCTAATACAACATCTGTTGCTTCATCAATAAAATTTCCTCCTGCGGTTAAGCCAATCTTCTTTGAATATCTTGTATATGAATCTTTCCAGTATTCATCTGCTTCAAATAGATCAATAAGTTTATTTGTTTGAATAACAATATTCCCAGCAACATCTATTGTGAAGTGACTTCTTAAAACTTCGTCTGAAACAAATGCTTCTAATAAACCTCTGTCATAGCCATCTAAATCTTGAATCACTTTATTTTTATTTAAAACGCCTTCAATAAAATATCTATCACTGAATTGTTGTAACACGTTTTTAATAGCATCATTAATTTTCGTATCCATGTCTATTCACTCCTTAAAATACATATTATCATAAAATTGACAGATACCTTAAATTAAAGAAAAACTCCATCCCTAAACTCTTATTATACCTATTTATTAAAATACCACTTTTCACTACCTTTTTGCGTTATTCTGCCATTTTTCCCGTAAACTCACTACATGGTTCACACTTTCTTCACTACCCTCTTCATTAATAAGTCTTACACCCTTCACTTTGAATTCACTATGTAGTTCACTCATTATTCACATCATATATCACTATAAGATATTTTAAACAAGTCTTTTTTGCACCATTAAAATAAGCAAGAATACAATTATTAATATTCTTGCTTTCAACTCTTTCTATAACGCATTTAATATCCATATCATATTGTTGTGAATTTCAATATTCTGCATTTAATAATTTCAATTAAATACTTATTTCCCACATCAATAAACGTGCGTATTTGCTTACTCTAAATATTTTGCTTTAACCGTTTTCTATAACATCTTACATTTCCAATATCCTTCCAACGGAATTTATACGTTCGTTAGATTTTGTAATATATTATTTCCTGGTTGTCTAGAGTTTCTACTTAAACTTATAATTAGAACACATATTTATTGTTTTGTGTTCTCCATCTTAAATCTCATGATCAATAACATATACTCCATAAAACAAGTAATGTATTCTTTCTATAAAACATTAGCAATTCGAACCATGTTCATTTAAAATCTATTTCAAATATCAAATAGGTTTTCTCTAACTTTTTCTATTTTCGCCATAATAACATAATCTTGTCGGCTAAATTTTGGGTGTTGTACCACTCTATATAAAAGGTACTTTAAATTATGTATTTCGTCCATTTCTAAAAGTGTGTATAGTTCATCGATAGTAAAGTCTTCTTTAATCGTTTCAACATGTATTGCTTTCAAATCGTGCATTGCCTGAAATAACTTCCCCCACTCAAGTATGAATATATCAGCTTCTTCCTCATTGGATCCAATGTGATCAAAAGTAACTTCATCTAATATATAACTTTCAATGATTCCAGAATCTACTCTTAGAGCAGGCTTACTTGTATCATAGTCTGTCTGAATTTTATTTTTTTCTACAATACATACATCTATCAATCAATCAACTCCTTTTTTGTGATGTTAGCATGGTTCAACTAAAAATATCCGCTGTTCTTTAAGCTACTTTTTGCCAATTAAAAATCCTTTGTTTATTAACAAACAAAGGATATATCCATTACTTCTTCTTAAATAAATTTATTACTTTATCCGCCGCTACATAGCCTATAATGAAATTTAATATAGTTTTACCGTTAATACCAATATGATCTGCGGTTTTCCCTATCTTTCCATAAGTGAAAACAATAAAACTTATTATAATTATGTAAATCCCATAAATATAGGTTATTATCCATAAAAATGTACTTAAACCTCCACTAGTAAAATACGCTATTATACCTAAAATTAAAACTCTCATAAAACGATTCGTTGTTTTATTTCTAAAGCCTAGCAAACTATACATAATTATATATGCACATATCAATAGAATACCTATTCCGCCTGTCACAAAAATATAAAAATCATCCACACTAGTACCCCCTTCATTTCAACAAATTTTCCATTCCAAATGAAGATTTACTACTTCGATTAAGTGATTCGCTATTTTCGGTCATGTTACCATGATCCATAGTTAATATCCGCATCACCTATGCAAATGGCTTATTTGAACATTAAAAAGCCCTTTGCTGCTCGGTGAACACAAAGGGCAATACTCACTTTATTCTTTTTGCTACTAAATTATCGTTCAATTGAACATTTCTGTTCATTAGGTGAATGTGAAAATTAAATACTAGTGACAAAAGAGGGATTTCCTGGAGTTTGACTTCTCATATTCTTGCAATGTCTCGTAATACAGATTTTTCTTCATCTCTTTCATGAATCATCATTGTCTCTTAATCATCTGTATTCTTATCTTTCACTCATTCATGTCTTTGATGATTCATATAATTGATTTAATATAATCAAATAATATATGAAATTTAAAAAGAAAAAAATTGAAAAAAGAAAAAGGAAAACCTCATGTCTTAATGTAGCTCTGTAAAAACAGATTGTCAAATGATTCGGGCTCTTACTTATCGACAAAGTGGATAGTATAAACCGATAATTTATTCATCTAAACATAACGGTTTCTCACCATTTTCTCCCTGAAATCATCATGGTATTGATTGTTTAAAGCACCTATTCCTACCATGATTTGCTTCGCCTTCTATTTCTATGTCTGGTTGTGATATCTTATGTTATATCTGATGCTTCCTGTTCAATCTATCCTATACTTCTCAACTGTAATCTATATATTTGATATCTATGCTTCTATTTCTATACTGATTATCTATTATCATCTATTCTTCTATTGATATGATTATCTATTATTATTCTTTGTTATTGTTCATTCTTCCATCCTTCCTTCCAACTTTATCTTAACATGAATTTCTATCTAATATCTCAATATGATTATCCAAATCAAAACTTTTTTCAATCTTTTTTCTTTACTAATCATTCCTCATTTCCAATTTCAATTCCCAAATTCATTGTACCGCAAAATTTCTAGCTTATTGAACGTTTCTTATCCAAATTGATATTTTCTGTAACTTTTTTAACTTTTCCTTTTATTTTGGATGGTTTATACTAAAATTTAAAGATTATTATAAAATGATGTGTGATATATGAAAAAAAGATACCCCAAACAATTCAAAATAAATGCCGTACATGAAGTGATTCATAATAAGAAAAAGGTAAAAGATGTCGCAGCAGATTTGCAGATACCTACCCAAACGCTCTATAATTGGATTAAAATATACAAACAAGATGGAACTTTCCATGGTAGTGGCCATAGAAAAAACACTGATAAACAACGCATCCATCAGTTAGAAGTTGAACATGCTATTTTGAAACATGCTCTGTTCTTACCCAAAAAGACGGAAGCTATTTTTGACTTTATTTATATGAATAAAGATACATATCCTATTACGACGATGTGTCGCCTGTTAGGTGTCTCCGAGAGCGGCTATTATAAATATACAAAAAACCTTACCAGTCAAGAACAGTTGCGGCATCAACAAATTGAAAAGCTAGTTCGGGACATTTATATAGAAAAAGGACCTGATATTGGTAGTCCGTCCATAACTACTTTATTAAATAAGACCGAATTTATTGCTTCTCAAGCTACTGTCGCTCGCATTTTGAGTAAAAATAAAGAAGAATGGCAATCAAGTTATGCAAAGTTTCATAAAAATAGTGATGTACAACTACAATTCCCAAATAAGAACACGTTATTTGATAAAGACACCGAACGGTATTACAATGAAAAACTTGCGAAGGATGAAATCGACAAATTATTGTCATCTACTTCCTTTTCTGATTTTAAAAGGTACGAACATTACGGAGTAACAGAAGCCGATCACTTTAATAATACAGATAACCTAGTACTTCAAGGGGAAAATTTGTTTGCTTTACATAAGTTGCAAGAAACGTTTATTTCAAAAGTGAAATTAATTTATATTGATCTGCCTTACAACACTTCTAGAAATAATCTAAGTTATCGAGATTCCTATTCTCGTGCCAATTACTTAGTGCTTTTAAAGAACCGCTTGGAACTAGCATTACCTTTACTAAGGAAAGATGGCGTTATTTTCATACATTGTGACGATAATCAGCAAGCTTACATCAAAGTACTATGTGATGAAATCTTCGGGGAGGAAACCTTTATTAATCAGATCATATGGCAGCGCACGAATGGACAACAAAATAAATCCCATATAGCGACTACAACGGATTATATTTTAGTTTATGCTAAAGATAAAAGTCGTTTAAGTCTTAATAGGAGCAAACGTACCCTCAGTCAGTTAAAAACGTACAAATTCCATGATGAACATGGCTATTATCGCATTGATCGAATCCAAAATAAAAAGGATGGTTATTATACGTACAGTATTAACACGCCTTCTGGTCATTCATTAGAGAGTAAATGGATGTTTCCAAAACACACTTTTGAAAGACTTCAATCACAAGGATTAATCTACTGGTCACGAAACAACGTGCCATACCGAAAAGCATATTTAGACGATAGACCATCAGTTATTCTGAAAGATTTGTGGCTTGCAGATAAACACGGAACGACACGAGAAGCTAGTGCTGAACTTCAAACAGCTGTCGGGAATAACAACTTTACATATCCTAAGCCTGAACGATTATTGAAACAAATTATTGAATTAACGACAGTAGAAAATGACATTGTGTTAGATTTCTTTGCTGGATCAGGCTCAACCTTATCAGTTGCCCTTCAGTTAAAACGACAATTTATTGGAATTGAACTGATGGAGGAAAATTTTAACTTGATAAAATCACGACTCAATAAGATTCTTCAGCATCGCACAGTCGAAAATAATTCGTTTATCACTGCTAAGCAAATTAAGCATTAAAAAATCCGTTCTGTTTATTAGGACGGATTCTTTCCTTATAACTTTTTTTATAATCTAACCTTTTGTATAGCTCTATATAATGTAGGCTTTGATATTCCAGTTAAAGCTTCGACTTGTTTATAAGTATGGTTTTTTTTCAACTCGATAGCATGATTTATTTGCTTACTAGAGTATTTCCTTGGCCTGCCTTCTCTAAAATCAGGATCTTGTCTAGCCATCATCTTTCCTTCCTGTGTTCTTTCTACAATCATATCTCTTTCAAATTCCGCAAAAGACATCATGATATTAAAAATCAATCGGCCAGTAGGTGTATTCTCTATGACTCCCATATTCAATACATGAACTCTGACACCCATATCGAACAGCTGTCTAATGACTTCAATACCACCTTGTACACTCCTTGCAAATCGATCTAGCTTTGTAACAACTAAAGTATCTCCTTCTTCTAGTACGTTTAATAGCTTGTTAAACTCCTTTCTGTCCATTTTAGTTCCAGTGAATTTTTCAGTATAAATCAAATCACAGTTTTCTGCTTCTAGCATTTTCATTTGTGAACGCAAATCTTGTTCGATTGTCGAAATTCTTGAATATCCGTATTTCACACCACATTTTCCTCTCCACTTATGATATTAAGTTTTGAACCGCTATAAACCTTAATGTACCGTGGATTCGGAAAACACTTCAAATCTTTTAAGTAATGATACGTTTAATTAAAGTACATCTCAACTCAAAAATGAAATAAATCTATAAATTGAGACACAAATAGTTATATCTGCTGCCGTTGAAGACAGACTTTATAAATTCTTGAATTAAGTTATGTTTGTTAGTATTTTTTTGGCTTCATCTGTTGCGGTAGAAGCATCGTAAACACTAGTGTCATAAATAAAGTATATATCCACTAAATCACTGTCTTCCATAAAATGACCACCACTTTCTAAGTCCGAACTAAATATCCATTCTTTCTGTAACTCTTTTAATAAAACATCAACAGTGCTTCTCATTATTAATTGATTTGTATCCTTTTGTGTAATTATTCCTTTCGATTTCAGAGTTTCAATAAGTTTTTCAATTTCCATAAAGAATTACCTCCTACATCCATTTGCAATACATAATACAACTTCTTTATTGAATATTAGTTTAACATTCCATTATCCTGTTTACTATTTTTACAAAAATAACGTCCCCACTTTCTTGATAAGAAGACTTTCCACTAGTCACATACATTTCCTACAAAATTTATAATCTTCTCGTAAACATTGATATGACCATGTTTTGCATTAGAACAATTGAACTATTTCCTACATAATTTCTACTTAGGATAATTATTTCAGAAAGTAATTGGATATTTTTTGCTATATTATAAATATCCTCTTCTTCTTTATTTTTATCTTTTTCCATTCTTCCAAAATTTAAAGACAGGAGGGAACGAGACCATGATTAAGTACGAAACAGACAACTACACTATTTTGATTGAATGTAACGAAAACTCTTCATATTTGCTAACACGTGAAGAGGCTTCAGAGTTCTTAGGTATTGACCCAAAGTCGTTTGACAAGTACTTCCGTTCAAACACTGACCTAAAGTTCTTTCTAATAGGTAATCAGGCAAGATACACGAAAGTGTCACTTATCGAATTCGTAGAAAGACACTCTTATTAAAATTAAAAGGTACTAGTTTGAAACTTTTCGAACTAGTACCCAACCAAAAATAATATCAGAAAGGAATTGATTATATATGGGTAGCATTATGAAAAGAGGAAAGTCATATCGTGTACAGATTTCATATTATAGTAACGGTAGACACAATCGAATAAGTCGAACATTCAAAACTATAAAAGAGGCAAAAAGGTGGGAATTGGAACAGGAATTTTATAAAAGCAATGGAAAGCAATTGGCTAAAGGTAATACACCTTTTGCTGAGTTTTATAGCAATTGGGTATACGTGGTAAAAAAGAGGGATATCAGAGAATCAACTTTGAAGAATTACGAAACTAGCATTTCTATTGTTAAGAAACTTTTTGGCTCTGTTCAATTAGGTAAATTAAATGAAATCATCGTACAACATAAATTAGATCAATACGCTGAAAATCGCGCTAAAAGTACAACTAAAGATTTAATGACCAAAATAAGAGAAGCATTGAAATATGCTTATATCCGTGGATACATTATAAGTGATTTTACTAGCCTGCTGAAAGCAAGAGGAAAGATACTTCCACCAAGAAACATTGCACTTTGTAAAAGTGAAGCCAGTAAACTTCAAAGTTATCTATTTAATAATTCAGAAGATGAATTTCATGTTTATTTACTAGTTGCATTAGAAACAGGTATGCGTAGATCTGAAGTGTTAGGAATTCGTAAAGAACACCTTTATAAATATGGTATACATGTACAAGAATCAATAAGCCCTGATTCTAACGATACTTTATTAAAAACTCAAGGCTCCAAACGATTCGTGGATATCAGCAAAAGAACTTATAATCTGTTACAAAACATTTCTACTAAAAAGGATGGCTATCTCTTTGAATCGCAAGGATTCAAACAAGCAGAACGTTTAAAAAAGTTACTAAAATACCTGAATATAACTAAAACAACCGTTCAAGGATTACGAGCTACACACGCAACATTATTATATTCTGATTCCATTAATGATAAGTATATTTCTAGACGTTTAGGTCACACCAATACCAATACAACGCATCAATATTATATTGATTTTCCTACAGAAGAAATGGACAAAAATAATAAAAAAACTTTAGAAATCTTCAGCAACCTATGACTTGTTCATTTCTTCTCCCCTTATCTCCCTACTTCCTCACTACCTAATTTTTAAAATACAATAAGTTATAAATCGTTTTCTTAGCACTGTCAGTCAATAAGTTTGATAGATGTGCTTTTTTTATTTGTATAAAATTCACTCTCACTATAAAATTATGCTGTATTCAACTAGTATCTATTCATTTTTATAACGAAAGGATGAATAGAATTTGGCTAGTATTACTAAACGAAACAATGCATACAGAGTACAAGTTTCTTTGTATGAACACGGAGAACATAAGAGAATTACGAAAACATTTACTACCAAGAAAGAAGCAAAACTATGGGGTCTAGAAATGGAATTAGCAAAAGGAAAAGGTCAAGACCTTGCAAACCAAACAACTTCTTTTGCTGACTTCTTTGAAAACTGGATTTATCTCGTAAAAAAGTTCGATGTGAAGGAAACAACTTTTCAGAACTATGAAAGAACGCTTGGTGTAATCAGATCTTTATTTCAGGATATCCAGCTGAAGGATTTAAACGACATTGTTGTTCAAAAGAAAATTGATGAATATGCAAAAACACATGCTAGAAAAACTACTCATGAAGTACTGTTGAAAATCAAAACTGCTTTACGTGATGCCTATGCTCGCGGTTATATTTCTAACGATTTTGCTGGTCTTGTAAAAACACGTGGTATAGAAGCTCCAAAACGTAACAAGGCATTATCTATTACCCAGTTCAAAAAACTGCGTAATCACGTTTTACAGCATTCTGAAAATGAATTTAACCTTCTTGTACTATTAGCTTTAGAAACAGGTGCAAGGCGTGGCGAATTACTTTCACTTCGGCCAGAAAGTTTTTATAAATATGGTATACGCATAGAACATTCAATAAGCCCAACATCGATAAGTACTTCTTTGAAAACAGAGAATGCAAAAAGAAATATTTCAATCAATAAAGAAGTATACAATCTTATTACAAGTGTCCCTGTAAAAGACAATGGATATATTTTTGATTTCGATGGATTTAAACAGTCTGAACGACTAGCTACTTTATTAGAAGAACTGGATATTCCTAAAACAACATTTCATGGCTTAAGAGATACACATGCATCGTTCTTATTTGCACAAGATATCGACCTTGTTTATGTATCAAAACGCTTAGGTCACGTGAACATACAAACTACTCAA
>Ga0079225_10002850_pt1 | contig 10058 bp, 10 predicted proteins | sample Poulit2012_FD_76344 | JGI IMG/M metagenome (GOLD analysis project Ga0079225, IMG submission 76344) | Agricultural soil microbial communities from Georgia to study Nitrogen management - Poultry litter 2012 | ecosystem: Environmental > Terrestrial > Soil > Agricultural land | place: USA: Georgia...
AGCTGGCTAATTTCATCGGTACCGTACACTTTTACTTTTTGTGAAAAATCACCTCGTGCCATCGTTTGTGCTTGTTGACGCATTTCTAAAATAGGCTTCGTAATGGCACGAGCAACTAAAATACCTAGCGCAACGGAGACGATGAGAGCAATGATCGAACCTTTTAAAAAGATTTCATTTATTTTTTGTATTTGTCCGTATACACTTTCAAGTGACGACTCTAAATAAATCGCTCCTTGTACTTTTTCCTTTTCATCGAAAATCGGTGCAACACGGACGTACATTCTTTCGCCTGTCTTACTGTTATAAAACGTATTTTCTTGATGAACTCTAAAATGAAGAGCACGCTGTAATATATCTTCTGTAATTTTTTTACCAGTAATATGTTGCTGTAAATAGTCGTTCGTACCGAGTACACGACCCTGGTTATTTACGACATGAATCGTTAATACACCAGACGTATCAACTTCTGTTACGATTTGTTGGACATCCTCTTGCAAGGACGGCTCGTTCGCATCGTCCGTTCGCTTTTTGTTAAACGCTTGCTCTAAGTTATATCCTAATAAATCCATACGATCGTGAATCGACTCTTTATACGTATCTAACAACTCTTGTTCTAACGCTCGTGATACGTATGAGCCGATTACTTGCACAGCTATAACTAATAATAATATATAAATAATAATAAACTTCAATTGAATCGAGCGGAAAAAGTTAACTTTTTTCATTCATCGTTTACTCCTCGGCCGGGTTTTGTAAATAATAACCTACCCCTCGACGTGTTATAATTAACGTTGGATTACTTGGATCTTCTTCAATTTTTTCACGTAATCGTCTCACCGTGACGTCAACTGTGCGTACATCGCCGAAATAATCATAACCCCAAACTGTTTCTAGCAAATGTTCACGAGTCATCACTTGTCCGATATGACGTGCTAAATAATAAAATAGTTCAAACTCACGATGTGTTAAATCGACTTCCGAACCATCCTTTGATACACTATATGCTTCCGGATGAATCGTAATATTGCCGACTGTAATTTCTTTTTTCTCTTCCGTAGCATCGGTGACGACATGTTGTTGACGTCGTAAGTTTGCTTTCACACGTGCAATTAACTCACGATTACTAAACGGTTTCGTCACGTAATCATCTGCTCCTAATTCTAGTCCAAGTACTTTGTCGATTTCGTCATCCTTTGCGGTCAACATAATGATAGGCATCGTTTTCGTTTTACGAATTTCTTGACATACTTCATTTCCATCTTTTCCAGGTAACATAATATCGAGTAAAATTAAATCGGGAGATTCAGTTACTGCAAGCTCGATCGCTTCATGACCATCATGTGCACAAATAACTTCATAACCTTCTTTTTCTAAATTAAACTTCAATATATCCGCAATCGGTTTTTCATCATCGACAACTAGAATTTTAAAAGCCATGTTTACCCTACTTTCTTTTTTAACATTTATTAATCAATACTATTCATTTATTTTAACGCATTTTAAATGAATTGTCTTTTCTCTGAAACGGATTGGACGGAATTCGTAACAATTTCGTTTATCTTTTTTAAGTCCAATTTTAGCGTAGAAATATTTCTTATCCTTATATACATTTCCACTTTTACTGTAACACACTTCTTATACGCTACTATTGTAAAAAAACGAAACGAATCCTTCCAAGATGAGCTTCATCTGAAAGGATTCGTTTATTCTTATCCATATACACTTCTTACAACATTCGTTTGTGAGCGATCCGGTCCGACAGAAAATATGGAAATTGGTATTTCTGTAAGTTGGGATACTCGCTCTAAATAATGACGTGCGTTTTCTGGTAGTTCGTGTAAACTCCTTACCCCAGTTATATCTTCTGTCCAGCCTGGTAGTTCTTCATAAATGGGTTCGCATTTCGCTAACGTATTTAAATTCGCTGGGAACTCTTTAATCAAGTTTCCGTTATATTTATATGCTACACAAATTTTTAGCGTCTCAATTCCTGTTAGTACGTCTAAAGAGTTAAGGGATAAGTCAGTAATGCCACTTACACGACGTGCATGACGTACGACAACACTATCGAACCAGCCTACTCGACGCGGTCTTCCTGTCGTCGTCCCATATTCACGACCAACTTCGCGAATTTGATCACCAATCTTATCCGTTAATTCTGTTAAGAAAGGTCCATCTCCGACACGTGTCGTATACGCTTTGGCAACTCCTAAAACTGTATTTATTTTCGACGGTCCTACACCTGAACCGATCGTTACCCCGCCAGCTACTGGGTTTGAAGAAGTTACGAACGGATACGTTCCTTGGTCTATGTCCAACATGACACCTTGTGCTCCTTCAAATAACACACGACGCCCCTCATCTAACGCATCGTTTAGTACGACAGATGTGTCACATACGTATTGCGCCATTTCCTGGCCATATTCGTAATATTCATCTAATATATCGTCTATTTTGAATGGTTCTACTTCATATACTTTTTCTAATAAACGGTTTTTATCTTTTAAGTTTTGTTTCAATTTTTCCGTAAATACTTCTTTATCTAACAAATCAGCAATTCGAATACCGACTCGCGCAGCTTTATCCATATACGCTGGTCCAATTCCTTTTCCAGTCGTTCCGATTTTGTTCGTTCCTTTTTCTTCTTCTTGTAATTGATCTAATTTAATATGGTACGGTAAAATAACGTGTGCACGGTTACTAACGCGTAAATTTTCCGTAGAAATACCTTTTTCATGTAAATACTTTAATTCTTCTACAAACGCTTTTGGATCGATGACCATTCCATTACCTAACACACATACTTTTTCTGGAAAGAAAATACCCGATGGGATTAAATGTAGTTTATACGTAACGTCGTCAAAAACGATCGTATGTCCTGCGTTGTTACCACCTTGATAACGTGCAACTACTTCCGCATTTTGTGCTAAAAAGTCGGATATTTTTCCTTTTCCTTCGTCACCCCATTGTGTACCTACGACAACTACTGAGGACATCGCGCACCTCCGAATGATTAATGTAAAAACTTTTCCTAACTTTCCAACAGTAAGTGTACCAATTGTACCGGCTCTCGTCAACTTTAAACCGAACATTTTGAATAAACATATTGTTAACGTTCGGGTTTTACTCATTACGCCATTTGAGGTGGTGGGATCTCACTCTCTTTATATCGAAAGTCTAAGTCGACGAATTTGTTATATTCTTTTACGAATGCTAACTCGACTGTTCCCGTCGGACCGTTACGCTGTTTCGATATAATGATTTCGATATTTTGTTCCTCAACTTCTTGATTGTAGTAATCATCACGATATAAAAACCCTACAATGTCTGCATCTTGCTCGATACTACCTGACTCACGTAAATCTGACATCATCGGTCGTTTATCTTGACGCGACTCCACACTACGGGACAATTGTGATAGCGCAATTAATGGCACTTCTAATTCCCTAGCTAAACTTTTTAACGATCGGGATATTTCCGACACTTCTTGCTGACGATTTTCTTTCGCATTTTCACTACCTTGAATTAATTGCAAGTAATCGATAATAATCATTCCAAGACCATGCTCTTGTGCAAGGCGACGACACTTTGCGCGAATATCAGCTACGCGCACACTCGGTGAATCGTCGATAAAAATACCCGCATGCGATAAACTCCCCATCGCCATCGTTAGTTTACCCCAATCTTCTTGTTCTAAATTACCTGTTCGTAATCGTTGGGAATCAATGTTTCCCTCCGCACAGAGCATTCGTTGTACAAGTTGTTCCGCTCCCATTTCTAAACTGAAAATAGCGACATTATGATCCGAGTTAATGGCGACATTTTGTGCGATATTTAATGCAAATGCTGTTTTCCCCATTGATGGACGCGCTGCAATAATAATTAAATCATTTTTTTGAAAACCAGATGTAATCCGATCGAGATCACGGTATCCCGTCGGTACACCGGTCACTTCTCCTTGCGCTTGATGCAACTGTTCAATGTTTTCATATACGTCGATTAACACATCTTTAATCGATTTGAACATCGTCGTATTTTTTTTATTGGCAACTTCTAAAATATTCCGTTCCGCTTCATCAAGTAATTCCTCCACGTTGTCTTCGCGATTAAACGACTGCGTGACGATATCTGTCGCCGTTTGGATCAGTCGCCGTAACAATGCCTTTTCCTCGACAATTTTACTATAGTAGTCGATATTTGCAGCGGTCGGAACGCTACTTGCAAGGTCCGTAATGTATGGCACACCACCAGCGACATCTAATTTATTTACATTTTGTAAATACGTCGTCACTGTGACGATATCGATCGGTTCACCGTTTTCTGCTAAATGAAACATCGCTTCAAAAATAGCTTCATGATTAGCGCGATAAAAATCAGATGCGTGCAATCTTTCCGCTGCCGTTGAAAATACTTCCGGATCTAGAAAAATTGCCCCTAAGACTGCTTGTTCTGCTTCAATATTATGAGGAGGTACTCGATTATTCACGTTACTTCATTCCTTTACAATCTATCTAAAAACTTCAATTTCTTCCGCTTAAAACGATTATTCTTCTTTTACTTCCACGCGAATTTGTCCTGTTACTTCTTGATGTAGTTTTACATCCACTTGACGATGCCCTAACGAACGAATCGGTTCTTTTAAGTCAATTTTACGGCGATCAATTTTTATATTGAACTGTTTCTGCAATGCATCCGCAATTTGTTTATTCGTAATAGAGCCGAATAAGCGACCACCATCACCTGAACGTGCTTTTAATGTGACTGTAATCGATTGAAGTTTTTCCTTTAATTGTACTGCTTCACTTCTTTCTGCTTCTCTTTTTTCTTTTTTCTTTTGTTGTTGTGCTTTTAATTTTCGCAAATTACCGGGAGTTGCTTCTTCCGCTAAGTTATTTTTAAATAAATAGTTCGTCGCATAGCCGACTGGAACTTTTTTCACTTCACCTTTTTTCCCTTGGCCTTTTACATCTTTTAAAAAAATAACTTTCATGTTACATTCTCCCCTCTATATATTGTGTAATTTTATCTAATAACATTGCTTCCGCTTCTTCCAAAGAAATAGATTGTAATTGGGTAGCAGCATTCGTTAAATGTCCCCCGCCCCCGAGTGATTCCATAATGATTTGAACATTTATATCACCTAACGAACGCGCACTGATAGCGATCATATCGTCGCTAGTATGGGCAATAACGAAAGAAGCCTTTACGTTATCGACCGTCAACAATTTATCTGCTGCTTGTGCTATGATGACTGTCTCATAAAGCTCATCCTTCGCAACAACAACAGCTAATGAATCATGAACGATCTCTGCTCGGTCGATCAGCTCATTTCGTTTGACGATCGACTCTAAATCTTCTTTTAAAAAGTGTTGTATTAACACTGGATCTGCACCTTTAGAGCGTAAGTACGATGCTGCATCAAACGTACGCGAACCGGTTCGTAACGTAAAACTTTTCGTATCGACGATAATTCCAGCTAAAAGTGCTGTTGCCTCTAACGGATTAAGAGGTGTTTTTTTCGGCTGATATTCAATTAACTCCGTAACGAGCTCCGATGTCGATGAAGCATATGGTTCCATATAAACGAGTGTCGGGTTTTCAATAAACTCCTCTCCACGACGGTGATGGTCGATGACGACGACATGTTCCGCTTGATGAATTAAATTTTCATAGGCTACGAGTGACGGGCGGTGCGTATCGACGACGACGACGAGGCTACGATCTGTATAAATCGCATTTGCTTCTTCACGACCGATAAAATGTTTCCACAATGTTTCATCTTGTTTCACCTTTTCAATAACACGTTGTACACTCGTTGTCACATCATCTTCTTCAAATAAAATATAGCCTGCTACATCGTTGGAACGAGCGATATTTAACACTCCAAGTGTTGCACCGAGCGAATCTAAATCAGGTCCCTTATGTCCCATAATGATGACATTATCGCTATCTTCTACGAGATTTCGTAACGCATGGGAGATAACCCGCGCGCGGACTCGTGTCCGTTTTTCCATCGGGTTTGTCTTCCCGCCGTAAAAACGCACTTTCCCTTCTTCATCTCGGATCGTTATTTGGTCACCCCCGCGCCCTAGCGCTAAATCGAGTCCTGACTCGGCAAGCTCAGCTAACTCGGGGATTGAAACGTTGCCTGTGCCGATTCCGATACTTAATGTAACCGGATTACGTAACGGCTCGTCTTCTATTTGTGTCTCACGAATCTCATCTAAAATTGCAAACCGTGTTTTCTCTAATTCATGTAAAATTTTTTTTGTCATAATTGCAATGAAACGATCTTGTGACGTACGCTTTATATAAAGGTTAAACGTATTGGCCCATTTATTTAATTTCGAAGTAACTTCCGAGTTTAACTTCGTCTTCACATTATCGACCATGTTGCGCGATATTTCTTCATAGTTATCTAAATAGATAACTGCTAAAACGAGTTCGCGATCGTGCAACTGCTGCTCTAATAACTTTTCTTTCGTACGATCGTACATGAAAAGGATCCGATGCTTTGTCTCTAACGTCACATCGTAACGACTTTCCCCAACTATAATGGACGTTTTTTCCTCATTATTTTCAATCGCTTGTACGAGTTGTTCACTCATATGAGAAAGTGATAGCATTGACGTTGATTTATTTTCCAACAACGTTTTCGCATATGGATTCATCCATTCTACATCGAACATTTCATTGTAAACAATGATTGCAAGCGGTGCATGATGAAAAACTTCTTCTCCTGCTTTATCGACACGATAAGACAGATTAGAAACATATTCTAACTGTTGCTGTTGTATTTCTTTTTCTTCTTTCAGTTCGTAAAATAAAACGACCGTTAGTAGAAAGAAGAGGAACGTACCAATAATCCATTGATAATAGAATAAGATAAAAACAGCTAAATATGCGAATATGTAACTAATCCATACTTTTTTACTTTGGACGATACGTTTATAACGTTCCAATCTGTTTCATCTCCTAAACGTATACGTGTCCTTATGACACGCCTCCATTTGCTAGACGCTTTTTCAATGAAAATCCTAAGTCAATTATACCAATAATCCGCACGAACGTCAGAAATACAAATGGGAAAAGTATTGTTAAAACTATGATAACGATCGGTATAGCAACTGGAATGTTTTTTATATAACTGAAGAAAAATAAAAAAGAAAAACCTTGTAATGCTAGCAACATGGCAGTCAATGTTAATACATTGAGTAAAACAATTGCTAATTCGCTCTCTTGATTCGTCTCGAAAAGTGAAGCGATGATCGCAATAAAATAAATCCATAAAACTGCGATCGGCAAGTTAAACTGGCGAAAGAATGGAAAAGAAAATTGTTCCTTATACAAACGATTCGTAATTTTATAACTGAGCCATTGGCTAACGAATGCAATAAGAATACTAACTAAGGCGATACTCGATGGAATTAAATTTTTAAAGCTTTGCAATTGTCCCTCGATCATTTCCATCTGTTCGTTACTCGCGCCTTGCAAACCGAATTCGTGCATCATCATTTGCACCGTTTCAAATGACTCCTCCATTACGACATCGACTTCATGGAAAATATTAATATTTAAAACGAAAAACAACAGTGAAATAACGATAATGAAACCGATAATAAATCCTAGAGCCCCACGAGCCCACGTCTCATATGCTTTTACCCGATTATGCATCGAATAACCGATAACAATTCCACCTATTCCAACAAATAACGTTATCGGAAGCGAAGCGATTGTCGCTACGATACCCGATATAATAAAAACTGCAACAAACATAAGTAAAGCACTTTTCCAGCTATGTTTATATGTATACATAATGAATGGTATCGGTAACAGGAAAATACCTATCATAATAAAAAATGGGACAAAAAGCGTCAACAACAAAAGTATGATATAAACAGCTGTAAGTAATGCTCCTTCCGTTAACCGCTTCGAATCCGTCATCTTGGCCACCTCTTTACATATAATCTTACCCTTCCATCATAACAAATTTACGTATAAATTGGTTACTAGACGTTCCTTTCTTTTTTACTGTATGGAAACGTTGAAACATGATATAGTTAATGCGTATAATGACAAAAATAAAGGATCGAATCGTAATGAAACAGTTTTTACATATTTTCAACTCTAGCTTTTTATTACCACGCAAACAAACTGTATTCGCTTTAAACCGTATCCGTATGGACATAACTGTTTTTTACTTATTTATCATTCTAGCAGTTGCATCAATTCCTGCTTTAATTAAACAAACATTTATTGACCCGATCACGAACGTACAAATACATGGCTTTTTCCTTTTCATTTACTTTTTCATCATTTATTATCTCATACTCATAATAGTTGTCTTTTGCACCATTTCCGTCATTGCTTATATCGCAAAATGGCTCGCATATTTATTAAAAAGAAAATTGCATTACGCCATTCTATGGAAAATGACTGCATTTGCGACGACTATACCAACCGTTCTATTCACATTATTATCTATCTTCTTTACGTTATCGAACATTTTTATCGTGTTTGCTTTCATCTATGTTTTCGTCATGCTTATATGTATTATTACAATTTACCCTCAACGTAAGCCTAAGACTATAACACGTTGAGGAACCTCTTCATCGTTTTCACGACAAAAAAATTCCTTTTCAAACTCGTTACAAGTATGAAAAGGAATTTGCTTATTTATTCGTTCACAAATGGTAATAAAGCCATTGCACGTGCACGTTTAATTGCTTTCGTTAATTTACGCTGGTATTTTGCTGATGTTCCTGTTACACGACGTGGTAAAATCTTTCCACGTTCAGATACAAACTTTTTTAATAGATCTACATCTTTATAGTCGATATGAGTTATTCCATTCGCTGTGAAATAACATACTTTTCGACGTCTTGGACGTCCGCGTCTCATCGCTTTCACTCCTTCATCGCTTCGTTCGTTTCAAGTTTTATATTTATATTTCTTCTTTTTTCTATTGCGTGTGTGTAATGTGTGTTTTATGTGCAAAGTTAATCATATTAAAATTACGTACATTTGTCAATCTTTTTCTTTTACGAAAAGAACATCATACTGCTCTTTTTTAAATAGTTTTATCCATTCCTACTTTATATATATATTTTACAGTATATTTACTTAACTATTTTCATAATTGTGCGATGAACATGGTAAATACATTTTTTTACCATTAATCGCGCAATTATGCCTATATTTAGGGGGGAGACATGTAACATGTTTACATTTAAAAGAGCGAATCATGAAGCATCGATCATAAAGGAAAAAGACGAACATTTAAAACGATTACTCGATGTCATGACAAATGTTTTCGTCGATACAAACCAAATCGTTTCATCTAACAAAGAAGCATCCGCACAATTAGAACTGTACGCTGACGATCAAGCAGAAGCGATGGAAGATTTAATTTCTTTCATTAAAGACTTTACGAAAGGTACTGAACAAATAACGCTTTCTGTTTCCGAATTAAGTAATATTATTGTAAGCGCTGTAAAAACAGGTAAACAATTAACAGGACAAACAGAACAAATGGATACAGTTTTTGAAGAAGGGAGGCAATCTATCCAACTAATTAATGATTCTGTTGCGAGCGTCATTCAGTCATTTTCTGCACTTTCCACTGTGATGGAAGAAGTGAATAAGTCGACAAGTGAGATTCAAAAATAATCGGTGTCATTAAAGATATTGCGGATCAAACGAATTTATTAGCATTAAATGCTTCGATTGAGGCTGCCCGAGCTGCAGAGTACGGATATTTCTTCTATGAACATAACGTCGAAAGTGTATTTGAATTCGTCTCTAATTCCGTCCAACAAGTTCTCAGCTATACACCTGATGAGTTTTTACAAAATGTTGAAGTCTACTTAACAGATAACGAAATAAATGAACGTGGTATGCACCATACTGAATTGTCGATTCAAGGGATTCAACAGCCGACTTACCCTTTAGAATTACAGAGGAAAGATGGCTCTACATGTATGACCCAAGTGACCGAATTTTCTGAATTTGATGAACGAAATAACGTAACGAGCGTTAAAGGACTCGTGAAAGTA
>Ga0079225_10002851_pt1 | contig 10056 bp, 22 predicted proteins | sample Poulit2012_FD_76344 | JGI IMG/M metagenome (GOLD analysis project Ga0079225, IMG submission 76344) | Agricultural soil microbial communities from Georgia to study Nitrogen management - Poultry litter 2012 | ecosystem: Environmental > Terrestrial > Soil > Agricultural land | place: USA: Georgia...
ACCGGGCCTAGATATGAAAAAACCGGCCACAATGTGCCGGCATACTCAAAGGAAATTATTGTTTGATTATTGTTTGACTCAGAACGGGACTTGCCCTTGCTGCTGTGCGCCTCCACCAGCCCACACGCTCGTCTGAGACTGATCACCCCAGCCACCACCAGTCGTAGGCGGCACAGGCTGCTGCGGGTTAGCTGTCCAATTCTGCGACTGCCCATCCTGAGACTGTTGTGGTTGCTGCTGGGACTTCTCTAGCTTCTTGATGGTGCGGATAGTCAGATTCGGTTTTGACCGCTTCTGGCCCTCGTGCTCCCATTCCTCAGTCTCAATACGACCCTCGATATACACCTGGTCGCCTTTACGGAAGTGCTCAGCTAGCCGTTCTGCGGTGTTCTCCCAAGCGGTGCAATCCACGTAGAAAGACTTGGTAGTTTCCCATTGCCGGGTTTGATCGTTGTACCGGCTGTCATTGAACGCGACACGCACATTCGCAACCGCCTTATTATTCTGGGTGAAACGAATGGTCGGGTCAGTCAGCAACCCAGCCACATCACTAATCGTCGGAATCGCCATTACTGTTCTCCTTGTTGTGTTGCTACTGCTTGGATTTGGTCTAGTACGTCTTGCCCAGCGTTGCCCTGTGATGCTCGCTGCCACAATGCTCGTAGACGGTCTGTGTCGCCGTTGGCCGCAGTGATCTCCGCCTGCCAATCAGTAGGCTCTTGAACGGGCTGCTGTGGTGGTTGTTGTGGTGTTTCGATCTTCTCGATGGTCACCTTTTGCCGTTTCCCACGCGACACAGGCAGCGGGAACGTCATTGACCGGGTGATATGCGACAAATGCGAGACACGTATTCCACCGACTGCTTCACCAGCCCACGTCACCGACGGGTCGTTATACAAGGTCATTTGTCGGCCAATGTACTGAGCCGCATCAGCACCCCAACAATGCACTAGGACGCGTCGAACCGTCTTAGCAGGCTTGAAAAACTTACCCTCATACTCGGCAAGGCTGATCCACACCGGCTGATCAGCATCACCCTTACGCACATCAGTGATCGTCACAGTCACCGGCTGCATAATATCCGCCGCGTTCAGCTGGTCTGATTTGGCTTCAATCGTCTTACTAATATCCATGTGGTCTGTCATATTTGAATCTCTATCTCTTCAAAGTGGTCAATGTATTCGGTGTCAGGCATCCCATTGGTTAGCTCTTTGAATTTGACCATCGTCTGTTCGATTTCCCGTTCCAAGTGGGTTGCGGCTTCCAAGATGTGCTCCAACATTTCAGCGTCCGAGTAAACCCGCTTTATATGCATCGGAAGTCCACCGGAATAGCTGATGTAGTCGCACCATGCTCTACCTGAGACGAGCATCCCGGTCTGCATTTGCACCATGTGCGCGAACGGTATCTGCCCGGTGAGCACGTACTGTAAGTGCAGTTTCGGTTTCCGGGATTTGATCTCAATAAGCCCATGATCACCGACAAGCCCGTCTGGTGAGTAGCCAAGATCATTGGCTATGTCAGTCTCACTGCCGTCGCGTGGGATGTATCCGGTGACCATGAATCCGACTTCTTCGACATTTACTCCGGTGTGTTTGGCGTAAATCTCTCGGGCAATAGGTTCGTCAAGGTGGCCGCGTTCAATGTCACGTGACCAGATTGGTTCTGGTGGTCTGCCGGTGAGTCGTTCTGCTGCAAGTTCTGCGATCATGGTGCGTGATGTTTGGTTGTCAGCGAGTTTGCCGGTTGGGGTGAGCATCGCACTGATACTGGTTGAGGTGGGGATACCACAACGTGCTTGCAACCATTCATCGCTGCCTTGCTCTACGTTGTATATGACAAGTCGGCTCATGAGACGTCCCTCCGTCTGAATCGGTCTAGTGGTTCGTTGTTGATCGCTTCTAGTTGCTCGCCTATTTCGGTGATACGTACACTGAGTGCTTCTCCGAGGTCGTCCAGACTGTTCTCGATAACCTCTGCATCGTTGTCAGATAGCACGAGTTCGCCCAGGATGTTCATGAGTTTCTGCGCGTATTCCTCGTACTCCTGGTAGCGCTCCAAGGCGTCGATAAGATGTTGTTGGCTCATTGTTTGCCTGCCTCTCTGAGTGCCCGTTGGTGTGCCATGTAAAGCCGCCTGACGGGTTGTGGCCATGCTGAGATATCATCTGACTGGTAGACCCGTGTGCGCCCGTTAGCTTCCACTGTTTGGACAGCGAAACTCTGCGGGTGATAAAAGTCGGCCTCAACAAACACTTCAACCGCCACAACCTGCTGCCCCTCATGCATGTAATACAAGGGTTCAGCCAACTCATGCCGGTACACGGCACGATCAGTAATCAACTGAATATCACTCATGATTCGTCTCTTTCTGCTGCAAGGTTGGCAATAAAGAAGGCTGCTCCCACGATGTACGCGAGAACAGCCCAAGATCCTAAAACTGAAAGACTAAGCAACGTTCTGCCTCCATCTGCGTGCTTTGTCGTAGCGTTCATCAACGGCCTGTAACCGTTCTGCGGCCTCGTGCTTGCTGATCACGCCTTGCTCAAGGTCTTGCATGATCATGTCCTTCTGCCAATCCCTGCGCTGCTCAAGAAAGTCGCTCATGCTTCCTCCTGCTTCCGGTAAGGGTTGTCTTCTGTGTCAAGCTGGTATGCTTCTGTCAGCCCGTTTCGGCGTACGTAGAGGCGCATCGTGTTGGCCGCCTCATCCCAGGCGTCGGCTTTCACTTGATTCAGCCAGCGGTCGAACTCCGCATCCTTAGAAGGAGTCTCTTGGGGGTATCGGTATGCGACTCGCACCATGTCAGTGCTAGGCGTGTACTTACTCATCTCTTTCATCCTTCTGTTTTTGGGTATAAAAAAAGGCCCTCATTTGGGCCACACATGTTTTCTGGTGCTCGCGTAGTGCTTGTAAGAGTCCGATGCCAGACGGTGCAGACAACGACCAGTCACGACAGGTTGAGCACTTGACAGTTATCATGGTCGTCTCACATGGTGCTGAATGACCTGCCACTGGCCGATAGTGACCGGTGCTGCTTCGATAAAACGCTCAGCTAACGGCCACTCATGCGTGTGACGACCAGGCAACTTACGCGGGTTAGCTAGCTCCCACAACAACCGGTCAGCACGCGCAATGGCTGGGCGGATAGCAGAATGAACTCTTTCTTCAATAACAGCCTTATTCATTTCTCGTCCTTTGAGGTCAGGTAAGCGAATAGCAGTAGTAAGCAAAAACCGGCCACCAAGACGATGACCGGCAAGAACTGGGTGAACAACCAACTAAGAATCAGGGTCATCGTGCTGCCCTCTGATACGTCGGAATTCCTCAATAAAAGCGAGCACGGCATCTTGCTCCGACATGTCCGTTAGGTCCAACGCGTGCATTTCTGAGAAGTCTTGATCGTCTTCCTCATCAGCCAGCTCGGACAAACGCTCAAACACCATCCGCGCCTTCTGAGTCGTCCGCAAAATATCGAACAACGTGTACCCAAACAGTGCCAGAAGCAGCCAACCAATAACGCTGCTCATAGGTGCCCCGCGTTCCGGTCGTTCGACGCCTTCAACGCGGCAGTGAACTCGTCCAGAAACGTCTCAGACTCAATCTCTGCGATCTTCTGCCGCAACTTCTCAATCCGCGCCTGGTCACGCTCACGTTTACGTCTCAGATTCGCTTCCTCAACCGGGATAAACTCACTCACTTCGGCTTCCAGGATGCGAGCCTTCCCACCCCAACGCTCAACAGCACGAACTTTGTCACGAGCAGACGAACGGGAACGGTACAACTTCGACTCCGACGGGTTGAAATACTCTTTATCCGCACCGAACTCATCCACCCATTGGGCGTGCAGCTCATCGTCAGCAAGTCGGGTGAACCCCACAAAGATGCCTGGCTCCCACTCCACAGGTACATGCACGGTCTCTGGGCTCTGCAAAATCTCAATCTTGTACAAACGCATTACGCTGCCTCTCCTGCTTTCGGAATTGATAAAGTGCCATGCTCTTCGACATACCGGACCAGCCCATCCCACAACCGGGCCTCACCCTTCGTCGTGAGTCGTGGCGAAACCGATCTGCCATGACCGCCACTCTTACGTTCATAAACGGTCTCGGATGCGGTAGCCCACCCAGCTTCAATAGCCTTAGCCGTTGGCTGGTTGTTGCGTACCGTGCCACCACGAATGATGATCCCCAACCGGCCAGCGTGATCCCATACGTCTTTGTGGTACACCTTCACGTGCGGGTAACGATCTGCTGCATATGCTTTGAACCGGTTCGCAACATCACCAATGAGCTGCTTGGACTCCCCGGAGCGAAAGAACTCCTGCTGCGCTGCTGGGCCTTCCAACTCCAACCGGCGCTCACGCTCCGTCTCATACGCCTTCGCCGTCTCCAACCACTGCTCAGCAAGCTTCACGATGCTGCCAGGATCAGTAATGTCGAGACTCTGCGGGTTCATCACCTCAGCTTCACGAGTTTTGGTTGCGAAGTAAGTTTGCGCATCACCGATGAGCTTGTTCTGCCGTGGATCACCATTCATCACCACCAGGTATGCGCCGAACCGGGTGAGGCGGTAATCTTCGATCTCACGTTGTGAGCCTGAGCCGAGCTGAACCATTTTGCCGGACGCGGCAATATGGTCACCGCCCCGATTTTCTGCCGAGGATGCAGCTTTATGGATCGCGGTCTTGAAGTTCGACCACTTTGCATAGTTCATGGTTTCCATCAGTTCACGTGCTGACCACCATTCGTTGCCTTGATCATCTACCTTGCGTATCGCATCAAATGGCGACGAACCATCATGCGGTACAATATGTTGCATCATCTCTTATCCATTTCTCCTAAATACAAAACCCCCGGTCTTACCCAACCGGGGGTTTTCTTATCTGTGGTTAAAAAGACCCCTCCACTAGGGTCAGAAGTTCGTACCAAAATCATCTAGTGGAGAGGAAAACTAGTAATGGGCAAGTTACATGTAGGTGGAATCTCGGAACCGGTCATCATGTCTGATGAAAAGCTTGAAAGCGCGGTTACTGAGATTCTTCAAAAAGGGTATGAGGGGAAGTCGACCATATTGTCGGCTTACACGAATTCCGGTGCCACGGTTATTCGAGTAACCCCTGAGACGTCTTTCATGGCTAAATTCGATGAGATCGACTTAGAGGAGTTTTTGGGGATTGATGGAGGCGGTGAATAACCTCATCCGTGTCTAATATGTGAATCCGGCCAACTATTTGTAAGCCCGTACTGGAGCCCGCTGCCTTCGTGGTGGCGGGTTTCCGTTTCTTGAACCATTTGAAAAACTTCATGCGGTCACCTTTTCTTTTAAAACGTTGTTGACTGCTTCCTCACCAACCGGGTCACGGTAATTCAGCACGTAATCAAGCTCGAAGTCGTACTTACCCTTCTTGTACTTATCGGCGAGATTATGAGCCCTCGAATAGCTCAACGGGTAACCAGCTGCTTCTGCACGTTCCAGCAGGTAGTCGCGGATTTCGCTTTTTCTCATGGACCGGTCAATATCAGGAATCGAAAACATTTATGATTAATCCTTCAAGGTGCAACTTAAAATTGGGCATAAAAAATAGCGGTCACTACTGTGGTCGCCATTAAATGGGGGATACTGCTATTCGGTTATGGCCGACAAAAAGAGACAGTCATCCTGTCGGCAAAACACAATCTCCGAAAAGAAAGCTCAATCTCCGAAAAGAAAGAGGAAGGTTGCACCGTTCAAGGTGCGAGGGGTGAGAGTACGCCTAGAGGGTTAGGCGGTGAAGTTGCCGCCGAGTTGGCGGTTCATCATGTTGAACGCGGTCTGAAAATCCACGCCCTGCCGCTGGAACTGCTCAAGCATTCCAGCTAGGCCATTGACCACAGCCTTATTCAGGGCTTCCTCGGTCTCATAGGAGCCGTACTTGTTAGACATGGGTGCCTCTCGGGGATTCAGTAGGTGTGGCCTTGATCCACTTCTCAAGTTCTTCTTTGAGGATGACTGCACTAGCAGTCGGGTAGTTCGCAATCAGGTCGTTATTCGCGATCGCACGACGCAACGTACTGACTGACACGCCGGCTGCTTCTGCGGCTTCCTTCATGTTGTACGCGATCTTTTCCATTAGTCCCTTGATGCCTCCTATGCTGCGCTGGTCGCGCCGCGCTGCCTATTGCGGCGTGCCTCGTTTTTCATAATGAGCGCGTCAACGCGCTCTTCGTCGAACTTCTCAAACAATTCACGGGGCCGGCGTTCCAGCCAGTGAGCGATATGAGCGCCGAGGTCTTCTGAAATGTTCTTCAGTTTTCCTGTCTCGATAGCGCTGATCGTGGCTTGGGTGCACTTCGCCAACGTTGCGAGTTGTCGCTGAGTAAGTCCGCGCTCTTGCCTCAACTCTTTGATGAGTTGCCGGTCGCGCACTTTCATGTACACATCTCCTGCGATTCTTGCTTTTGGCCTGGACCACTTACGACGTGGGGCCTTGGTTGTTGGTCCGTTGTACGTGTAAAACATTCTGCCTTCTTTCTTTCGCGGTGACAAGTACAGCATGCCGCACTTTGCACCTGGTTGTCAAGAGGGTAAGCGTAGTTCCCATGCAATGCCTACGATGTAGACTTTCTAGTTGTATTGGTGATAGTCGGTAAACCTAGTACAACTAGACACCCTTTTCGGAGAGTTAGAGCCATGAGCACAAGCCAACATGAATCACTGCGAGACATCGCACTGCTTGCCCAGGAACGCCACGACGGAGCAGGTGGTCGAGCTATGCAGCGTCTCGCGGAGGGTGCTGGAAAGGTCATCTCTTCGACAACCTTTGATCGCATAGTGGGCGGGGTATACCGATCACAACCACAAGCGAAAACTTTGGATGCGCTGGCATACTTGGCCGGCGTGTCTGAGGAGCGAGTTTACAAAGCTGCTGGCCGGCCATACGTTGCTGAAAAGTTTGCAAAGCAGTTGCCACCAGACGTCGATACTCTGACCAAAGACCAGCGTGAAGCCCTGATTTCTGTTGCACGTGCCTTCCTCAAAACCAATAAAGAATTAGAGGGGCTCAAAGATGAACTGCAACAACTCAAAGAATCTGACCCGCCGAACCTTCGTGCTGTCCCGGAAGTCGATCACGCCGAAGACGCTGGCACTGAACAGAAGATCGCAGCATACGACCGTGATCTAGGGGACAACATCGAACCAGGTGATCTACCGAGCGAGAGCTGAGACACCTTTTATCGTGTCCATGCCGCGTGTCACAGTGGTGGGCATGGTGCTTGAAGCTTTTACGAACCTGGTCGGATGCACAGTTGTACGTGAAGAACCCATTGTCGGACAATTGGGTGAGTATGATGCCACCCGGCATGAAATCCGATTACACCCTGAGCTCGTCGGCATTCAGGCCCGAGCAGTATTAGCTCACGAGTTGGGGCACGCAGCCTACCGACATGAAACATCTAGCGCCCATAATGAGCGTGAAGCCGACGATCTCGGAGACTGGCTCAGAATACCGTTCTGCTACTTTATGCGGGCCACTAAGGTGTACCCTACAGCTCAGCAGGTTGCCCACGAGTTAGATGTGCTGCCCGCCGATATTAGGCGGTATACGCGCCGGGTGTGGGGATAAAAAAATAGGCCCCGCTACTCATTGCGAGTGGCGGGGCTTTTATATGTGTCCCTAGGCTTCGATGCCGAGGTGATCCCAGGCTGCCTCAAGCGCCTTGGTAGCGCCGGGCAGGTTAGCGCGGGTCCGGTAGGCGTCTGACATCTCCCTGGTGGTGTGCCCGAAGATGTCTTTGATGATTGCCGGGGATGCGTTGGTGTCGTTCAAGAGGTCAATGAGTGCGTGCCGGGTGCCGTGCAAGGTGACGTTCGGGATGCCCAGTTCGTCCATGATGTCTTTCCACATTTTGGTGATTGTCGTCGGGTAGAACGGCTCGCCCTGGTCATTAGTGAACATGAACCCGCTGGTTCGACCCCTGATGTGAGCGTCCAGGATGATCTGTAACGGGCGGATGACGGGTGTGACGCGCACACTGTCATCAGTTTTCGGGCGGGTCAGGTAACGTGACCCTACGATGTGTTCGTATTCGAAGTCAGGGGAAAACTCAGTGCCCTTGGTAATGCCTTGCAACTGCCACGATGTGTCTAGTGTTGCTCCGTCGTAGCGTTCGATCTGCATCCCCGCGACTTCACCACGACGTGCACCAGATAGTAGGTAACAATAAAACAGTGGCCCGTACTGATGGGTGGCGAGATGATTCCACACGGTGCGGATCTCATCTACCGTGAGCGAGTTTTCTTTCGCTGCGGAGGGTTTGGGCTTTGGTACGAGTCTGCACACGTTGGTGTCAATATGGTTCTCGTGCATCGCTGCGGTTAGTGCTGCTGACAGCGTGGTGTGCACATTATTAGCGTAGGACACGGAGAGCATCTTGGTGCCCGGTGGCAGGTCGTCTGGGTGCTCTTTGCGTAGCTTCTTATTCTGTGGTGTGGACAAGATCGCTTTGCGTAATCGGCGTACGTCGCGGGCTGTGAGCTGGTCTAAGCGTTTTGTGCCCAGCATTGGAACGATCCATTTGCGATTATAGGTGCGCTTGTCTCTGAGCCAGCCTGGGCGGTCGTGTTCTGGTGCTACCTCATCGAGGTAGTAGTCCATCCACTCGTTGACTTTCCAGCTTTTGGTAGGCATATCCCGCCACTTGGCTTGCTTCTCTTTGAGTTTGCGGAACTTCTCAGCCGCGACAGCCTTGTTCTTGGAGGAAACTTCTTTGACCGGGCGGGGATTCGTTGGCGTTGGTGGCAGTTCGACCCTGCCTACCCATGTGCCATCTTTGCGTTGGAAGAATGCCCCTTCACCCTTGGTGCGGTGTTTTTTCTTGGTGGTTTTTTGTGCCACTACATTAACTCTACTCATTACTCCACTCATTCGTGGACTATTCTTGACTATTCTTGAGTGTTCATTGCCTTAGAAAAGCGCGGAATCATGCGGTTTTCACTACCACTAGCATAGCAAGCACCTGTCTTGTAAACAGGGGGTCATCGGTTCGAATCCGATAGGGGGCTCAGAGCCTAGTTCATTGAATTACCAGTGAACTAGGCTCTTTTCTTTTGCTAATTCAGGTGGCCGAAAATCGCAAACTCCACTCATTGTTCCACTCAATAATATTTCCCACTCATTTTTCACACCCTGGATTAGTGTTGACTAATCTAGAGTGCTGCTGAACAGATTACCCCAATGAGTGGACTTCGCAGAGACGCTTATCCCGCGCTGGTTATAAGCACTTAAACACAAAAAACTGGCCCCGCCATCGCAATGATGACGGGGCCAGTGTGTGGTTATTCTAGGTTTGCGGGGTCGCCGCCGAGTTCTGCGTACTTGTCTCGGAGTTCGGTGATTTGTTCTGGGATACGTTCCAGGTTCTCCCGACGCTCTATCTCACTAAGTACGTCACGCCGGTGCTGGTCTAACTCTTCATCAGATAATGTTTTCAGGTCCATGTGTGCTCCTTATGCTGGAACTCCGGGTAGTGATGAGGGCCAAGGGTCTGTGGTGATCCATTTGATGGTGGTGGTGATCCGGTCGCTCTCAGAAATCGAGTTAGGTAAGTCGCGCACTCGTAATGGTCCGCTGATGTTGTCGAACCATCCTTGTTTGGATGAGGTGATGAACACTGGTGCGATTCTGGCTCGTCCTGCTGGGTTGAAGCCGGTCGGTAGATCCAAGATATTTGAGAAGGTGGAAGCGTCAGATGTTCGGGTTGTGTCCAAGAGGAGTGTCACATCGTTGCCTTCTCGCATGATGAGTACTCGGTTAGCTGCTGGTTCCCACCCGTCGAGCAAGTTTGCGCCGATGTCCCGCCACCCGGTGTCGCCGTGGATCATGGTGTCGCCGACGTATACGCGGGTGCCGACACTGGTGTCTACGGTGATTCCGTGTGCGAGTGTTTGGTCGCGTGCTGCGAGGGTTTCGTCTCGTGCTGTGAGTGTTTCGCGTGCTGCCACCCTGTCCACAACCACGCGGACACCGTAGTTCGCGTCCGAGTCGAGGTAGTCTTTGATGTCCACGCTGTGGTCG
>Ga0079225_10002852_pt1 | contig 10055 bp, 10 predicted proteins | sample Poulit2012_FD_76344 | JGI IMG/M metagenome (GOLD analysis project Ga0079225, IMG submission 76344) | Agricultural soil microbial communities from Georgia to study Nitrogen management - Poultry litter 2012 | ecosystem: Environmental > Terrestrial > Soil > Agricultural land | place: USA: Georgia...
GGCGAGCTATGTTTTAGAACCAACGATTTTCACTGTAAACAAGTAAAATCCAATTTTTATTTTGAAGTCAATCTATAAATATTAGAATTTTGCGCTTAATTTAGAGAGTTGCGGAATTAAGGTTGACAATCGCGGGAGTCGCGTTTAAATTGTTTGGATGAACCGCTCCTGTTCCTGTAAAATCTATGGCGAGCGTTTCGCCCTTAACCTTAAGTTTTGCGGATATTGGCGTGTCATCATCCATATATTCGGTGCTTTTGTAGATACCATCCGGAATGGTTTTCAATCGCTCTTTGGTCAGGGAAGAAGCATGGTTTTCCAACTTATTCATGTAGCGATTTACTTCAGCCGAACCGGAAGATTTAGCTAAATCTTGTAAGGCCGTCGCTCCTTTTTGATTAGCCGCAACTGCAGCTCTTAAATCTGCTACATTTTCGGCAATGCTGCGCGAAGGATACTTTCCGTTGGCAAGGATATTCTTGATATGCTCCCAATTTTCTTTCCCTTCTTTAACCAAATAAGTTGGTTTGATGACTACGCCTTCCTGCTCCAGATTTGTCGCATCCGGTGGCATAGAACCCGGACGAATTCCGCCTATTTCCGAGTGATGAGCTCTACTGGCTACATAGCAAATCAGCTTTTCGTTTTCGTGAAAAACCGGGGTAATCACGGTAATATCCGGCAGATGTGCTCCGCCAAAAGCAGGATCGTTGGTGATAATTACATCGCCTGGCTTCATTTCGATATATTCGGCAACTCTTCGCACACACAATCCCAAAGCCCCTAAATGAACCGGAATATGAGGGGCATTGACAACCAGTTTGCCTTCAGGATTTAAAATAGCACAAGAGAAATCCAGTCTTTCTTTTACATTTACCGACAAAGCAGTTCGCTGCAAGGCTTCTCCCATTTCTTCAGCGATGGCCATAAATCGATTGGTAAATAACTCCAGCTTTATCGCCTCGGGATGCTCGATATCTATTTGCTCGTTTTCGTTTGCCTTTCGGTTTAAAATTAAATTCTGCTCATCATCTATTTTCAATTCCCATTGAGGTTCTACGACAATGGTGCTGTACGGATCCAAAATTAATGCCGGTCCTTTAATCACACCACCTTGATCGAGTTTTGATCGATAAAACACCTGTGTTTCCATAGTTTTTCCGCCGAAGCCAATTTCTTTTTTATCATTCGGCTCTAAAATCGCAGAAGTCTGGGTCGATTCACTTTTTCTAATTTCACTTTTGGTAGAGGCGATTACTTTAAGAGAGGCTATTTCCACCTCGGAATTTTCAATCCAGTGTCCGTAGCGTTTTGTATACTTTTCCTTGAATTTTTGAAGCACATCTATTTCACGATCATATTCAATTTCAAGCGTAGATTCTTGATTTTTCAATCGAAGCAAGATAATTTGCCTTCTGAGCATAATCTTTTCCTGTAGGATATCTTGTGCTCTCAACTTTGCTTTTGCTTCCTCCGCCAATTCGCTGAAATGCGCTTTCAAATCGGGCAACGCTTTTTCAAGAGGAAGAAGCAACTGCTTTTCAACAAATTGTTCTGCCACTGCATTCTCAAGACCATAAGCACTCAACACACCGGCATCCGGAGGAATGATTATGCTTTCAATTTTTAATTTATCCGCTATTGCACAACAGTGCTGACTACCCGCACCGCCAAAAGAAACAAGAGCATATTCAGAAGGATTATACCCTTTGCGAAGCGATATTTTGTTAATTGCCCCGGCCATTCTTTCATTGGCGATATTTAAAAATCCCTCTAAGATTACTTGGGCTTCAATTTCCTTTTTCTCCTTTTTTGAAACTGCTTTTCTAATTTCTTCCAGTTTATCCTCTGCTGCTTTTATGGAAATGGGAATTCCGAAGTTTTTGGGATCCAACCTCCCCAGTAAAAGATTGACATCGGTAACCGTCAAAGGTCCGCCAACACCATAACACGCCGGTCCGGGATGTGCTCCGGCACTGTCGGGTCCTACCGTGAGCGAATATCCATCGAAAGCACAAATAGAACCTCCGCCGGCGGCAACAGTTTCAATGGAAAGTGCAGGCGCAACCAATTGTGCATCCCCAACAATATGCTCAAATACATATTCATAATTCCCTCCGAAACGGGCAACATCTGAACTCGTTCCGCCCATATCGAAAGAAATCACACGATTAAATCCTGCTTGTTTACCGACGGTTGAAGCTCCGATTACACCTCCGGCCGGACCGCTCAACAAACTGTCTTTCGGATTAAACATTTTAGTAGTCACCAATCCGCCGGCACTGGTCATAACAAGCAAACTTCCTTCACTCAACGCATTTTTTACAGAATTGATATATTCCTTAATAATGGGTTCCAAATAAGCATTCACCAAACAAGTTTGCGTTCTCGGAAGAATTTTAATCAATTCACTTAATTCGCTTGACAAGGATAGATATTTGATTCCTTTTTTTGATAAGTATTGTTTTATCTCCTGTTCATGCGTGTCATTTTCATAACTGTTCATCAAGGCAACGGCGACTGTTTCAACATCCTTGCTTTTTAACTGTTTAACCAAGTCGTCAAGTTTAGCAAAGTCAAGCGGTTTGATAACTTTTCCTTCAGCATCTATCCTTTCCGGAACTTCAAAAATATGAGAAGTCAAGGGAGCTGGCTTTTGGATATTCAAACTGAAAATATCCGGTCGTTGTTGCGTACCAATTTCCAATAAATCCCGAAAACCCTCGGTGACTAACAAAGCTGTTGGAGCTCCGGCTCTTTCCAATAACGCATTGGTTCCTCTGGTGGTCGCCAGCCTCAAATTAATTGGCGGGAGGTTTTGATCGGGTAAAGTTTTAGTTATTAAACGCGCCGCAAGAATGGGCGGTTCTTCTTTTGTAACCACAGCAAAAGCACAACCGTCGAGATCTTTAGCAGACCAAGTGTTTTTTAAGTGGATTGTAGAGTTGACCGCATCATAGGAAACAACTTCGTTTTCTTCTATTACTCTATCCAACACCTGAAAAGAAAACCCTTTGATAAAATCATCAGGAGCGTCCCAATCGTGTTCAATAATCAGTTCATCGGCAGCGGGACAACTCTTAATGGTTCCTCGGAGCGAACTATTGCTGAGCACTTTGGTTTTATGCCTTTTTCCTTGAGGATCAATGGCAATACAGTCGGTAAATGTTCCACCGGTATCGATCGCTATTTCCCAAATGGTTTTGGTGTTGTTGGTCATATAATTGTAGTTGATTGGTTTTTAGCTATTGAACTGTAAATTTGAGGAATAATACAGATTAAGCAAAATGTATGGAGAGGTTTATCGTGAATCCACAAATAACATAGTCTAAAGTAGGTGAAACCTTATTGCATTATTTATTTGTGAACCTCGGGATGAATTCTGAATATTTCCAGATTACCTATTCCGGTTATTACGAGACTTGTTTCAGTTTGTTTATATTCTCCGGAGTATGTCTTTTGCTCCAAAGAATATATTGAGCTCCTTTGTTATCAAGCGCGGATAGGTATTCTTCACTAACCTCTCGATCAACATCATTTATAACTGCTAACCCAACAATTTCTTTTTCAGTTTGCTGTTCCCGCACATTTTTAATGTCTTCCCAGGTGAATAGAAATTGCGGCAAATTCATTTTATTAATCGAGTTGAAAGATTTAATTACAATTTCAGTATTACGATAAGCAATTTGAAAATCAAATGTAAATTCAAGTCCTGTGCTTCCTTTAGAAATAAAATACGGAGTGTAAATCAAGTCCTGCTCGTCCAAGTGAGCTTTTACATCTTCTCTAAAAACCGATGTCACAGTATGACTTGCCAAGTAATACATATCAGTAGTTTCTGAAATCGCAGAAATCAAATTAAGTTTTTTTTGCGGAAAATCTCTTTTTGTTGCTTCAGCAATAAGCTCGTTATCCATCAATCGCACTCCATAATTAATCAAAATACGTTCAAGTATTTCCTTTCTTTTAGGCGATCGTGATATTTCAAGTCCACTTAACTCTAAATCTCTGAGGGTATTACCATCATCTGAAAGAATGATTTTACCATCATTTTTCTTCGCATAGATATCTACGGAATCATTAAACAATCCAACAAAAGGGGTGCTTATTTCTACCCAATCAGAATTATTATTCGCCGTAACTAAAGTTTTTTTCTTTAGAAATGCATGGTAATCGTTCATTAAAGTATTTACCCAATTCATAGCATTTTCATTTGTTGATTGTAAGAAATGGCAGTTCTTAAGTTGATTTTCCTAAAAAAAGCATCAAGTGTATCAGTATAATCATGTCTTCCTTCCAATTTTTTCACTGGAAAACCATCTATTTCTAAAGGAATTGCCCAAGCCAAAGGCTTATAACCGTCTATCACATAATGGATATGTCCTCCATAATTATCCAACCATTTTTGGTGCTATTGTCTTGATGATGCAAACTGATTTTCAAAGATTTCTTTTCACTTTCCTTAATATCAACCATTAAATTTTGATCCAAATCGTCAGGTGCAGAAAGTGTCAAACGAAAATTCATCGGGTATTGAATATCTATTAAAAAAGACTCAACATTATCTCCTCGCGAAACCACATATTTATCAAGTCCTATCAAGTATTCAGCCAACGCCACGTTCATGCTAATCTCCTTTTGCTTCTCTCCTATCAAAAATACTATTTTATCTAATCATAGAAGTGGTTCAAATCAAATATTTGGGAAAATGATTACTTTTTACAGGTATTCAAAAGCACACCATATTTCTAATTTAACTCCGAATTTTGTTATTCTTTACAGGTGGTATTAATCCCTAATTCTATGTAAATTCTTTCCAATCCTTAATCGTCTGCTTTCACTCCTCGATTCTTCCCATAAACTCCAACCTTTTAATATCACTCCATAAACATTTTTCACAATCAACTTTCAGCCCAAGTTTTGTATAACTCATTATTCCCTTCAAACTTTCAATGATCGGAAGCTTAGCAACATTGCGGCGATAGATTAGGATTTTATAAAAAAGTCAATATCCTTTTCTTGATGTTCAAGTTTTAACGATTGTTTTTTACACACTACTCTTTCAGAGACAACCTGCACTGCTCTGCGGACACCTACGTTATGGCGAAGAAAATTTAACTTACCTTCCCTCTTTTTTCAAAAAAAAAGGTGTCGAAGGCGGGGTGTTTTCTTCATCATAAAAATAATCATCTTCCATTTTATCGATTCTCATCTTTTAATAACTTAAATTTACGCAACCTTTATTCAATTGACTCATCTATTAAGAAACCCCTCAATCTTTTTATGCTAAAAAAATCCCTTCTTTTTGTATTTATCGGTTTTTTATTTTTTTCCTGCAAGCCGGAAGTCAGAGACAATATCCGACTTAGCGTCAAAGGTGAACTGCGTGATGGAAACGACAACCCAATCTCCGATATTCCGATAAAGACACGAGCTTACTTGTATCTATTAGGAAATGACCTCAGTGATGAACAAGGTCAATTTGATTTTGTATCATTGGCTTCGGATCATCCTTATTTCGAAATCCACATCAATAGCCCTGGGTGGCTTGATTCCACCGAAACAAATTTCAACAATGATTTTAGTACGATTACTTATACGTTTAAAGAATCATCTTTTGAGCAAGCCTATGCACTCTCAACAGTAACGCTTAGAAAGAGGGCTTTTCTGAATCTTAAAATCGAAAAAACCTCAACCCAGAATGACACGCTCAATTGGTTTTTGGAGTACAAAAGACCGATGTGCAACTACAAAATTGGTTATGAAAACGTAGATGAAGACGCTGATTGCTACAGAATCACCGGAATATCCGGAATTACCAATTTGGATTATGAAGATCAATTTCATAGTGTTCAAAATTCAGAGGCCGTATTTGGATACCAAATCAATAGCGGAGAATTTCAAACAGTATACATCGAACTTAATCAAGACACCACCAATTATGTTTTGGAATATTAAAAAACCTGCAATGATTTTCTTATTGTTGCTTTCAATAGGCTTAAATGCCCAAGAATTTACCAACTCAAATGATATTCTAAAACAAGATGAGCAATATGGTATCTTCGAAATCGGTCCGTATTATCCGTTGGCTTTTGGAGATAATTCTGCCAATAATGCTTTTGATCAAAAAGTTGGAGGAGGATTTTCGTTTATGGCCAATCTTTTTGAATCACCTTTTCTATTAGGTTTCCACGGGTCGTTTTTTAAGGCTGAAGTAACTTCACAACCTTTAGTTGGTCAGTACGACCGCACGACCTCTTTTGTCATTGCCCCTATCGTGGGTTATCATTTTTTAAGACATCATAAATGGCAGGGAACTATTCGCTTCAGTGCGGGATATGTCAGGTATAACAACCGTTCTACAAATTTTAAATTTCATGATAGCGGAACGAGTTTATCCTTCACGCCCACTTTCAGTTATCACTTCACCAAAAGCTGGGGGCTTTACCTTTCATCCTCTTATCGTCATGATTTTTTAAATATCAGTACCTCTGACTCCTTCAATTCGGATTTGAATTCATTGGATTATGTGAGCTTTAGCCTTGGGGTACGCCTGGTGATTTAAAGATTAATTGTAAGCCTTAATCCGCACAATTTCCAACGTACGATATCAGCCACAAGAAATATCAAACGCATCAATATCTCCTAAAATTACTGTTGATTCGGTTTTATCTCCAAGAATCATACAATCAAACCTCCATCAATCCGGATTATTCATTAGATTTAGAGAACACATTATATCGACTAAGTTCAATTAATCTTGTGCACATGGGAAGCTTCTCTAAGTCGGGATTAACCCGCATAAACACCATTTTCACCCTAATCATATAAATCTTACGGGTTAACAAAAAAGCCCGTCACTATTTTCCAGCAACGAGCTTTTGTTTTAATCTGACAAAAAAATTAAGCGTCTTTTACGCGTTCATCGATAAGTTTGAGGGCGATTGGACTGTCTTTCATCAATTCAAATAAATCGAGAATATTTCGCATTTTTATTTCCTCCTCCATTTGTTCTTGAATAAACCAATGCAAGAAAACTTCTGTTCGATAATCTTCTACTTCACGACATTTTTTGACAATGGCGTGGATTGATTTGGTTACTTCAATTTCTTGATCCAGAGCAGTTTCATAAATCTCTTTTAGCGAATTAAAATCTTCTAAGATCTTTCCGACCTTAGGTGTTTTCGCAGCTCCGCCGTTGTCGTTGATATATTTAAAGATTTTCATTTGGTGCTCTCGTTCTTCTTCCGATTGATCATACAGAAGTTCTGCGCTGTGGTTTAACGCATTTTGATCACACCAAGAAGCCATCGCTAAATAAGAATCCGCTGCTTCTGCTTCCATCACCATTTGCTTGTTGAGCAAATCCATTACTTCTATATTGATGCCTAAATTTTGGCGCATTAAGTCTTTCATAAGGTTTTGATTTTTAGATTCAACATCCGTTCGATAATCAAAATTAATGAATTTTAAATGGAATACCTTGGATGTGCGTAATTTGGATACAGTCTAAACCAAAACAAGCCATTAAACCAAAGTTTTAGAAACGCATTGTCCTTGTAATTGTTCAAAGACATCAGTCATAAAGTTTTTTAAGTCGATGGCTTGATAAGTGTCTAATAAGAGGATATGCTCGCGATTGCAAAAACACAAGATTTCCAATCCATTTTTGTTTTGATCATCGTAGAAATGTGCTTCTAAATTTAAACCCTGCACTTGATTGCGCAAGGCCAAAAGTTGGCAAAAAGAAAGCTGCACCGATTTATGTTCGGTTTCAAAACGAAAACATCGTTTCAAATCACATTGATAAAAGGTATAATATTTTGATTGGTGCAATACTTTCATTCCGATTGCAAAAATAATCTTTTTTATGTAAACAATAACACGAAGAAAATAATTTATGGCGACTTTATTTTTGTCGCAGTAATAATTTTAAATAAATCCGTGAATTCATTATTGCAACAGATTTAGGTTTTTGAAATAATAGCTATGGAATTCTTATCCCTTCACTTTAATCCCATCGGCCATAATACTGATGACTTCTTCAGGTTCGGTAATCGCATCTATTTCTTCTTGTGATTTTCCTGCATCTTCAGCAAGATGTTGTAGCTCTGCCACAGAAGTTGTTTTTAATTCGGCTTTTCCTTGGATGACGACTTCCTTTCCTACCAAAGCTGTAGGAACAAAGAAACCATAATCCTTCATCTTTACACTTGCGGGAGTTCCATCGGCTAAAACCAGTTGAACCCAGCAACCTTTTTTAGCACAAACTTCTTCGACATTTCCAATAAAATTTCCTTCCAATACTTCCCCTTTTTTAATCTGAGCTATTTTGGTGATTTCGTTATTATCGTTAATTGCGGAAGCATCTCCGTAAGTATCTCCTTTATTAGCTTCTCCGGCAGGTGGTTGTGCCATCAAGGCTATAAAAGAAAACAACGCGAATGTTAATAAAACTGTCTTTTTCATGATAAATAGTTTTAGATTCTATAATTTGTTAAACATTTCATCAAATATAGTACAGATAAAAAATATACACAACTACAGTTTGTTTTTAACAAAACTCACAACTTGATTCGCACAAAAACACTTCACTTTATATCCTTTAAATATTAGTGCCCACAACTTCCAAACAATATGTTTTTAAAACGATTATCTTTAGTTTGAATTGACAGATTATACTACAGAAAACAAGATAAAATCAATGTCTATATCGATATAAATGATCGTAAAAAATGCGATATGAATATCGATTTTTTGTCGGGTTCAAGGGATTTGGATTAACAGCCAGATTCAATGTTTAAGGTAATTTTAATTCCTAATCAAATATTCTTGAGTTTTGATTATCTTTGCAATTGTTTAAAATCAACATTGAATTACAACAGCGTAAATTATTTTTGTGTGAATATTATTTGCTAAGAGAACAAAAATACTTCTAAATAATCCTCTAATCATTTAGAGACGTTGATTCTTGGCTTGATTTGTCGAAAACAATACAATAATAAATAATTTTTAATTTTAAAACAAAGCAATATGAGTGGACTTATAATAGGGATTATCATTGCAGCTGTTGTTGTGATTTGGATAGTGGCCATTTACAACAGTTTGGTGCGTCTAAAAACCAACAGAGAAAATGCTTTTGCAGACATTGATGTGCAACTCAAGCAACGCCACGACCTCATTCCGCAATTGGTCAGTGCGGTCAAAGGATACATGGATCACGAAGCCGATGTGTTATTAGCAGTGACCAATGCCAGAAGAGCCGCGGAAAATGCCTCTTCGGTAAACGATAAAATTCAAGCTGAAAAACAATTGGATGTTGCTTTAAAAGGACTGAATGTTCAAGTAGAGGCTTATCCGGATTTGAAGGCGAATGAAAATTTTATGCATTTGCAAAATGAAATTTCGGATGTGGAAAATAAATTGGCAGCGGTTAGAAGATATTTTAACTCCGCCACCAAAGAACTCAACATTGCTGTTCAGAAATTCCCAAATGTGGTATTTGCCGGGATGTTTGGATTTCAACAACAACCCATGTTTGATGTCGGCGAAGCGGGACGAATAGAAATGGATAAAGCCCCGGATATAAGTTTTTAAATTTAAAGTTCGTATATGAAGTACGTCGGTCTTCAAAAACAAATCTCAAGCAACAATAGGAAATCAGTGGTTTTATTACTGCTATTTCCTATTCTTGTATTGGCGATGGTTTATGTTTTTATTTTTTTTACGCATTATTCAAGTGAAGTTCCGGAACCGATGACAGTTGTGAATCAGCAGTTTATCTCCAGTATCCCCATCGTATTGATTGTGGTAGCCATTTGGTTTCTCATCGCTTATTTTGCCAACTCGGCAATGATTAATAGTGCAGCAAAATCGCATACCCTTGAGCGGAAAGACAATATGCGGGTGTATAATCTCACGGAAAATCTTTGTATGAGCGTGGGAATGAAAATGCCTAAATTGCGCATTATTGAAACCCAAGCTTTAAATGCTTTTGCCAGCGGGATCAACGAAAAGACCTATACCGTCACCTTAACACGCGGAATAATCAACAA